>SKEC01002926.1_pt1 | contig 10776 bp, 10 predicted proteins | sample 4826641 | NCBI WGS metagenome assembly SKEC01 (sample SAMN11008819, study PRJNA524170) | human gut metagenome | biome: Human fecal sample; material: Feces; isolation source: fecal sample from pouch patient p18, p21 | host: Homo sapiens | place: Israel: Tel-Aviv | collected 2015-12-22
ACAATTTATTCTTTTGTTTTCTATTTAATGATTCAATGGATTATTTTCTTTGGACAAAAACAAGTTTTAATTGGTCGTGTTTTATTTGATTATAGAAAAATTAAAAGAGTGACTTATCCAAAGAAAACAAAATTACGTTTTACTTATGGACAAAAGACATTAGAAACATATATTCGCTTCATCGATGATTCTATTCTTAAAAAATCATTACAAAGATCAAGATAAAAAGCAATTTCGGTTGAAATTGCTTTTTTATTGGACTGGAATCCAAATTGTATGATAATTAAAATATTCGTCTTCAGGTTTCCACATTGAAACCACTTGAGAAATCACATCTCCTGCAAGTTGGAGATTATTTTTTTCCATATAATCAAAGGCGGGCTGTAAAACCTCATATGTCAGTATTTGACTCGAACGAGAAGGAACGCACATATAAAGACATAACTGTTCAGGATAGTAATGAACATATTCACTTTCCTTAATATCAAGTACTCCCGCAAATTCTTCCTCTACCCCTATTCCATAGTAGAATTCCTTATTTTCATTTTCAATATGTTCTTTAGGAAAAAGCGCCGTAGAAGAAACAAATGGTATTTTTTGACAAAATTCTTTAAGTTCTTCACGTTCTTCTTTCTTTAAATCTATCGTATAACATTTTTGTGTATCAATACGATAGATTCCTGGTCTTTTTTGTAAAGTAAAGTTTAAGTTTTCACTTCGACTAATCAACTTTCTATTCGTACGCAATCTTTTCAATAAATTCATTTGATAAATAATATTCTTTTGAATGATTTGTTCTTGTTCTTCTAATAAATCATCAATTTCTTCTAAAGACTTACTTTGGAGTATTCCCGCTGTTTCTTCAATTGATAATCCAAAGCCAAGATAACAGCGTGCACGAATCAGCATATGAAGATCCCAAGTTGTATAATAGCGATATCCTGTTTCTTGATCATGGATGGGCGCAATGATTCCTTTTCTTTCATAATAACGAATTGTTTCAGCTGTAATTCCTAGTATTTTAGCAAGTTCTCCTATTGTATAAGTATTGTACATAATCCCCCAACCTTCAAATTGTTTTAAAGTTTTCACCAAATTATAACATATTTTCCTCTTTTTTGACCTTATTTGACACTTTTTTACCCCCTTGACTCTCAAATCGTTTGAGAGTTTAAAATGACTTTGTTAAAAAAATAACATGTGATGTTAAATAAATAACAAAGGGAGAGAAAAAATTATGGAAGAAAAAAAAGTTGTTCTTATTACAGGTGGAGCAATGGGACAAGGTCGTGCTCATGCCTACAAATATGCTGAAAACGGATTTAATGTTGTTTTAGCCGATATGTTAGATCCATCTCACGAAGCATTTAAAGAAACAATTGCTAGTTGTGAAACTAAAGGAGCAAAAGTTTTAGCTAAAAAAGCAAACATTACTTCTAATGAAGATATGGAAGCATTATTTGCTTCAGCATGGGAAACATTTGGTCGTTTAGATGTTGTGATTGCTAATGCTGGTGTTATTAACTTCGGTTATACTTGGGAATTAACTGATGAACAAGTTGAAAAAGTAATGGATATTAACTTAATTGGTACTTGGCGTACTGATAAATATGCTGCTCAATATATGTTAAAACAAGGATTTGGTCGTATTATTAATATTTCATCAACTTCTGGTTTATATGGTACTCCTCAATTAGCTACTTATTGTATGAGTAAATGGGGTATTTTAGGATTAACTAAAACTCTTGCTAAAGAAGTGGGGTCTAAAGGAATTATCGTTAATGCTTTATGTCCTACTAAAGTTAAAACTCCAATGTGTGAAACAATGGATTATGTTAAATTCATTAATGATTTAACTGGTAAAGATTTCAAATCTGTTGAAGAAATGTATGCAGGAGTTCCATTCCTTGAAGTAGAAGATATCGCTAGTATGGTTTACTGGTTAGGAACTAGTAGAGAAGCTGGTAAATTTAATGGACAAGGTGTACCACTTGATTTAGGTACTTTACAATAATAAAGGGAGAAAAGAGAATATGAAAATTACAAAAGCAACACGTTGGCGTGTTTTTGCAGGAGTTTGGATTCAAAGTTTATTCACTTCTGCCACTGCCTTCTTTAGTTTATTCTGTTTGCCATTTTGTAATCAATTTGGATGGAGTAATTCAGATTTTTCAATGGCATACACAATTTATATGTTTATCTACTGTGCAGTAGGTTTCCTTGGTGGTATTTTAGCTGAAAAATTACAACCAAGAGTAGCTATTTATATTGGTTTAGTTTTATTTGCTGGAGGATGGATCTTAACTGGTTTTGCTTCATCTATTCCATTCTTATATATTGCTTATGGTGTCATTGCTGGTGCTGGTGCTGGAACAATTTATCCTGCATGTTTACCAACAGCATTAAAATGGTTCCCAGATAAAAGTGGTTCTATCTCTGGTTTAGTTCAAGCTGGAGCTGCTTGTGGACCTTTCATTATGTCACCTATCGCTCAAATGTTAATTGATAACTTTGGAGCACCAATGGCTTGTAAAATTTTAGGTGTTGTATTCTTAATCGGTGTTGGAGCTGTTGCTTGGATGATCGTTCCTTGTCCTGATGGATGGACTCCTGAAGGTTGGGTACCAAGTGCACAACAAAGCAAAGAATTACATACAAAAGATTATAATATTCCTCAAATGGTTAAAACTCCAATCTTCTGGGTATTATTAGTAATGTTTATTTTCGCTAATGCCGCTGGAACAATGATGGTTTCTGCAACATCACCAATTGCTCAAACTCAAATTGGTTTATCAGCGATGGATGCAGCTTTATGTGTAAGTTTAATGACTTTATTTAATATGTTTGGTCGTTTATCATTTGGTGTTATTTATGATAAGTTAAAAGGATGGAATTCTTTAATTCTTGTCTTGATTTTAAATGGTATTTCAATGCTTATGTTAACAGTAGCTCATTCATTTGCATACTTTGTCGCATGCATTGCTTTAGTTGGTTTCTCATTTGGTGGATTACTTGTTGTTTTCGCACCAATGGTTAAAACAATCTTTGGTTCTAAATATTATAATAGAAACTATGGTTTGATCTTTATTGGTTATGGTATTGGGGCTTTCGTTGGTCCTAAGATTTCCGCAAGTTTCTTTGATGCTACAGGATCTTATGTGATGGGATTCATTGGTTCAGCTATTCTTGCTGCAGTTGCTGTTTTATTAGTCGTTGTGGCTAAAAAACTTGCTAACAAAATGTTAAATGCTTAATTTTAAGGGGTGAAAAATTTCACCCCTTTATTTTATACTTTCCTTTACCTTCTTTAATCATTTTTCCTTCATCACAAAGTTTCTTTAAGATTCTTTGTAATTGTCTTCGACTACAATGAAGATAATTTGTGGCTTCTTCAATGCTTTTTAATGAACCATAACAATAATATTTCAATAACAAACCATTTTCATTTAAATAATGATTTAATATCTTCTTTGCTTGTAATTCTCCTTCTTTCCCTGCAATTCTTTTTTGATCTTCACCATTTGATAAACTTAAAAGTAAAAATATGAATAATATAATTACAAAAAAGATAATCACTATTATCTGCATTATGTATCACCTCTTATCCATTATAACAAAAAGAGAAGAACCAAGTCTTCTCTCTTTTACTTTCTAACGAACATATTTTTTCATTACAATAATGTAAATTCCTAATAAGCTTATACCTAGTAAAGCCATTGGCACAATACTATTTGTATTATCTCCTGTTGTTACAGCTTTTTTACTTTCTACTTTTGTTTCTTTTTTAGAAGCTGTTTCTTCTTTCTTTGTTTCAGTTTTCACATTTTCTAACTTAGCAATCTTTTCTGTTTCTAACACTTCTTTACATACTGTACATTCTTTATGTTTTGATCCTTCTTTAGCTACTGTTGGTTGTTGATCAATGATCCAATCACTTGATATATGTTCTCCTTTAGAATCCTTATCTTCATAATATTTATTGATTGTTTTTGATGTTTTTCCACATCTTGAACATACATACCAATATGTATCGTGTTCCTTACAATTAGTTGCTTTTTCTCTTAAAAATTGTGGATTCTTAACTTCTATATAAGCATGTCCTAAATGACTACCTGTTGCTGCAAATGCTTCTGTACCTTTTGCTCCACAAATACAACTCTTATAATATCTAGCAGGTGTCATACAAGTAGCTGGAGTCGCTAAATATTCACTACTTTCAACTTCTTGATCATACACATGATTTCCTTTATCTGAAACTTCATTACATCCTGGAACTGTGCATGAATGCCAATGATTATTAGAATCTTTATTCCAATCTTTAGATAATACATGATTTCCTACTTCTGCAGATTCATAATACTTATCTTGTGCATTTTCATCATCTTTAGCACTTACATCACATCTTGAACATGCATACCAATATGCATCATGTTCTTGACAGTGACTTCCTTGAGATTTTAAGTATTTTGCATCTTTTATTTGTTTTGTATATTCATGTCCTAATTTTGTATCTTTATCTTCAAATGTTTCTGTAGTACTTACTTGACCACAAGCACAGCTTTTATAATAGATAGCATTTGTTGTACATGTTGCTTTGTCTTTTAAAGTACTTACTCCATTGACTTCTTTTAATTTTTGATCAAAAGTATGTTCTTCCCAAACTGCTTTAATTTCCTTATTTTGATCATCTTTAGTAAATACTCTTTTATCTCCTACTTTATAAACAGTATTGTCTACTTGCCAGCCTTTAAAATGTTTTCCATTTGGAGCAACATATTCGCATTTTGGGAAAGTAAATTCCTTATCTAATTCAACAGTTGGATTAGCCATTGTTCCTGTTCCACCATTAGAACCATATTTGATTTTTAATTGGAATACTAATGCATCAATTGCATCATTGATGGCTTTTGCCATAGCATCTACTTCATCTTGTTCTGTTATATTTTTACTACGTACAACTGTTTTAATAGCATCTTCTACCTTTGAAAAATCTTTATAGTTATCTTTATTAAGTTTATTTGCTTTTTCAATAGCTTTATCTACTTCTGTATAATCTGCAGCTTTATATTCTAATTGATCAATTGCTTCATTAATAGCCTTAGCATAACCATTAACAACCTCTTGTTCAGTAATATCTTTATCACGATTGACTGCGTTAATAGCATCCTCTACCTTTGAAAAATCTTTATAATTATCTTTATTAAGTGAATTTGCTCTTTTAATAGCTGCATCTACATCTGTATAATCTGCACCAGCATATGTCATACTTAATAATTTAGCTATAACACTATCAAATATTGCTGTAGCCTCTTTTGAGCTTTTAGCTCCCATATAATAAGCACTATTTTCTGCTCTAGTTCCTAAGTTTTTATAACTTTGGGCATCTGAGTAATTACTAGAAACTCCATGCATATAAGCATTAAACTTTTCCGCATCTGACCAACTACCACTTCCTACATGTCCAGTAATAGATGGATCAGTTAAAGAAAACATTCCAAATGTATAAACTTCTGCATCTTTTTTTATTTCTTTTGATGTATTAATTGCTCCATTTGCGACATCATCATCAAAATTATTCAAAGTCGTTGGCTGACCATCCGTTACAAAAAAACAATTCTTTTGGCATCTTTTCTACTTTCATCATTTTTACTTTGATTAATTTGTTTTAATGCTAATTCCATTGCAAAATCTGAACGTGTTGCCCCTGCAGGACTAATGCTATTTACAACATCTTCTAACTTTGCTTTATTGTCATTTGTGGCAGTAAAGAAATCATTCATAATTTGCGTATAATTATATCTATATCTATTTTCAGTATAGGTATCATTCCCTACTTTATCTGATTTATCCCCTGAAAATTTAATAATCGAAATTCTACTTTGTTTATTTGCCTGATTTATCTTTGAATTATTTTGGGCAAAAGCATCAATAAATTGATTAATAGAATTTTTTAAAATTGTAATTCTTTTAGTAGTGTCATTTGAAGTTATAGGATCTTCCATACTCCCTGAAACATCTAAAACCAAGACAATATCAAGTGGTATATTATTCTTTTGATTAGCCGCAAATACGTTGACTGGCATTTGTGCAAAGAACATCATTAATGTCAGTATACATGCTATCACTTTCTTATATATTTTCATTTTCCCTATCCCCTTTCTTTGAATATTATTCATTTCCTCCTATGCTTTTATTTTACTTTTTTTAATTGTTATTTTTTATAATTGGCGCGAAATGTCGTTTTTAGGGTGTGAAATGCAAAAAGACCTCTTTCGAGATCTCCTAATAAATAATTTTCAATATTTTAAAAGAAGTCCACTAGGGACTTCTAAGTAGTCTATTTTCTCCATTGAGATGGAGCAAATAATAATAACATTGGGAATATTTCAAGTCGTCCTGCTAACATATCAAAAGATAAAACAAGTTTTGATACATCCGATAATGATGAGAAATTTCCTACTGGACCAACAACATTCATTCCTGGACCAACGTTATTTAAACACGTTGCTACAGCTGAAAAAGCACTTTTGACACTCCCCATGTCTAAAGACAGGGGATTCTTGCTACCTGCCAACATTGTTGACTGACCAGTTCATTTCTGATAGGTCGCAGTGCAAGATAGGGGTATGCCATTACCCTTCCTAGAGCAGAACCTATAGTTCTCTAGGCAGTATATCTGTTACCAATATACTCAGTTGAGTTGCATATATTTATTGCTCCTAGCAGATCCCTGTGTGTTTGATATCCACATCTGCACGTATAATTCCTGTCTTTTGCATGTTGGATTCTTCCACATATCGGACAGATCTGACTTGTATACGCTGGATCTACATACTCAACTTCTATGCCTGCCAGTTTTGCTTTGTAGTCTATAAATGTAGCTAGTCTATAGAATGACCACGTATGCAGGCTATGATTGTTTTTTCGACTTGTTCTTGTCGTAGAGCGGATGTTTTGAAGTCGCTCTAATTTGATTACGGATACGTCATGAGCTCTTGCTGTATTTACAATTTCACGACTTAGCTTATGATCTATATCTTTCATGATACGTTGTTCTTTGTTGTTGGTTTTGACAACCGCCAGCGTGTAAGAAATCAAAGATATAATCCCCAAAATTCCTAAATAATTAATCAATGTTCTTTTCATCTTTACCACCAAATTCCTTACTAAACCAACAAATATAATTATCTAATATATCCTCGTTAAATTTATTTCCTGCACTTTTCCTATCTAATTGATAATCAATCAAAGAATGTATTGTCATTGTAAAAGAGATAGCTGCCTGATCAATGTCTTTTACAAATATTTTTTGATGAACTTGTAATGCATAAAAAAGATTTTTTGTTGCTAAAATCATTTTTTCTGTTTCCTCACACATAATTTGAGCAGCCACAACATTTGTAGTGCGTGTGGAATAAATGATTTTATAAAACGAAAACATTTCACTTTGTGTACTCATCTTACAATAATTATGAACCATTAATTTTAAAACTTCTTCTAGACTTTTATCTTTGACAAGTTTTCCATAATCAAGATCCGTTATTTTTAGTTTTTCTTTTGCTTGTGTTCTTAAATAATCATACATTGCCTTTACAATTTCATCCTTCGAACGGAAATGATTATACAATGATGGTTTCTTTATCCCTAATTGCGTCGCTATTTGTGACATTGAAACATTGTCTATTCCATTTTTAGACGCTAACATAAGTGTCGCCTGAATAATTTCTTCTTTCCTCTCCATATCCATTCACTTCCTTATGTTAGTTATATTGCTACCTATCGTTAGTTTAATCAATAAAAATTTAACAATTTCCAAGCTTTAATCATTATTTCATGACATTCTTATAAAGATTTTATTTGTCACCAAAAAAAATACATATATTCACAAAAAAGTAGAGACACTTTTTCAAAAAACTTGATTTTTCAAGGTTTTTGAGACGTATCTCTACTTAAATATTTGTAATATTTTATTTAACGACAATGTTTACAATTTTATTTTTAACCACAATTACTTTAACGATATCTTTACTGTCAGTATGTGCTTTAACGTTTTCTTGTTGGAATGCTAATTCTTTAACAGCTTCATCATCTGCATCTTTAGCAACTTCAATTTTAGCTCTTAATTTACCATTAACTTGGATACCCATTTGAACAGTATCACTAACTAACATTTTTTCATCATATGTTGGCCATGGTTCATAAGCAATTGAATCATTGTGTCCTAATTGTTGCCACATTTCTTCACAAATATGAGGTGCAATACATGAAAGCATTTTAATAAAGTTTTCAGCATATTCTTTATAAACATGTTCAGCTTTATAACATTCATTAATGAAAATCATCATTTGTGAAATAGCTGTATTGAAACCTAATTTTTCAAAATCATCAGTAACTTTTTTAACTGTTTGATGATATACACGATCTAAACTATGATCATTTTCATCAGATAATTTACCAGTTTCAATCATTAAACGATAAACACGGTCTAACCATTTACGAGAACCATCTAATCCATTTGTTGACCAAGGAAGTGATGCTTCAAGTGGTCCCATGAACATTTCGTATAAACGAAGTGAATCTGCACCATGACTAGCAACGATATCATCAGGGTTAACAACGTTACCTCTTGATTTAGACATTTTTTCGTTGTTATCTCCTAAAATCATACCTTGGTGTACTAAACGTTGCCATGGTTCTTTACATTTAACAACACCACAATCATAAAGAACTTTATGCCAGAAACGAGAATATAATAAGTGTAATACCGCATGTTCTGCTCCACCTACATATAAATCAACTGGTAACCATTTATCTAATAATTTTGGATCACAAATTTGTTCACTATTATGTGGATCAATATAACGAATATAATACCAACATGACCCAGCCCATTGAGGCATTGTATTTGTTTCACGACGTCCTTTTTGTCCATCAATTTCTACTTCTAACCAATCTTCACAATTAGCAAGTGGCGATTCACCACTATCATGAGGTTGGAAGTTTTTAGTTGCTGGTAATTCTAATGGAAGTTCTTCTACTGGAACTGTACGCATTGTTCCATCTTCCATATGAACGATAGGAATTGGTTCACCCCAATAACGTTGTCTTGAGAATAACCAATCTCTTAATTTATAAGATACTTTCTTTTGTCCACAATGATGTTCTTGTAACCAATCTACCATTTTATCAATAGCTTCTTGTTTTCCAAGACCATTTAGCCATTCAGAGTTAATATGAACACCATCTTCTGTATAAGCTTCTTCTTCGATATTTCCACCTTCTAATACTGGAATGATTTCAATACCGAATTTTTTAGCAAATTCATAGTCACGATCATCATGTGCTGGAACAGCCATGATAGCTCCTGTACCATAACTTGCAAGTACATAATCAGAAATCCAAATTGGGATTTTTTTACCATTTACTGGATTGATTGCATAAGCTCCAGTAAAGACACCTGTTTTATCTTTATTAAGTTCTGTTCTTTCTAAGTCAGATTTACTAGCACAACTTTCTTTATAAGATTCAACATCTGCTTTTTGTGCTTCGGTTGTAATTTCTTCAACATATGGATGTTCTGGTGCCATAACACAGTATGTTGCCCCAAATAATGTATCACAACGTGTTGTAAAAACTGTAAATACTTTATTTGTTCCATCAATTTTGAAATCAACATTTGCCCCAATAGATTTACCAATCCAGTTACGTTGCATTTGTTTTGTAGCTTCTGGCCAATCTAAGTCATCTAAATCAGCCAATAATCTTTCTGCATATTCAGTGATTTTTAAAACCCATTGACGCATTGGTTTACGAATAACAGGATACCCTCCACGTTCACTCTTACCATCAATAACTTCTTCATTTGCAAGAACGGCTTTTAATTCTGGACACCAGTTAACTGGAATTTCATCAATATAAGCTAATCCTTGATCATATAATTTTGTAAAGATCCATTGTGTCCATTTATAATATTCAGGATCACTTGTTGCAATTTCACGATCCCAATCATAAGAAAATCCTAATGATTTAATTTGTTTTCTAAAAACATCAATATTTTTCTTTGTAAATTCTGCAGGATGATGACCTGTTTGAATCGCAAATTGTTCAGCAGGTAATCCAAATGAATCAAATCCCATTGGATGTAATACATTATATCCTTGCATTCTTTTCATTCTTGATACGATATCTGTTGCAGTATATCCTTCAGGATGTCCTACATGTAAACCATTTCCAGATGGATATGGGAACATATCCATACAATAATATTTAGGTTTTGAATCATCATAACAATCTGTTTTAAATGTTTTGTTTTCGTCCCAATATTTTTGCCATTTTGGCTCTATTTTTGTGTGATCGAACGGCATAATTTTTCCTCCTTAAATATAAAAAAGCATCCTTATCTAAGGACGCCAATTTCAACGCGATACCACCTTAGTTCTAGAATAAAATTCTAGCACCTCAAAACTTTAACGCAGTTCTACGATATTTTTTACTTTATTCAAAAATACATCTCATAGGCGAGTTCACAAATACTATAATCAGTTTTCACCAACCACTGACTCTCTAAATATAGGGGATTTGCTAGTACTCCTATTCATTGATTTTGCTTTTCTATTATACCACATCACATACTTTATGCAATAAAAAACTTCCTAGCTCTTTAAAGCTTCTATAATTTCTATCTGTTTTACTTTTTTAATTGGGATCAAACAACATAATAATGTTAAAATAAGTACTCCTATAAAAACACCTAAAAGCACATTATTTTGTATAACA
>SKEC01002928.1_pt1 | contig 10765 bp, 9 predicted proteins | sample 4826641 | NCBI WGS metagenome assembly SKEC01 (sample SAMN11008819, study PRJNA524170) | human gut metagenome | biome: Human fecal sample; material: Feces; isolation source: fecal sample from pouch patient p18, p21 | host: Homo sapiens | place: Israel: Tel-Aviv | collected 2015-12-22
CTCCTGCACACAATGCAGGGTATGAGGGAATTTTCATCATCAATAGGGAGAACACAACTATGAAACGTATTATTTCCGCTTTTCTCGCTACCGCTGTCTGCACCGCTGCAATGAGCATTGTCTTAACCGCCTGCAGCAGCAAAACGGCCGACTCCTCCACGACTACCCCCGAGAGCACCAGCACCTCTACCGTGACCGAAACCGCCGAGGATGCCGCGGACAACACCCAGATCCCCAGCCCCATCACCGACCGCGCCAGCCTGGACGAGGTGAACGAGGCCATCGGCTCGGCCATGAAGCGCCCCGCCGACCTGGAGCTGACCGACGAAGCCTGGGCGACCATCGACAACGAAGAGAAGAACCCTATCGGCCAGTATACCTTCACCTACAACGGCGGCACCTACACGCTGCGCGCCGCCAAGGATACCGGCGATATTTCCGGCGTGTGGGAGAATGGCACGACCTTAGGCAACGGCCGCGAGGGCGATGTGACCGCCATCACTACCGAAAACGGCGGCCTCTGGTCCCGCTGGTTTGACGGCGACATGCAGTACTCGCTGTACGCCGAGGGCGCTGCCATGGACGACTACACCGCCGTGCGCGACGCCATGGCGTAACCTTATTATAATAAACGGGCCACTGCGCGGAGGTTTTTCTCTGTGCGGCGGCCCTTTTGTGTTATTTTGTTGTTGAAACGACGGGGGAGGTGACGTATAATAGGGGCAACATAGTTAGTTTGCACTAATTCGTAATTTGCCCACCTACGGGGATTGATATGTGATGTTGTATTCAGAGAAAATGCCCATCTTTACGGCGAAATACCCTGCGCAGACCGTGACGATGGACGGAGCCGCCTAGCGCGGGATATGTTTGAGACGATCTTCAAGGACTTCCAGCAGGCAAAGGACGTACACATCACCGGCCTGCTGGCAGACCTGATGAACCAGACCCCCGTGACCGAGGCGGATTTTAGGGCGCTGAAAGCAGGGGACTATGTGCGGGAGATCGAGAAGTTTTTGGAGGGGATGGAGTAACGGAACGGGTCCGTGCTTTGCAGGGGCGGATGCTTGCATCCGCCCGCGGGTCCGCTTGGCGGTCAAAACGATGAACGCCAACCAGCATAGCCGGTGCGCTCGTGCGGTTCAATGTTCCACCGGAGCATTGATCGCTGCGCGACCTCGCAATGCGAGCATCGACCCATACAGGCGTGCAATTCAATCCATGCGGCCAAATTACAGTTCTTTTCCGTCCAATATTGCTTTGGTCAGGGTATCCCCCTCATAATGCAGCTCCAGATGGAAAAACGGAGCATCCTTCGCCAGCAGGTCGAAGAAAATCTTATCGCCCTGCCAGATGGGAAGAGCCTGTACGGCCTGCTTGGGCACCCATTCCAGCGTGCCCTCGCTGCAATCGGTCATGGTGCCGGCAAACTGGGTGCAGGTGTACAGGTGCATCCGCTCAGCTGGCCAGGGGGTACAATAAAAATCCACTATGCCGCGGTAGGCCGGGGCCTGCATCGTCAGGCCGGTCTCCTCGGTCACTTCCCGCATTACGCAGGCAAGGGCATCCTCGCCCGGTTCAAACTTTCCGCCGACGCCGACCCACTTATCGTGGTTGGCGTCGTTTTTCTTTTTTACACGGTGCAGCATCAAATAGCAGCCGTCTTTTTCCAGGTAACACAGGGTCGTCTGCAAAAAATCCATGGGGAGAACTCCTTTCGGCAATACCGCATAATCCAGCGGTTTTAGCAAATACTACCACAAATCGCAACAAAACCGCAACGGAGGGACGTTTTATGAAAGCAACCGGAATTGTGCGCCGCATCGATGAATTGGGCCGCATCGTCATTCCAAAAGAGATCAGGCGGACGCAGAGGATACGCCAGGGTGATTCCCTTGAGATCTTTACGGCAGCGGACGGCGAGGTCGTTTTTAAAAAGTATTCGCCGCTGTCGGGGCTGGGGTCGCTCTCCAAGGTGTATGCCGAGGTGCTGGCCAAAAGCCTGGGGCGGCCGGTGGTGGTGTGCGACACCCACCAGATCGTAGCGGCTGCCGGGCCGGGCCGGGGAGAGCTGCTGGGCCGCGCCATCTCGCCGGAGCTGGAACAACTGCTGGCGGCGCGCAGCGTCTACACAGCCCCCGCCGACCGCACCCGCCGCCTGCCGATGCTGGAACGCAGCGAGCGGCCGATTTTATGCGCCGCACCGATCTTAGCACATGGCGACATCGAGGGCGGCGTGCTGCTGCCCGGCACCGGGCGGGACGCCCTGCCGGAGGAAGAAGCCGTACACGCTGTGGCCACGGCGGCCGCCTTTTTGGCCAAGTGGATGGAAGAATAACGCCGCCCCCGCCCTGGCAGTACCCACTGCACAGGGCGGATTTTTTACGCTTTCCTTATTTATATAGGACGTCCCGGTTAAATCCAGTGTAGTGCCCGGGCCGGGAAAAGTCAAGAAGCTGCGCGGTTTGTGACGAAACTGTTAAACTTAAAAAAAGTTTGCCGAAACCCCTTGACAGTTTGTAAAACTGGCATATAATAAATTTAGCACTCAGAGATAAAGAGTGCTAAACGAAATTGAAACTTCGCAGCAAAGGAGATGAGCAGCATGGCCATGGATGCCCGCAAGCAGCGTATCCTGGAAGCTATTGTTGCCCTGTATGCCAACGATGGCGAGCCTGTCGGCTCCGGCCTGCTGGCAAACTACTTTGACATGGCACTGTCCAGTGCCACCCTGCGCAATGAGATGGCCGCCCTGACAAAGCTGGGCCTGCTGGAGCAGCCCCACACCAGTGCCGGGCGGGTGCCCAGCGCACAGGGTTACCGTTACTACCTCGATCACCTGATCGATGCCCCTTCCGCCACCACGCTGAGCGATGAAGACCGCCGGCACATCGATGACCTCTTCGCCTGCATGGATGCCGAGCCTGAAAAACTGGTGCCCGCAGCCGCCCGCAGTCTAGCTGATCTGACCGGCTGCGCCGCCGCCGCCACCACGCCCCAGGCGCCGGATCTCTGCATCGCCCACTTTGAGGTCGTGCAGGTGGGCCGCTACTCCGCCGCAGTGCTGGCCGTTACCAGCGCAGGCGGTGTGCGTACCCGCGTGGCGCGGGTGGACACCGGCCTGACCCGGGACGACGCCGCCAATCTGGCGCAGCTGCTCAACCGCGGGCTGACCTTTGTGGCCCCGCAGGACTTGAACCCGATGCTGACCGCCAGCATGGTACTGGCAGCAGGGGAGCGGCTGGCGCCCGTTGTGATGGCCGCCTGTGCGCTGGTAACCACCGGCCCGCAAGCCTGCCTGGAAGGTGCGCAGTATCTGGCAAAGATGCCGGATGTCCGCCAAAACCTGGGTACGCTGCTGGAGATCTTCTCCGACAACGAGGCCGCCGCTGAGCTGATCCGCCCCGAGGGCGGCAAGATCACCGCAACGCTTGGCAGCGACCTTGACCCCGCGATGCCGGGTGCCTGCATCGTAAGCAAGCGGTACTTAGCGGGCGGCGGGTTGACCGGGTCGGTCGCACTGATCGGTTCCACGCGGATGGAATATCACCGCCTGCTGCCGATCCTGAACTACTTTGCCACCAAGTTAGGGCAGAGCATGGCCGGGCAGGGCCAATAAACAAATTTGTAAGGAGGACCCGCAATGAGCCACGAAGCAGAAAATAAAAAAGAAGCTGCGGCCGCATCCGAAGCGGAAAAGACCGTGACCCCTGAGACCGAACCTAAGGCCGAGGGCAAGCATGAAGAGAAGCACGAAAGCAAACACGAACACCACCACGAAAAGGCTGCGCTGGAAGCCAAACTGGAAGCCAGCGAAAAGAAGAACGAGGAGCTGAAGAACCAGCTGCTCCGCACCGCTGCCGAGTACGATAACTACCGCAAGCGCAGCCAGCGCGAGGCTGACCTGAAGTTCAATGATGGCGTTTCCCACGCTGTCACCCAGATTTTGGGCATTCTGGACACGCTGGACATGGCCGCCAACGCCGTGTGCGCCGATGAGAACTACAAGAAAGGCGTCATGATGACGCTGGACAAAGCCGCCAAAGCGCTGGAGAACCTGAACATCACCGAGATCGAAGCGCTGAACAAGCCCTTTGACCCCAACTTCATGAACGCCGTGCAGCAGGTCCCGCCCGCCGAAGGGCAGGAGAGCGGCGATGTCGTGCAGGTCTTCCAGAAAGGCTACAAGATCGGCGATAAGATCATCCGCCACGCAACGGTCGTCGTTGCAGAATAAGCCTGATTGGGCCGCAAGGCCCGTTCACATAAATTTAGACATTCACCACATTCAAAGCAAATTTGAAGGGAGTTTTATAGTATGAGTAAAATTATTGGTATTGACCTTGGCACCACCAACAGCTGCGTAGCTGTTATGGAGGGCGGCGAGCCCGTTGTTATCGCGAACGCTGAGGGCGCCCGCACCACCCCGTCTGTCGTCGGCTTCACCAAGACCGGCGAGCGTCTGGTCGGCCAGGTCGCAAAGCGTCAGGCCATCACCAACCCCGAGAATACCATCTCCTCCATCAAGCGTAAGATGGGCACCGCCGAGAAGGTCCACGCCGGCGGCAAGGACTACACCCCCGAAGAGATCAGCGCTATGATCCTGAGCAAGCTGAAGGCTGACGCCGAAGCTTACCTGGGCGAGCCTGTCACCGAGGCCGTCATCACCGTTCCCGCTTACTTCAATGACAGCCAGCGTCAGGCCACCAAGAACGCCGGTACCATTGCCGGCCTGAACGTCAAGCGTATCATCAACGAGCCGACCGCTGCTTCTCTGGCCTACGGCATCGATAAGGAAGCCGACCAGAAGATCATGGTCTACGACCTGGGCGGCGGTACCTTCGATGTCTCCATCATCGAGATGGGCGACGGCGTTACCGAGGTTCTGGCCACCAACGGTGATACCCACCTGGGCGGCGATGACTTCGATGAGCGCATCATCAACTGGATGGCCGAGGACTTCCAGCGCGAGAACAACATCGACCTGCGCAAGGATAAGATGGCTGCCCAGCGTTTGAAGGAAGCCGCTGAGAAGGCTAAGATCGAGCTGTCCAGCGCCACCACCACCAACATCAACCTGCCCTTCATCACCGCCGATGCCAACGGCCCCAAGCACCTGGATATGACGCTGACCCGCGCCAAGTTCAATGAGCTGACCGCTGATCTGGTCGAGCGCACGATGACCCCCGTCCGCAAGGCTCTGGCTGATGCCGGCCTGAAGGCTTCTGACTTGGCCAAGGTGCTGATGGTCGGCGGCTCCACCCGTATCCCCGCCGTCTATGACGCTGTCAAGAAGGAGCTGGGCTGCGAGCCGTTCAAGGGCATCAACCCCGATGAGTGCGTTGCTGTCGGCGCTTCCATTCAGGGCGGCGTTCTGCAGGGCGACGTCAAGGGTCTGCTGCTGCTGGATGTTACCCCGCTGAGCCTGGGCATTGAGACCCTGGGCGGTGTCTGCACCAAGATCATTGACCGCAACACCACCATCCCCACCAAGAAGAGCCAGATCTTCTCCACCGCTGCGGACAACCAGCCCAGCGTTGAGGTCAACGTCCTGCAGGGCGAGCGTGAGTTTGCCCGCGACAACAAGAGCCTGGGCACCTTCCATCTGGACGGCATCGCTCCGGCTCCCCGTGGCGTGCCGCAGATCGAAGTCACCTTCGATATCGATGCCAACGGTATCGTGCACGTAAGCGCTAAGGACCTGGGCACCGGCAAGGAGCAGAGCATCACCATCACCGCTTCCACCAACATGAGCAAGGACGACATCGACAAGGCTGTCAAGGACGCCGAGCAGTATGCCGCCGAGGATAAGAAGCGCCGCGAGGAAGTCGATGTGCGCAACAACGCCGACCAGATGGTGTTCCAGACCGAGAAGGCCCTGGGCGAGTTTGGCGACAAGGTCTCCGCTGAGGAGAAGAGCGAAGTCGAGACGAAGCTCTCCGCCCTGAAAGAGGCCCTGAAGTCCGGCAGCATCGATGACATCAAGGCAAAGCAGGATGACCTGCAGAAGGCTTTCTACGCCATCAGCGAGAAGGTTTACCAGCAGGCCGCCCAGGCACAGGGCCAGCAGCCCGGTGCCCAGCCCGGCCCCGACGCCGGCAGCCAGCCCAAGGATGACGGTGCCGTTGACGCCGACTTCCACGAGGTTTGATGCGTAACTAACCCATAATAAGGCCGCCGCTGGGCTACCCCGGCGGCGGCCCTTGGGGGTTATAGAGAAAGTTAAAATAAAGCCTTCCCCCGGCGGGGGAAGGTGGCCGCAGGCCGGATGAGGGGCGGCGTTGCCGTGGCAGCCTGTTTATGGGCAATCGCCGGCAGTTCCCACCTTATCAGTCCGCTGCGCGGACAGCTTCCCCTCAGCGGGAAGCCCTTTCACAACCCATAAATAGAGGGGATAGATTCTATGGCAGAAAAACGTGATTACTACGAGGTGCTGGGGATCGGCAAAAACGCCACCGATGCCGAGATCAAAAGCGCCTACCGCAAGCTGGCCAAAAAGTACCACCCCGACTTGAACCCCGGCGATAAGGACGCCGAGGAAAAGTTCAAGGAGGTCAACGAGGCCAACGATGTTCTTTCCGACCCGGACAAGCGCAAGCGCTATGACCAGTTCGGTTTCGCTGGGGTCGATCCCAACTATGGGGCCGGCCAGCCCGGCGGCGGCTTCGGTGGCGGCTTTGGCGGCGGTTTCGGCGCAGGCGGTGTTGACCTGGGCGATATCTTCGGCGATTTGTTCGGCGGCGGTGGCTTTGGCGGTTTCGGCGGTTCCAGCCGCGCCAACCCCAACGCCCCGCGCAAGGGCCACGATATCCAGGCCAACGTCATCCTGACCTTTGAGGAAGCGGCCCACGGCTGCGCCAAAAAGGTGACGCTGAACCGCCAGCAGACCTGCCCGGACTGCAACGGCAACGGCTGTGCCCCCGGCACTAGCCCCGAGACCTGCACCGAATGCGGCGGCCGCGGCTATGTCGTGACCCAGCAGCGCACGCCCTTTGGCGTGATGCAGAGCCAGCAGCCCTGCCCGCACTGCGGCGGCCGCGGCACCATCATCAAGAACCCCTGCAAGACCTGCCGCGGCACCGGTAAGACCAGCGCCCGCAAGACGCTGGAAGTCAAGATTCCCGCCGGTATCGACGACGACCAGAACATCGCGCTGCGCGGCCAGGGCGACGCAGGCACCAACGGCGGCCCCGCCGGTGACGTGATCGTCCATGTGACGGTCAAGCCCGATGCCGTGTTTGAGCGCGACGGCTACGACGTTTACGTCCGCGTGCCCATTACCTACTCCCAGGCCGTCCTGGGCGCTGAAATTGAAGTGCCCACTGTGGACGGCAAGGTCGCCCAGAAGATTCCCGAGGGCACCCAGAGCGGCACGAAGTTCCGCCTGCGCGGCCAGGGCATCCAATATCTGAACGGCCGCGGCCGCGGTGACCAGTATGTCATCGTGGATGTGGAGATTCCCAAAAAGCTGAACCGCACCCAGCGCGAAGCCCTGAAGGCATTTGAGGACAGCTTGAAGGACGAGAACTATGAGAAGCGCAAGAACTTCTTCAAGAACCTGAAAGACCGGTTCATGTCCTGAATTTTATACAGCCCCGCTCCGGCAATGTGGAAAACATTGCCGGGGCGGGGCTGTATTTTATGAATGGCATGTTGTAGGGCGGCCAGTCCTCTGGCCGCCGCAGCTGCGCCCACCGTTGCAGGGGTCGGCGTCCCCGACGACCCGGGAACTTTACGGCAGCGGAAACGTGCCCGGCGGCATGAGGGCATGCCGCCCTACGGCCCACCGTACCGTAACTTGTAGGACGGGGTGCCCTCACCCCGCCGCAGGGGGCGCCCTTTACCCCACAAACTCCATCTCGGTATACTCGGTGCTGCCGTTCAAAAACGCGTCGGCGTCGATGGTGGCGTACCGGGTCATGTAGTCGTGGTCGAGATCATAGCCCATGTTCAACAAAATCCGTCCATCGTCCAGCATGGAAATCGGATAGTAGGACTCCACCCCGGCGGGCGGGTCCACCTGTGCAATCTGCGTGCCTTGCAGGTCGTATACCGTGATGGTGCCCGGGTTGCTGCTCATTGCGAAAAGACACTGGATCTCTCCGTTTTGGCGCAATTCGTGAAGCGGCACATGGACCATAAGTCCTAAATCTTCCTGCGTGCCGTTACTGCCCACACGCAGAACGGACATTTTAATGCCCTCCTCCTCCGACCGGGCGTGTTCGCCAGTGAAGTAGAAATCGTCTCCGGATTTCCCAAGGTAGGTGTAATAGACATAGCCGCTGCCGTCGTCCGCACCTTTATACGGGAACTCTGCAATTTTCGCGGTAGACTTTCCGGTGGTGACGTCCGTCAGGTCGTACTCGAGCATAGAGTTCTGCAAAAGGGCGTCGGAAATTTCCGGGTCACTCGTGAAGGGAACAGGGTGGTCTGAAATGAGCCGCGCGGTCACGGCAAAATCACCGGCGGCGTCCTGTGCGGAGGCTGTCTCGGCGGGCAAGTCCCAGGGCGTTGTCTCGCCGGTTTGCAAGTCAAGGCGGAACCCGCTTGCGGTATCATAGGGAGCACGACTGCTCATGCAATAAAAATAGCGGTCACTGTATAAATCGATAGATGCGGCGTATGGGTCAAAGGGAATCTCGTGGGTTTTGGTGCCATCCGGCGACAGGGCAATGATTTTGTTGTCGCGGTCTCTGTTGTAGGTGAGCAGGTACACCGCGTCGCTCGTCACATAGGGATAGGCGTTGCACAAGTCGTCACAACTGTAAAACAGCGAAACCTGCCCGGCGTTCAGGTCGTTTTTGTAAACGTTCGTTCCGATGTGGTCCAACTGGTCATCAAAGGCAGGCATGACATCATAGACAACGCTTTGCAAGTAGCTGGAAGTCATGCCGTAGAGCGGGCCTGTTTCGGCGGCGGGTTCCGCTGTTGGTTCAGCGGTGATTTCCGGTGTGGTGGTAGGTTCCGCAGCGGGCGTAGTGTCCGCTGCCGGGGTGCAGGCGGTCAGGGCAAACACGGCGGCGGTGACAAGCAGGGGCAGGCGGGTGTGGTTTTTCATGGGTGATAACTCCTTTCATTTGTGGTTTGTCGTCATTCTACACCCCAGTTGTGTCCTACTTGTCACACGGAGGGCGGTTTTTGAAAATTTTTTGGAAGAAAATAAAAAAATTGCGGTTATAAGGGTGGTAGGGCGGCCTGCCCCCAGGCTGCCGGGGCGTCGAGGACGCCGCCCCCTACAACCCAACTGCATCGTTTTTTGTAGGGGCGGATTCCATATCCGCCCGCAAATAGCCGCCCACATAAAAACAGGGGAGAGCACCCACGTCGGGCGCTCCCCCCTTATCGTATCCGTTAAAATCCGTGCTTCTCCATCAGCTTGCGGCCCATCAGGACGCCCATGACGGAGGCCATCATCAGGCCGCGCGTCCAGCCGGAGGAATCGCCCAGGCAGTGCAGACCCGCGATGTTCGTCTCCAAATCGGTGTCCATCTTGACCTTGTTGGAGTAGAACTTCAGCTCGGGGCTGTACAGCAGCGTTTCGGGGCTGGCAAAACCGGGAACGACCTCGTCCATCATCTTGATGAACTCAATGATGTTGACCATGGCGCGGTAGGGCATGGCGGCGGTGATATCACCGGCCACAGCGTCCTTCAACGTCGGGCGGACATTGGTGCGGGCCAGCTCTTTGGCCCAGGTGCGCTTGCCGTCCAGGATATCTCCGTAGCGCTGCACCAGAATGTGGCCCGCACCCAGCATATTCGTCAGCTCGCCGACCTTCTGCGCGTAGGCGATGGGCTGGTTGAACGGCTCGGTAAAGTTATGGCTGACGAGGATCGCCAGGTTGGTGTTGTTGCTCTTCTTCTCTTTGAAGCTGTGGCCGTTGACGACTGCCAGATCATTGTCGTAGTTCTCCTGCGCGACAAAGCCGCCGGGGTTCTGGCAGAAGGTGCGCACCTTGTTGCGCCACGGGGCCGGGTAGCCGATCAGCTTGCCCTCGTACAGGACCTTGTTGATCTTCTCCATGACCTCGTTGCGGCACTCGACGCGGACGCCGATGTCAACGGTGCCGGGCTTGTGGGCGATGTTGTGCTCGGCGCACAGCTTTTCCAGCCAATCTGCACCGCGGCGGCCGGTGGCAATCACAACCTGGTCGGCGCGCAGCTCGCGGCGCTCACCCTTTTCGGTGATCACAACGCCCTTGCACTCGCTGCCTTCCAGCAGAATGTTGTCACATTCGGTGTTGAACAGCATCTCCACACCGCGGGCCAGCAGATAGTTCTGGATGTTCAGGTACAGCTGCTGGGCTTTTTCGGTTCCAAGGTGGCGGATGGGGCAGTCCACCAGCTGCAGGCCGGCCTGGATGGCGCGCTTGCGGATCTCCTTGATCTCGCTGCCCTCGTAAATACCTTCCACATGCGGGTCAGCGCCAAATTCCAGATAGATCTTGTCGGTGTAGTTGATCAGCTCCTGGGCAAAATCCTCACCGATCAGCTCCGGCAGCTCGCCGCCAACCTGATAGGAGAGGGACAGCTTGCCGTCCGAGAACGCACCGGCACCGGAAAAGCCGGTGGTGATGGCGCAGGTGGGCTTGCAGTTCACGCAGTGGCCGGTTTTATCTTTGGGGCAGTGGCGCTTTTCTACCGGTTTGCCCTTTTCAATCAGGCAGATGCGCGGGCCGGTAGTTTTGCTGCTTTTGCGCAGCAGTTCCAGTGCGGTAAAAATACCGGCCGGGCCGGCGCCAACAATAATCAGATCATAATTGTTC
>SKEC01002931.1_pt1 | contig 10761 bp, 8 predicted proteins | sample 4826641 | NCBI WGS metagenome assembly SKEC01 (sample SAMN11008819, study PRJNA524170) | human gut metagenome | biome: Human fecal sample; material: Feces; isolation source: fecal sample from pouch patient p18, p21 | host: Homo sapiens | place: Israel: Tel-Aviv | collected 2015-12-22
CAAGCTGGTCGTCGACCGCTCGCATTCGGGCGAGGTGGGCTTCTCCGCGTCCTTCCCCGGCCAGCGGTCGGCGCGCCTGGAGCCCGACGGCGACGGCCTCGTGCGGCTGCGCGTCGTCGTGGACGCCTCCTCCGTCGAGGTGTTCGCGGCCGACGGGACGCTCGTGATGACGGAGACCGTCTACCCCCGAGGCATGGCCGCGGGCAGCGCCGGTAAGTCCGACAAGGTCGCCCTCTTCGCCGAGGGGGGAACCGCCCGAGTGCGGAACTTCAGCCTGTGGCACCTGGGGTCGTACCGGTAGATAGGCGCGGGCCCGGCAGGCGGTGCCCGTCCATGCGGTCTCCGGGTGGGCGTGGCCGCGGCGGTGCGCGGGCGAGGAATCGGCCGGCCGAACCGGAAGGAAGCACGGAAGAGACGCCGCGTGCGATCCGCTGCGGGCATCGGCGCACCGCCCGGCCGCGACGCGCAGAAGGTCGCGACCCGCCGGACACCGCGCATCCCTGCGGCCGTGCCTGCGAGCGTGCGTTCTACGAGCCCGAGGGCGCCCAGATTCGCGCCAGTAAGCTCAAGGCCGCCCGCGAGGCCATGACCGCCGTGCTGCCCAAGCTGCGCGCCCAGGCCATCGCAAACGACGGCGAGCGCAACGTTGCCGTTATCGGCGGCGGCCCGGCCGGCCTGGCGACGGCGTTCTTCCTGACGCGTGCCGGCGTGCCCGTCACCATCTTCGAGGCCCGCGACTCTCTCGGCGGCGTGGTCCGTCACGTCATCCCCGAGTTCCGTATCGCGAGCGACGATATCTCCCACGATGCCGAGCTCTGCCTAGCCTTTGGCGCCAAGGTGCAGCTCAACGCCCGCGTGGAGTCCATTGACGAGCTCAAAGCCCGGGGCTTTACCGACGTGGTCGTGGCCACCGGTGCCTGGATGCCCGGCTCTGCGGGCTTGAGCGAGGGCGCCGAGCTCGATGTGCTGGAGTTCCTCGAGGCCGCCAAGAAGGGCGAGAAGCTCGAGCTGGGCGAGGACGTCGTGGTCATTGGCGCCGGCAACACCGCCATGGACGCGGCCCGCGTGGCCAAGCGCCTGGCCGGCGTGAAGAACGTGCGCCTGGTGTATCGCCGCACCAAGAAGCAGATGCCCGCTGACGAGGAAGAGCTTGATCTTGCTCTTGCCGACGGCGTTGAGTTCTGCGAGCTGCTGGCGCCCAAGGCGCTCAACGGTGCCGTGCTGACCTGCGACGTTATGGAGCTTGGCGAGCCGGATGCAAGCGGCCGTCGCAGCCCCGTCGCCACGGGCGAGACCGTCGAGCTTTCCGCCACCACGGTGATCTGCGCCGTGGGCGAGGGCATCGATGCCAGCCTGTACGATGCCGCGGGCGTCGAGCACGACCGTCGCGGCCGTCTTGCCGCCACCTCCACCGGCGTTGAGGGCGTCTGGGCTGCGGGCGACTGCCGTCGCGGTCCTGCCACCGTGGTCGAGGCTATCGCCGACGCCGCCGAGGTCGCCCGTGCCATCGCCGGCGTGGACTTTAACAAGTACGCCGACTGCAACGAGCAGGCCGGCCGCGAGGATACCTGCTACGAGCGCAAGGGGTCGCTGTGCCGCGACAAGCGCAACTGCACCAAGACCCGCTGCCTGGGCTGCGGCTCGGTGTGCGAGGTCTGCTGCGACGTGTGCCCCAACCGCGCCAACGTGGCAATTAAGGTGCCGGGCCTGGCCAAGCATCAGGTCGTCCATGTCGACGGCATGTGCAACGAGTGCGGCAACTGCGCCGTGTTCTGCCCCTACCAGGAGGGTCGTCCCTACAAGGACAAGCTCACCCTGTTCTGGAGCGAGCAGGACATGGAGAACTCCGAGAACGAGGGCTTCCTGGCCGTGGACGAGGACCACTTTAAGGTCCGCGTCGCCGGCACGGTCCGCACCGTCTCGGTCGATGCCGTCAACACCGGTCTTCCCGAGGCCGTCCGCCTGACCATCAGGGCTGTGCGCGACAACTATTCGTACCTTCTTAAGAAATAGGCGAGTCTCTTATGGCCAAATCCATTCAACATAACGTGGCCTACGTTGCCTGCGGAAGCGGTTGCGCCTCCGCAGGCGGCGACGCCCGCTGCAGCGAAGGCTGCATTGGCTGTGGCGCCTGCGTCACGGCCTGCCCCCACGGCGCCATTGCGCTGGTCGATGGCATCGCCCGCGTGGACCGCTCCAAGTGCACGGGCTGTGGCCTGTGCGGCATGGCGTGCCCGCAGCGCGTGATTGCCTTCGTCCCCGGCTACCAGAACATTCTGGTGCGCTGCAACAACACCGATAAGGGCGCCATCGCTCGCAAGATCTGCGACACGAGCTGCATCGGTTGCGGCATGTGCGCTAAAAAGTGCCCTGCCGGCGCTATCCGCATCGAGGACAACTGCGCCCATATCGACGGCGTGGACTGCCTGTCGTGCGGCATGTGCGCCGTCGTCTGCCCGCATGGCGCCATCCACGACCGCACCGGCATCGCCGCCGGCGTGTAGAAGGGAATCACCATGGCACAGGAATTCACTTTTACCGTTAACGGCGTCGAGTGCACGACGACTCAGAACAAGCCACTGCTGCGCTATCTGCGCGACGACCTGCACATTCACTCCGCCAAGGACGGCTGCTCCGAGGGCGCCTGCGGCACCTGCACCATCCATGTGGACGGTGCGGCCGTCAAGGCGTGCGTGCTGACCACCGCTCTTGCCGCCGGTCGCAACATCGTGACCGTCGAGGGCCTGCCCGAGGACGTGCGCGAGGCCTTTGTGTACGCCTTTGGCGCCGTGGGCGCCGTGCAGTGCGGTTTTTGCATTCCCGGCATGGTCATGGCGGGCGCAGCGCTCATCGCCGAGGACCCCGAGCCCACCGAGGAGCAGATTAAGTACGCCATTCGCGGTAACGTCTGCCGCTGCACCGGCTACAAAAAGCTTATCGAGGGCATCTCGCTGGCCGCTGCGGTGCTCCGCGGCGAAAAGCAGATCGATGAGGACCTGGAGCGCGGCGATGACTACGGCGTGGGCAAGCGCGCCTTCCGTATCGACGTGCGCAAGAAGGTGCTCGGCGAGGGCAAGTATCCCGACGACATCGACGAGCTCGATCAGCCAGGCCTGACCTACGCCAGCGCCGTGCGCTCCAAGTACCCGCGCGCCCGTGTGCTCTCCATCGATACCTCCAAGGCCGAGGCCCTGCCCGGCGTGGTGGGTATCCTGCGCGCCGAGGACGTGCCGGTCAACCAGGTCGGCCACCTTATCCAGGACTGGGACGTCATGATCGCGGCGGGCGATATCACCCGCTGCGTGGGTGACGCCATCGTGCTGGTGGTTGCCGAGGACGAGGCGACGCTCGAGAAGGCCAAGAAGCTCGTAAAGATTGACTACGAGCCGCTGGAGCCCGTGCGCAACATTGTCGAGGCCAGGGCCGCCGACGCCCCGCGCCTTCACGACAGCTTCTTTGCCTTCGGCAACACGGTGGAGCTCAAGGACAACGTGTGCCAGAGCCGTCACGTGACGCGCGGCGACGCCGCCAAGGCGCTGGCGGAGAGCGCGTTTACCGTGACGCAGCGCTTTACCACGCCCTTTACCGAGCATGCCTTCTTGGAGCCCGAGTGCGCCGTCGCCTTCCCGTACAAGAACGGCGTCAAGGTGCAGTCGACCGACCAGGGCGCCTACGATACGCGCAAAGAGTGCGCCCACATGTTTGGCTGGGATAGCGAGCCCGAGCGCGTGGTCGTCGAGACCATGCTCGTGGGTGGCGGCTTTGGCGGCAAGGAGGACGTGTCCATCCAGCACCTGGCCGCGCTCGCCGCATATAAGTTCCAGCGTCCCGTGAAGTGCAAACTCACGCGCGCCGAGTCGCTCGCGTTCCATCCCAAGCGCCACGCCATGGACGGCACCTTTACACTGGGTTGCGACGTCGAGGGCAACTTTACCGGTCTGGATTGCGAGATCAATTTTGATACCGGCGCCTACGCGTCGCTGTGCGGCCCGGTGCTCGAGCGCGCCTGCACGCATGCCGTCGGCCCCTACAAGTACCAGAACACCGACATTCGCGGTTTTGGCTACTACACCAACAACCCGCCCGCCGGCGCGTACCGAGGCTTTGGCGTTTGCCAGTCCGAGTTTGCGCTCGAGAGCCTGATCGACCTGCTGGCAGAAAAGGTCGGCCTTGATCCGTGGGAGATTCGTTACCGTAATGCCATCGAGCCGGGCGAGGTTTTGCCCAACGGCCAAATTGCCGACTGTTCCACGGCGCTTAAGGAGACACTGCTCGAGGTCAAGGATGCCTACTATGCGCATCCCGGACACGCCGGCATTGCCTGCGCCATGAAGAACGCTGGCGTGGGTGTTGGCCTGCCCGATGCCGGCCGCTGCAAGATTCGCATCGAGGATGGCCGCGCCGTGGTCTACGCCGCCACGTCCGACATCGGCCAGGGCTGCAACACCGTCTTTTTGCAGGACGTTGCCGAGGCATGCGGCCTGCCGCTTCGCTGCATCGCCAACGGCGAGTGCTCCACCGAGAACGCTCCCGACTCCGGCACCACGTCTGGCTCGCGTCAGACGGTCGTGACCGGCGAGGCCGTGCGCGGCGCCGCCTTCCTGCTGCGCGATGCCATGCTTGACATCGAGGCCGGCAAGCCCGCGCCCGATGCTCCCGTGAGCGCGCATGGCGACGGCGTCAAGATCGAGTACGACGACGGTCACGCCTATCAGCTGCACACGCAGGAGCTCGTCGCCGGCCAGGGTATGCATCCTCAGGATCCCGCGGCCGCCATCAAGGCACTCGAGGGATGCGAGTTTGGCTACGTGTACCTGGAGCCGACCGACAAGCTGGGTGCGGATGTTCCCAACCCCAAGAGCCACATCTGCTACGGCTTTGCCACGCATGTGGTCATTTTGGATGATGACGGCCGCGTGAGCGAGGTCTATGCCGCGCACGATTCCGGCAAGGTGGTCAACCCCATCTCCATCCAGGGTCAGATCGAAGGCGGCGTGCTTATGGGTATGGGCTATGCGCTTACCGAGGACTGGCCGCTCAAGGACTGCGTACCCCAGGCAAGGTACGGTACGCTCGGGCTGTTCCGTGCGCCCGAGATTCCGAATATCCACGCCATCTACGTGGAGAAGGACGAGCTGCTGCCCGTGGCATACGGCGGCAAGGGCATCGGCGAGATCGCAACGATTCCCACGGCGCCCGCCGTACAGAACGCCTACCGCGCGTTTGACGGCAAGCTGCGTCCGGATCTGCCCATGGTGGATACCCCGTACAGCCGCGCCCGTCGCCGCGGGTAGGGTAGAGCGTGGACAGCCATTGTTGACGGGCTGTTCGCACTCAGCATCAACCACATACGCTGCGCCTTTGGCCCCGGCTCCATCGCGAGCCGGGGCCTTTTGTCTGGAGCGGAGGCCGCGTCTCGAAACGGGTCGTGCTTTCCTTTTGAGCCTCGGGACTGCGGACGATTTCTTGGACCGTTACGCGGCCCTTCCCAGTGCGGAGCGGAACTCGGCCGGCGTACGGCCACCGAGCGCATCGCTGTGCCTCTCCGTATTGTATCGGCCGATCCAGCCCCCGAGCTCCTCGATGAAGCGGGCGGGGGTCCAGCCCGACCAGTCCCTGCCGTGCCAGAACTCCTTCTTGAGCAGGCCGAAGAAGCCCTCCATCGCCGCGTTGTCCGGGCTGCAGCCCTTGGCGGACATGCTCCTGGCGAGGCCGTGCCCCTCGCAGATCGAGATCCGTCCGGGCCAGCGGTACGGAAAAGTGTCGAAATAGGCACCTTAAAACTTCGGAAAAGTGTCAAATTCGATAGGAAAAATATCCGGAAAAGTGTAGCTGGATGACAAAACAGCACTTAGAAGCCGGTGCTGGATGCGGGATCTTGCGGCCGCCTTCAGTCCTCGCTACTCGTCGTCTCCGTCGTTGGGGTCGCCCTTGAGGGTGTTGATGTCCAGGTACTGGTTATCGTCCTCTTTTTGCTGGGTCTCCGACTCCGCTTGGGTGGGGCCGCGGAACAGCTGGAATCCCTCAAACGCAATGGCGCCGAGCAGGACAACGACAATGGCGATAAAGGCAACCTTGACTGCCTGCGGAAATTCCGAGAAACGCAGTGCCTTTTCCTCGGCGTAATAATCGGCGAAGCGCTCTTCGCCCGTGCTTTTGGTATACGCCGGCGCGGACGCGGCCTCCGGGTCATATTCCGGTGCAGGCGTGGCAGCGTACGGATCGTTGAGATAATCGCTCGATGCGGTGCCATAATCTTCGGTCTCGATGCGACCGGTGCCAGCATAGTCATCGGAATAATCGGAATATGCCGCACCACCCTCATAGTCCGCTGCGCTCGTGTTGGCGGCAAAAAGCGGGTTAACTGGAACGTCGAGCGCCGGCATGCCGGTAGAGGTCTCATCCAGATCGGCTGCAGCCCAGGAATCGTAGGCAACCTGACGGGCAACGGGCTCATCGAGCCTTGCGACCGGAGGCTTGCGTGCCGCAGGAACAGGCAACTGCTGGGCGCTGTACATAACGGTGCTGTCGGCCGATTTGCCCTGCGTCGCTGCAGCGAGAAATGCCGCCGTCTCGGACGGGTCGCTTGCGGGGCGGGGAGCGGGCGTGGGCGCCGAAGTGGGTGCGGGCGTAGGCGCGGGCGTCGAAACAGGCGACTGCGCAGGAGCCGGCGCAGGTGCGGACTTAGGCGCAAGTGCGGGATTGGGGCTTGACGGGCGAGCCCCACCGCCCATGAGTTCGTCGGCGGTCCACGGGCGATCATCCATCACATCGTCAAGGCTCAGCGAAAACAGGTCGTCTTCACCCTCATCGAACATGCGGTGCACATGTCCACCAATTGCCGGAATCAATCCGCGACCGGTGCATGATGCCTTGCTCAACGCCATTCTGTTCCATCCTTTCGAAATACCAATGACATCGATTATATGGAACTTCCCAAGCTGCTCGGTCTTGGATTCGTGCTTTCCAGAACTCGCGCCCAAAAGGGGAGGGGCAATCCAGGCGAGTGCCTACTTGTCGCCGGCCGCCGCCTTGGCCTCATTGAGGTAGCTATAGAAGCTGTACTTTGAGATGCCAAAGAATTCGCAGGCGCGCTCGCTCGACTTGGAAATGAGGAAGGCGCCGCGACGGTCGAGGTAGCCAATGGCACGAATGCGCTCGTCTTTGGTCATGAGCGCCGCGGGCTTGCCCACAAACTGCTCGCACTCGTGCAGCAGGTCCTCGAGCAGGTCGCCGATGTTCTTGGTAATGGGCTCGGGCTCGGTATAGCCCGTGCCGCCGGTGCCGGTAAAGGCGTCGAGCGAACGCTCAAAAGCCTTCATGAGCGTAATGTCAAAGTTGATGCCCAGAATGCCGACGGGCTTGCCCTCGTCGTTGCGGATAAAGATCGTCGACGATTTGAGCAGCTTGCCATCGGTGGTTTTAGTGAGGTACGGCTCGCGGTCGTGTACATCGGTGGCGCCCTCGTGCATGGACTCAAACACGATATGGCTGGGGCCGTCACCCAGTTTGCGCCCGCTGACGTGGCCGTTTTCGATCACTACGATGGGGTGGTCCACGTCCTCGGTCTCCAGATCGTGGACGACGACTTCGCAGTTGGGGCCAAATTGGAGCGCCAGGCCGTGTGCAAGGCGCTTATAAAACTCAATCTGTGACGGGGTCATGGGTGCCTTCCTAAAAATTAGTTTGGGCTCACTGTGCCATAAACCACACTTGACCGCAAACAAATCCATCAACAAGGCAATTCATGACCGTTCGGCGGCGAAAAAGTACCGATTACGGCAACAAACAATTCGTTAGGTATACCAATCAAAAAGTGTGATAGAACATTACTAACAAACTTTTTGTTTGGCATCCACATAAAAGTTCAGTCGCATGAATGGGAATGGGCTGAAACGCGTATGCGGGGGCCGGCAAGAGAGGACTTAAGGAGTTCACCGTATGGCCGATAAGATCCAGTGGGCGAGCAACACGATGCCCAAGAGCGATGACAAGCACTTGGGAATCATGAGCCTCGACCACGTGAAGAAGGCCCGCGCCTTCCACCAGTCGTTCCCCCAGTACACCGTCACTCCGCTTGCTCGCCTGGACGGTCAGGCCGCGCGCCTGGGCCTGTCCAACCTGTGCGTTAAGGACGAGAGCTATCGCTTTGGCCTCAACGCCTTTAAGGTCCTGGGCGGCTCGTTTGCCATGGCCAACTACATTGCCGACGAGACCGGCAAGGACGTTGCCGAGTGCACCTTCGATTACCTGACTTCCGATCAGCTTGCCAAGGACTTTGGCCAGGCCACCTTCTTTACCGCCACCGACGGCAACCATGGCCGCGGCGTGGCATGGGCTGCCAACAAGCTGGGCCAGAAGGCTGTCGTGCACATGCCCAAGGGTTCCACCAAGCCCCGCTTCGATAACATTGCCGCCGAGGGCGCCACGGTGACCATCGAAGAGGTCAACTACGACGAGTGCGTGCGCATGGCCGCCGCCGAGGCCGACGCCTGCGAGCGCGGCGTCATCGTTCAGGACACCGCCTGGGAGGGCTACGAGAAGATCCCGTCCTGGATCATGGAGGGCTACGGCACCATGGCTTCCGAGGCTGCCGAGCAGCTGCGCGAGATGGCCATCAACCGCCCGACGCACGTGTTTGTCCAGGCTGGCGTGGGTTCGCTCGCCGGCGCCGTGGTGGGCTACTTCACCAACCTGTATCCCGATAACCCGCCCACCTTCGTCGTGGTTGAGTGCGCGCCTGCCGCCTGCCTGTACAAGGGCGCTGCCGCCGGCGACGGCGATCCGCGCATCGTGGACGGTGACATGCCCTCCATCATGGCCGGTCTGTGCTGCGGCGAGCCCAACATTTTGGGCTGGGATATCCTGCGCAACCACACCACCGCCTTCGTGTCCTGCCCCGACTGGGTCACCGCTCGCGGCATGCGCACCCTGGGCGCTCCCGAGAAGGGCGACCCGCGCGTCATCTCCGGCGAGTCCGGCGCTGTGACCACCGGCCTGGTCGAGACTCTCATGCTCGATCCCGAGTACGCCGAGCTCAAGGAGCTCATCGGCCTGGATAAGACGAGCTCCGTGCTCTGCTTCTCCACGGAAGGTGACACGGACCCCGACCAGTATCGTCGAATTGTTTGGGAAGGCGAATATCCCACTTGCTAATCGTTGGGGCGGAGTAAATAGGTATCGCTCCGCCACCTCACAGGTAGATTCCTTCGTTTGAAAGGTTATGAACAATGGCTAAAGAACTCGATTTCGACGCAATCAAGGCTGCTGCTGAGTCTCATCGTGCTGATATGACTCGCTTCCTGCGCGCTATGATCTCTCACCCCTCTGAGTCCTGCGAGGAGGGTGAGGTTGTTGCCTGCATCAAGGCCGAGATGGAGAGCCTTGGCTATGACGAGGTCAAGGTCGACGGCCTGGGCAACGTCATGGGCTTTATGGGCGAGGGCGACAAGATCATCGCCATCGACTCCCACATCGACACCGTCGGCATCGGCAACATCGAGAACTGGGACGCCGATCCCTATGAGGGCTACGAGACCGACGAGACCATCTACGGCCGCGGCGGCTCTGACCAGGAGGGCGGCATGGCTTCCGCTACCTACGCTGCCAAGATGATGAAGGACATGGGCCTCATCCCCGAGGGTTACAAGATCATGGTCGTCGGCACCGTCCAGGAAGAGGACTGCGACGGCATGTGCTGGCAGTACATCTACAACAAGGACGGCATTAAGCCCGAGTTCGTCATTTCCACCGAGCCCACCGACGGCGGCATCTATCGCGGTCACCGCGGCCGCATGGAGATCCGCGTCGACGTTCACGGCACCTCCTGCCACGGCTCCGCTCCCGAGCGCGGCGACAACGCCATCTACAAGATGGCCGACATCATCGCCGACGTCCGCTCCCTCAACAACAACGGCTGCGACGAGTCCACCGACATCAAGGGCCTCGTCAAGATGCTCGACCCCAAGTACAACCCCGAGCACTTCGAGGATGCCCGCTTCCTGGGCCGCGGCACCTGCACCGTCAGCCAGATCTTCTACACCAGCCCCAGCCGCTGCGCCGTGGCCGACTCCTGCGCCATCTCCATCGACCGTCGCATGACCGCCGGTGAGACCTGGGAGTCCTGCCTGGACGAGATCCGCAACCTGCCGGCCGCCAAGAAGTACGGCGACGACGTGAAGGTCTCCATGTACATGTACGACCGTCCGTCCTGGACCGGCGAGGTCTACGAGACCGAGGCTTACTTCCCCACGTGGATCAACAAGGAGACCGCTCCGCACGTCAAGGCCCTCGTCGACGCCCACAAGGCCATGTTCGGTGACGAGCGCATCGGCTGCGAGCCCAGCATGGACAAGCGCACCGGTCGTCCGCTGTGCGACAAGTGGACCTTCTCCACGAACTGCGTCTCCATCCAGGGCCGCTACGGCATCCCCTGCGTGGGCTTTGGCCCGGGTGCCGAGTCTCAGGCTCACGCTCCCAACGAGGTCACCTACAAGGACGACCTGGTCACCGCTGCCGCCATGTATGTGGCTGCCCTGAACCTCTACGATCCGAGCCAGGCCGATGGCGACGCCACCGTGTTCCGCGCCGGTCTGACCAACAACAAGATCGACTAGTCCCATTCCTCGATCTTGTTGAGCCGGGGACAGTTTATGCCCCCGGCGCCTCCTATTGACTTGGGGCCCGCGGTCGTTATCTCCCATGCTTCCTCAACGGTAGCGGGTCCTCGTCATAGTGGGCTGAATGTTCTAGCCACCCGCG
>SKEC01002934.1_pt1 | contig 10750 bp, 11 predicted proteins | sample 4826641 | NCBI WGS metagenome assembly SKEC01 (sample SAMN11008819, study PRJNA524170) | human gut metagenome | biome: Human fecal sample; material: Feces; isolation source: fecal sample from pouch patient p18, p21 | host: Homo sapiens | place: Israel: Tel-Aviv | collected 2015-12-22
AAACAGGATTATGATAATTATCGACATATGACGGAAATAAAAAAGGAGAAATTATGGCGCGACCAAGAAGATGCAGAAAAATCTGTACAGAACCTGCATATGACAGTTTTAAACCGGAAGGAATCTCTGTGGGAGAAGAGATTACTATGACCGTAGATGAATACGAAGTGATTCGACTGGTTGACTTGGAAAAATATACACATGAACAGTGTGCAGAGCGAATGGGAATCTCAAGGACAACAGTGACTGAGATCTATGAATCCGCACGTTATAAACTGGCAGACAGTGTGGTAAATGGAAAAAAGTTACATATTTCAGGGGGCGACTATCAGTTATGTGATGGAAAGAATGTATTTTGCTGTAACAGACTCTGTAAAAGATCCGAAGAATCCGTCAGAAAAATAATCATTCAAAGAAAGGTTGGAGAACAGACAGCACTGAAAGAGGCAGGAATCCGGTTATATGGAGGCGTAAAAGGAAATGCAGATAAAGCGATAGAGGCTTATTTGAAAGGAAACCTTGACTATAATCCGGAAGTACACTGTACCACACACGAACATGGTCACTCCTGTGGCGAGCATCACTGTGGTGAAGAGAAACACGGATGTTCCGGAAATGATGAAAATCAATAGGAAATAAAGTACTTTCTTTGGTTTTTCTCTAAAAAAAGTAGTGGTTTGATGTACTTAGGGCTAGACGTCGCGCTAGCGACTTGGTACAATAAAAAACAACATGGTTTTATACCAAAAGAAAGGACGATTTATTATGAAACTGAAAGTTGGCGTACAGCTTTTCTCGGTTATGACCGAGTTGGCAAATGACTACCTCAAAACTCTGGAGAATGTTGCAAAAGCAGGCTATAAGTATGTTGAGTATGTAGATGTTCCCGGCAACAGCCCCGAAGAAATCGGCAATAAAGTAAAAGAGCTTGGTCTGACTGCTATTGCAAGCCACGTACATTTTGATCCTTTTACCTCTACCCATGAAGATATGGTTAAGATTGTAGAAGACAACGTCAAGATGCATTCGGAAGCTATTATCCTGCCGATGGGTATCATGACCACAATGGAAGAGATCAAAACAGTTGCCGCAGCCTGCAATGAAATGGCTGCTCTGGCAAAAGCACACGGCATGGCTTTCTATTATCACAACCACTGTCAGGAATTTTATCAGGTTGAAGGCAAAACCGCTTATGAATGGCTGGTTGAACTGACCGATCCCGAACTGGTTTTCTTCGAAGTCGATACTTTCTGGGCAACCCGCGGCGGACAGAAGGCTGTTGAACTGATTAAAAAGCTCGGTTCCCGTGCAAAACTGATCCATCAGAAAGATATGGGTAAATCTGCTGATCCGATCAACCTGATTGAGGGTGTTACCGATCTGACCAGAGAGAACTACTGCGAAAAGATTTTCGGCCGTACCAATCCGACCGATATCTGCACCGTTGGCACCGGTATCATGGATATCCCCGAAATCGTTAAAACTGTAACTGAGCTTGACTATGCTCCTTACATTATTGTTGAACTTGACTGCTGCGCCCGTCAGACCGAAGAAGAGTACAACACTCCTCTTTCGCCTCTCGCAAGCATCAAAGCAAGCCGCGAGTATCTCGAAAGCGTTATCGGCTGATTTAAACTTAATAAAACGCGCTTCCTTCTCCGGAAAATGAGGTGACCCCAAAAAGTTAGACTTTTGCGAGACGATTTCGGTCGTCTCGTTTTTCTTTATGTAGCTAGGATATGAAGCCTGTATTGAACAGGGCTCATCCATCTTAACTTCTCTTTTATTCGTTTTTCATTGTAGTATTTTATAAAACGTTCTATCTTAGATTTTAATTCCTCGTAGCTATAGTAAACAACACCATAGTAAATTTCTTGCTTGAGCAGTCCAAAGAAGTTTTCCATTACAGAGTTATCCAGGCAGTTTCCCTTTCTTGACATACTTTGAAATATACGTTCTTCTTTTAGTCTATGAGAATATGCTTTCATTTGGTAAGCCCACCCTTGATCAGAATGAAAAGTTCTTCTGTACGGACAATCCGCAGTGATCTCAATTGCCTTATCTAAAGCATCCATTACGTTCTTTGCAGAAGGTTTCCGGTGTAAAGGTGCCTGACACCAATGGATTTATGCTGTTTCAAAACAAGCCTTGAGCATTTGCGCAAATTCTTCGATATAGTATCCGGATAGGATAAAAATATCCCCTTTCACGAAAGAAAATTTTGGTGAAAGGGGATATTTTTTACAAGTATAGTAAATGCATGTATTTTACAGAATGTCACTGCCATCCGGTATTTTAGAAATAATTTGTCGGTTGACACTGAACAGGAAAGCCAGTGAAACAGCCAGAGATGCAACCTCTGCGATCGGGAAGCACCACCATACCATGTGCAGTCCTCCAATCCGGGAAAGAAGATAGGCTACCGGGATCAGGACCACGAGCTGACGAAGGATCGATACGATCATGCTGTATACTGCTTTTCCGAGAGCCTGAAATACTGTTCCGCAGATGATACAGAACCAGGCGATCAGATAATGAACCCCGATGATACGCAGTGCAGGTATACCGATGGCGAGCATATCTTCGGAAGCATTGAACATTCCAAGAAGAACCTGTGGAATCAGCTCAAAAGATAAGAATCCGACAAAGGTCAGACAGAAAGCAGTGATCAGGCTGAGTTTGATCGTTTTGATCATACGTTTTCTGTTCTGAGCCCCGTAGTTGAAGGCGATGATCGGCGTGATACCATTGTTCAGACCGAACACCGGCATGAAGAAGAAACTCTGAAGCTTGAAATATACACCGAACACAGCGGTTGCTGTGGATGAGAAAGCAATCAGGATCCGGTTCATGGAGTACGTCATCACAGAGCCGATAGACTGCATGATGATCGAAGGAACACCGATCGCATAGATCGTTCCGATGATTTTGATATCCGGACGGAATCCCTGAAAACGGATCTTAATCTCTGTGTTAAACTTGTGATTGCAGGTAAACGCAACAACAGCAGCGACACACTGTCCGATGACGGTTGCCACAGCGGCACCGGTAACGCCCATGGCCGGACATCCCAGCAGACCGAAGATCATGATCGGATCCAGAATGATATTGGTAAGAGCTCCGCATAACTGGGAAGTCATGCTGAAAAGTGTTTTTCCGGTGGAGGTTAGAAGGCGTTCAAAGTAAATCTGTGCAAGTAAACCGAAAGAGAAAATCATAACGGTACGAAGATATTCGATGCCCATCTCCATGATCTCAGCATCCGCACCTTTGATCTGGCTGGCATAAAATGGTTTTACAACGGTAAATCCCAGAATCAAAAATACAAGATAACTTAAAAAATACAGAAAAGCTGCATTGACACCGATCTTATTGGCTTCTTTAAACTTATGTTCCCCCAGTGATCTGGAGAGCAGAGCATTCATACCGACACCGGTACCGGTTGCAACAGCAATCAGTAATGTCTGTAAAGGAAAGGCAAGAGAAACAGCAGTAAGGGCATTCTCGGAAAGCTTCGCCACGAAGATACTGTCAACGATGTTGTAAAGTGCCTGCACGAGCATGGAAATCATCATCGGTAACGACATATTAAATAAAAGTTTACCGATGGGCATAGTTCCCATTTTATTTTCTGCTGCAGGGGCAGAAGTATTTTCTTTTGTCATAGGTCCTCCAATCTGTATGATATGTTTGGCTTCGCAGCGCAAAAAAGCGCCAACGATGTATGATACCACTATTTGTTGTAAGATTCAAGAAAAAAGAAAAAGTTCATAATATTTTGCATTGAGAACCGGAAACGAAAACTGTATAATGAAAACAATACGAAAGACAGGAAAATGAGGTGTGGGAAGAGCAATGATTACATATAATTATGGGAACAGTCATTCACCGATCACTTTGCTTCAGATGGTGGGAGATCATGATCTGCCGGGAATAGAAAACGAGATCCGGGAGATCCACAGACTGACGGATCAGGAGTTTGCGTTTGTGGCAGTAAAAGTGGAAAACTGGAATCACGATCTTTCACCATGGAATGCCCCGGCTGTATTTGGAACGGAAGATTTTGGAGACGGTGCGGAAAATACACTGGAAGAAGTATTGCAATTGTGTACGGACAACGACCGCAAATACTGTATCGGTGGATATTCGATGGCAGGATTATTTGCCCTGTGGGCAGCCATGCAGACAGATCGCTTCAAAGGTGTCGCAGCAACATCTCCCTCGGTCTGGTTTCCGGGATTCCTGGAAGATATGAAGAGCCGGCGGGTAGAAAGTGACTGTATTTACCTGAGTCTTGGCGATAAAGAAGAAAAAACAAGGAATCCGGTGATGGCGCAGGTGGGAAACTGCATCAGAGAGACGTTTACCTGGCTGAAAGAAGAAGGAATACCGTGTACACTGGAATGGAATCACGGAGGCCATTTTAAAGAACCGGATATGAGGACCGCCCGGGCCTTCGCGTGGGTGCTGGAAGAACTTGCAAAGAAAGATTAGTATACTTTAAAATATGGAATGGAAAAATACGGGAGAATGAGAAAATGACAACGACAACGTTATGTTACATAGAAAACGAAGGCAAATACCTGATGCTTCACAGAGTAAAAAAGAAGAATGATATCAACGAGGGAAAATGGATCGGTGTCGGCGGTCATGTGGAATATCAGGAAAGCCCGGAGGAATGTCTGGTGCGTGAGGTGAAGGAAGAGACCGGGCTTACACTTACCTCGTATCGGTTCCGTGGTGTGGTGACATTTATCAGCGATACCTGCGAAGCGGAACTGATGTGCGTGTTCACAGCGGATGGATACACAGGGGAACTGATCGAATGCGATGAGGGAGAACTTTGCTGGGTAGATAAAACAGTTGTGCCAGAACTTCCGACCTGGGAGGGCGACAGAGTGTTTCTGGATATGCTTCTTTCCGGCGAGGAGCGTTTTTTCTCACTGAAATTAAGATATGAGGGAGATAAGCTTGTGGAGAAGAAAACTCATTTGTACTAAAAGATGAATAGGAAGATTTATGCAAACAATAGGAATTGACATCGGAACAACAACCATAAGAGGTGTGGTTCTGGAAAAAAGCGGAACACAAAAACCCAGGGTTCTTGAGGCAAAAACAATAGAAAACGGAAGTTTTTTCAAAACGACAAAGGACTGGGAAAGGATCCAGGACGCAGAAAAGATTGTAAAGAAAAGCAGACAGATGCTGGATGATTTTCTGGACAGATATCCGGAAATGGAAAAAATCGGGCTTACCGGACAGATGCAGGGGATCGTCTATATCGACAAAGAAGAAAAAAGTACTGGAACATGTAAGTAATGCTGCAGGTGTTGGATTTTTTGATGCACAGAAAAATGTTTTTATGACAGGAAAACTTGCCAAAATGGGCGTGGAAGAACAGTGGCTTCCGCAAGTCTGTACCGGAATCGAAGCAAGACCTTTCTTACATGGCGATTACCTTCTTGCAGGAGCTTCTCTGTGCGGAGGAAAAGCGTATGCACTGCTGGAAAAATTCTTCAGAGAATTGGTGAAAGAGGCAACCGGGCAGGAGAAGCCGCTGTATAAAACACTGGAGAAACTTGCAGGAGACGGGAAGGTATCCTGTACGGGAACGGAAACAAAGCAGAAACTTCAGATAGAAACAACATTTGACGGAACCAGAGTTCATCCGAAGCAAACCGGAAGTATTACTAATCTCAGTGCGGACAATTTCACACCGGCAGCGTTTGTTTACGGGACCCTCGAGGGAATGAGCAGGGAACTCTATCAGATGTATCAGACGATTCAGAATGGAACCGGAATGCAAATAAAACGCATGATCGGATCCGGAAACAGATTGCGAAAGAATCCGGTTCTCTGTGAAATTGTAGAAGAAATGTTTGGCGCGAAACTGGTATTGGCAGAGTGTGAAGAAGAAGCAGCAACAGGGGCGGCATTGAGCAGTATGCAGCAGGATGAATAATTGAAAAGTATGGGATGTGATTAATTTCTGCAGTGATCATTGTATAGATTCCAGGCTTGCACAGGAGAATGAAAAAAATGTGAGAATGCATTTCAGCAGATTACAGTTATTAAAGCGTATGAAGAGGATGTTACATGAAACAGAAGCTGTTAGATGAACTGATGGAGGTATCTGAAGAAGAACAGAAATATCTGGATGGTCAGGGTGATATTGAAAAACAATTGTATGCAAAGGAAAAGATAGAGGAAATAGACAGGGAACTGCTGCTTAAAAGGGGTCAGCTTATTACTGTGCGTCCGCATAGCCGTTTTGTTGATTTCCCGGAACACAGACACAATTATGTAGAGATTATGTATGTGGCGCAGGGCAGTATCACGCATTGCATAGAGGGAAAGGAATTGGTGCTTCATAAGGGTGATGTTCTGATGCTGAACCAGCAGGTTGTGCATTCGATAAAAAGAGCGGATTATCAGGATATAGGTATCAATTTTATCGCACTGCCTGAATTTTTTGAGGTACCTTTATCTATGCTTGGTGAGGAGAATGTTCTTGCCCGGTTTGTGACAAGCGTATTCAGACAAAAGGATCCGGTTTCACATTACCTTCTGTTTCGCCTGCAGGAAAATGAGCAGGTGGAAAACCTTATGGAAAACATGGTGGAATCCATGCTGCACGGATATGCGAACGAAGATATCATAAACCAATATTCCATGGGAATTGTATTTTTGCATCTTCTGAATCATCTGGAAAATCTGAGCCACAACTCTTCTATGGATTATAAAGAGACAGTAGTCCAGGCGGTGCTCGGATATATTAACAGCGATTGTAAAAATGCCAGTCTGACGAGAATCGCAGAGGATACGCATCAGTCTATGACCGCATTAAGCAAACTGATAAAGCAAAAAACCGGATACAATTTTCAGGAGCTTCTGCAAAGAAAAAGATTTCAGATGGCAGTTCATCTGCTCTGTGATACAAAGCTTTCGATTGAAGAAATAGCCCTTGATGTAGGATATGAGAATCAAAGCTATTTTTTCAGGCAATTCAAGAAACGTTACGAAATGACACCGCACAAATACCGAAAAGAAAACAGAAAAGACAAAAAATGATAACGTGGAAAATAAGGACAGTTTTTTGAACTAATGAGGTTCTAAAAAACTGTCCTTATTTTTGTTATATTGAGTATAGGTAACTATTCAGTAGCCACTGTCCCGCGAGGTGTTTTGACATGAATATGTCAAAATTCCGAGACATACAAGCCAAAATGCCATCACCGAAGGTGATTTTTTATGCATTTTGGCTCGTAACTGTGAAGGTACTGAACAGTTACGAGTATAGAAAAAGGGTAACTGTTCAGTACCGTTGCGAACAAAAAAGAAAGGAACTCACATATGGATACAAGATATTATCTTGCTGTTGATATTGGTGCTTCAAGCGGCAGACATATGCTTTCACACATGGAAAATGGAAAGATGGTGCTTGAGGAAATCTACCGCTTTCCAAACGGCATGACAGAAAAAGCAGGTCATAAGGTGTGGGATGTGGACAGACTTTTTGAGGAAATACTTACAGGCATGAAAAAGTGTCTGGAAATGGGGAAAATTCCTTACAGTATGGGAATTGACACATGGGCTGTGGACTTTGTCCTGCTGGATGAAAACGACAAAATGCTTGGAGATGCGGTTGCCTACAGGGATGACAGAACAAAGGACATCGACAAAGCAGTGTATCGGTTTGTATCGGAGACAGAGCTTTACACAAGAACCGGTATTCAGAAACAGAGCTTTAATACCATTTATCAGCTGATGGCTGTAAAAAAACAAAATCAGGACATATTTGCAAATGCAAAGACAATGCTTATGATACCGGATTACTTCCATTTTCTTTTAACCGGAAGGAAGGATCAGGAATATACCAATGCAACAACTACCCAGTTGATAAAAGCAAAAACAAAGGACTGGGATTATCAGCTCATAGAGAAGCTTGGATATCCACAGGATCTGTTTTTAGAAATAAAAAGTCCGGGATATGAGCTGGGAGACTTATCAAATGTCATTCAGGAAAAGGTGGGATTCAACTGCAAGGTCATTCTTCCTCCGACTCATGATACTGCGTCCGCCGTTATGGCGATTCCAACGCAGGAGGAGGATGCGTTGTATATCAGCTCAGGAACATGGTCACTTATGGGAACAGAGCTTAAGGAAGCAGACTGTTCAGCCGGCAGCAGGAAGTGTAATCTGACAAACGAAGGAGGTTATGATTACAGATTCCGGTACCTGAAAAATATTATGGGACTGTGGATGATACAGTCGGTAAAGAAAGAAATCGCACAGGATATGAGCTTTTCCCAAATATGTGAGATGGCGGCAAAAGAGGATATAAAGTCCGTGGTGGATGCAAATGCTGACAGATTCTTAGCTCCGGACAATATGACAGAGGAAGTAAAAAAAGCCTGCAGTGAGAGCGGACAACAGATTCCACAGTCGGTGGCAGAGGTGGCAGCCGTTATCTATAACAGTCTGGCAAAGTGCTATGCAGGGACTGCTCAGGAGATCGAAGAGCTGACAGGAAAGAAGTACTCTCATATACATGTAGTCGGGGGAGGCGCAAATGCAGCTTACCTGAATGAGCTTACCGCAAAGGAAACAGGAATGACTGTTTACGCGGGACCGGGTGAAGCCACTGCGATAGGAAATATAGCTTCACAGATGATTGCAGCTGAGGAGCTTTATGATTTAAAAGCTGCAAGACAATGTATTTTCGATTCTTTTGAGATAAAAGAATATTGTCCGGATTAATAAAACAATAGTTACGATAAATACAAAAATGCTATCAAAAAGAAGGGAGAAAACAAATGTTAGTAGAGACAAAAGCAAAGGTTGGTGTATTTTCGATAGCGCTCGGCGCATATCTGCCACAGTTTCCAACACTCGTTCCGGAATTTGAGGCGCAGTATGAGGCTTTTAAAAAGACGATTCCGGATACCGTTGAGCTGGTGGATGGTGGAATTGTTACCACAAAAGAGCTTTCAATGAAGGCGGGAGACAAATTCAGGGCAGCGGATGTGGATTTGGTGATCTTACAGCTTCTCACATATGCGACAAGCTACAATATGCTTCCTGCAATCAGAGATTTAAATGTGCCGGTTGTTCTGGTAAATGTTCAAAAGCTCAAGGCACCGGATTACGCAAATACGGACACACCGAAATGGCTTGGTGAACTGTATGCATGCGGAGCAGTCGGAGAGATGGTTGCAGACCTTGAAAGAGCCGGAAAGAGACATGCAGTAATCACCGGCGTAGTGGAAGGTGGAGATGACTATGTGGCAGAAGAGATAGCACAGTGGTGTAAGGCAGCACAGGTCAGAAGAAGATTCCGCTATACCAATATCGCGCAGATTGGAAGACCGTATCCGGGAATGATGGATTTGTATATTGATGAGACAAATCTGTATAACCGCATGGGTCTATATACAAAGCAGTTTGACTGGGAGAAAATGTGGGCAATTGCTGACCACATCACAGATGAGAATGCAATCAGGGCAAAGGCCGAGGATATACTTGCGACATTTGATATAGCTCCTGATAAAGACGGAAAAGCTGCTACAGTTGAAACTGTATGGGATATGGCAAGATATGTTGTGGCATTTGAAGAGTGGGTAAAGGAAGAGGAGCTTGGAATGATAGCCTCTCATTATGACGGTTTTGCCCAGGGAATAGCAGGAAAGCTTGACAGTATGCTGATACCGGCATTTTCAATGCTTATAAAGCAGGGAACAGCCTGTGCAGTTGAGGGCGATATGAAGGTTGCCATGGCTATGAGCATCTTAAAAACAATTGCCGGAACCGGCCAGCTTTCGGAGATGTATTCCATCGACTTTAATGAGGATATCTGTATCATCGGACATTCAGGCTCGGGAGATGCTGATATTTCACAGGCGAAAAAGCCGACCATGAAGATTGTAGATGTATTTCATGGAAAAACAGGCGGCGGATATCTGACACAGTTCTATCCACCTGTCGGAGATGTAACCTATCTTGGAATCACTCAGGATATGAACGGAAAATTCAAGTTTGTTGTGGCAGAGGGTGTGAACGAGGATGGCCCGATATTCACATTCGGAGATACAAATATGAGAACCCGCTTTTCAATCGGAGCAAGAGAATTCTGTAACCGTTGGAGCGAGGCAGGTCCTACACATCACATGGCAGCAGCAGTTGGCAGGCATATCGATACAATACTCAAGGTGGCAAAGATACTTGATGTGCCGGTTGGCAACATCGTATTCGTAGGAGATCGCATGACTCCTGACGGCAATGATTATCCGGCCGTCGCAGCCGGTGCCGTGGGCATGAAGGTCGAGAACCCCCAGGATGCGTTGGGCCTGATGGATGCATTGCTGCAACGTGTGGGAGCATCGGCCTAAACGGTCGGGAGGCCTGCCTGGACGAAAGGGGATGCGTGTTGAGCTGGGATCGCCGTGATTCGTTGCTGGGCATGATGCGTGACGCGTTGTTTCCTCGTGGCTGTGCCGGGTGTGACAGACCGGATGAGGTACTGTGCGGCGACTGTCGTTCCCTATTCGCCAACTGGCGCAACCGGGAACTGGTATCAGGTCAAGAAACTCAGGGTGCTGTGCACACATGGTCCGCGTCAACATATCAGGGAGTCGTCAGGCATGCGATTCTTGCATGGAAAGACCATGATGATACCGAGCTCGATACGATATTCGGCGAGGTAATGGCCTCATTACTGGAACACAGCGCCATTCACCGCTCCTGCCATCGG
>SKEC01002943.1_pt1 | contig 10715 bp, 10 predicted proteins | sample 4826641 | NCBI WGS metagenome assembly SKEC01 (sample SAMN11008819, study PRJNA524170) | human gut metagenome | biome: Human fecal sample; material: Feces; isolation source: fecal sample from pouch patient p18, p21 | host: Homo sapiens | place: Israel: Tel-Aviv | collected 2015-12-22
GTCTGATGTTCGGTCTGTTCGATAACTCCGACGTTTACAACGACTTTGTTGTTGATACCTCGACCAACTCCTCTCTGGCCGAGGCTGGCCAGTTCCCCTATGGCCATACCAAGGGTATGTATCTGCTGAACTTCTGGGATGAGAGCCAGATGGATGAGAACATCAAGGGCTTCTGCGATAACTACATGAATAACCCCATCAGCCAGGAGAACGGCTACGTTGCACCTTCTGACGCCGGCCTGAGCTGCTACCGCTGCGTGAAGTCCATTGCCCTGGGAGCCCAGAGCTGTGTTGACGCCGGCACCGACTACACTGATCCCCAGACCCTGACCGACGCTATCGCACAGATAAGCTGGACCGACTCCACCGGCGAGCATCACTACCGCGAACTGGACAACCAGCTCACCTTCGACTATTACTACGGCGTTTCTACCCAGGAAGGCAGCGAAGCCTACAACAACAGCCCCATCGCTACCGACATCGTTACCTACACGGCTGACGAAGTTCTGCCGACCGAAGAAGAGATGAAAGCCTACGCTGAGACTCTCGGTGTGACGGACCGCTTCTGATTTCTTGTAATACATGAACAGCAGCCGCGATTCGATTCTGTAAACGAATCGCGGCTTTTTACAAAAGGAGTGAAACTTCTATGACCCTATCTCAGCTTGTGCTGGCACTCGTGGTTGGTCTGGCAAGCGGCATGATTTCCTACCTTACGGCGTCGGGTATGAGCCTGATCATCAGCGGCATGGGAACTATCAACTTTGGCCAGGGCGCATTTTATATCCTGGGCGCCATGCTTTGTTATTACTCTGTCCGCGCCAATGTCCCGTTCATCGCGGCATTGCTGATCGGCTTCCTGGTCCCTGCAGCCATCGGCGCACTGGTGGAATTTCTGCTCCGGCCTGTATACGGGCTGGACATGACTTACAGCATGCTGATCACGATGGGTGTCAGCTACATGCTGTGTGATGGGATGTCTTTCCTGTGGGGCAACACAGTCCGCGCAACGCCGGTCCCCCAGATGCTGAACGGTGCCGTTCGCATTGCTAGCATGAACATTGCATTCCCTGCTTACTACGTCTTTATCATTGTCTTTGCCGCACTAATCGCGCTGGCGCTCAAACTCATGTTCAACAAAACCAAGCTGGGCATCTACTTCCGCGCTATCATCAGTGACCGCCACATGGTCGAGTGCCTGGGCATCAACGTGCAGCTGCTCTTCACGGTCATGTTTATGATCGGCCTGGGCCTTGGTGGTATCGCCGGCGCCTTGAATGCTCCCATCTCCGGCCTGACCCCGCAGCAGGGCCTGAGCGTTTTCAACCAGGTGTTCCCGGTCCTGCTGGTTGGCGGTCTGGACAACATGGACGGCGCACTCCCGGCGGCATTGGTGCTGGGCGTTGCCTCGGCGCTGGCAGCTATCTTTATCCCCACCTATTACAACTTGGTCCCGAACCTGATCATGGTCATCGTTATGTTCTTTAAACCGAACGGTCTGTTTGCACGCAAGGAGGGCTGAGACATGGAAAAAACTGTAAAGCGCGACCTTGTCATCGGCGTGCTGGTGACGATTGCCTATGCAATCGCCGGTACCATGTTTGGCGAGAGCGTTTCCAATGTGATGTCCTATGTGCTGATCATGACCCTGTTCGGCCTCAGCTTTAACCTGCAGTTTGGTTATGCCGGTATGACGAGCCTGGGCCATGCAATGTACTTTGGTACGGGCGGTTATGTGCTGGTTGCCCTTTGCCAGAAAGCCCACATGAATGTCTGGCTGGCTTGCCTGCTTACCCTTGTGATCTGCTTTGTGTTCTACACTCTGTGCGGCATCGTCTGCCTGAAAAACAACATGATGACCTTCACCTTCCTCAGCATGGGCATCTCGCTCAGTGTGTCGGTGGCGGTCAGCAAGTGGATGTTCATGGGGGGTACGGTTGGTCTGAACTGCAAGGTTGCCACGGCATGGATGAACGATTACAAAGTGCTGTACCTCTTCATCCTGGCGGTGGTCGTTGTCTGCACGATCCTGATCTACATGCTCTCCAAGAGTCCCTTCGTCATGCTGCTGAAAGGCGGCCGTGAGAACGAAGAGCGCCTGGTGTTCCTGGGTGTCAACACGCACACCCTGCATACGGTCGTGTTCGTTATCAGCGGTATGTTTGCAGCGGTCGCCGGTATGCTGTTTGCCTTCCGCAACAATGGTGCCTATGTGGCATCCCTGGATTCCGGCCTGTCGTTCGAGGCTATCATCATGTGCGTGGTGGGCGGTGCCAGCAGCTTCTTTGGCCCCGTGTTGGGCGGCCTGATCGTGGCACTGGTTTACAACTTCCTGCCCCAGGTCACAGAGTATTACCAGGGCTTCCTAGGATTCTTTGTTCTGCTGATCGTCTACTTCATGCGTGAAGGTCTGCTGTCGCCCAGCAACCCGATCTACAGAAAGCTCCATGGCGCCGAAAAACCGGCGCAGAAGGTTTAAGGAGGCACTGAGATGAGCGAACAAAAGGTGATTTTGAAAACCGAACATCTGGTGCGCTGGTTTGGTGCGCTGAAAGCCACCAACGATGTCAGCCTGGACATCTACGATGGGGAAGTGCATGCGATTATCGGTCCGAACGGCGCCGGTAAATCTACCCTCATGGATGAGATCGTGAACCGTACCAGCCCCAACGAAGGCAAAGTCTTTTTCAACGGGACGGAAATTACCAAAAAGCCGCCCTATGAGATCGCCAACATGGGTCTGTGCAAATGCTTCCAGATCAGCAAGCTGTTTGCAAGCTTGACCTGCTTTGAGAATATCCAGATTGCGCTGCTGAAAAAGCATAAAAAAGTCTACGACTTTGTGCCGAAGCGCGCGGATTACTTGAAAGACGAGGTCATGCAGGTCCTGGACATTGTGGGTATGCAGCATAATGCCTACGAAACAGCAGCGCTGCTTTCCTACGGTGACCAGCGCCGTCTGGAGATTGCCATCACTCTGGCTATGGAGCCGAAACTGCTGATGCTGGATGAGCCGACTGCCGGTGTTGCCCGCGCCGAAGGCTACGAGATCATGAAGATGATCCGCAAGCTGGCGCAGGAACGCCATATTACAGTGGTATTCATCGAGCATGACATGGAAATCGTCTTCAACTATTCAGACCGTATTTCGGTGTTGGATCACGGTACACTGATTGCAACCGATACGCCGGAGAATATCCGCCAAAATGACTTTGTGCAGCAGGCATACTTTGGAGGGGGCACGCAGTAATGAGCAACACGATTTTACAAATGAAGGACGTGCACTCCTACTACGGCGAAAGCCAGATTCTTTTTGGCCTGAACTTGAAAGTGGGAAAAGGCAGCTCGGTCTGCATCCTAGGCCGTAACGGCGTGGGTAAGTCCACCACCATGAAGTCCGTCATGGGCCTGTTGAATCCCAAAAGCCACAGCCGAGTTATAGGCAGCATGCTCTACAAAGATAAGACCGAGTTAGTGGGATTGCCTAGCTACAAGATCTCCAACCAGGGCATTGCCTATGTGCCGCAGGGACGTCACATCTTCCCGACACTTTCCGTCAAGGAAAATCTGCTGATTGCAGAGCGCAAAGGCGCGGACGGCAGCCAGGATTGGACCATTGAGCGCATCTATGAGCTGTTTCCTCGCCTGAAAGAGCGTGAAACCTTCAAGGGTGGCCGTCTTTCTGGCGGTGAGCAGCAAATGCTGACCATCGCGCGCGGCCTAATGCAGAACCCCACTTTGCTGCTGCTGGACGAGATTACCGAGGGCCTGGCACCTATTGTGGTCAACGAACTGGGCGAGATCATCAATACCCTGCGCCAGAACGGCGTGACGATTCTGCTTGCCGAGCAGAACGTAAACTTTGCCTTGGCTGTCAGCACCGATTGCTACATCATGGAAAAAGGCGAGATCGTCTACCATGGTGCAACTGCGGATACGCCGAAAGAAGTGTTCTCGAAATATCTGGGCCTGTAGAGGAGGTACTGCCCGATGCTGGCCCGCCATCCTGACCGTTGCCTGCATCGGGAACTTGCCCGGTGCGACATTTGAACCACCCGCAGACCGCTTTATAAAAAGAACTAAAGAAAGGTGAATTCTTATGTCCGCAGAACATTCTATCCGTGAACTTCTCGAAAAAGGCGAATTCGTCTGGGCACCCTGTGTCTATGACTGCCTGTCTGCTCGCTGCGCTGAGTTGGTCGGCCATAATGCCGTGCTGGTCAGCAGCTGCGAACTGGAATATGCTATGAACGGCATCCCCGCCGGTATGTATAACTGGGAGGAGTACATCTACGCAGCTGAGCGTATCTGCAACTCCACCAAGCTGCCCGTCATCATCGATGGCGAGAACGGTGGCGGCACCCCGATGCAGGTCTACCGCAACGTCAAGCGCCTTGCTGAGGTTGGCGCGATGGCTATCTCTATCGAGGATACCAACAGTGGTGCCTTCGCTACCGGCTATACCTACGCCAGTGGTTACGGCTATATGGATGCCGAGCGCTGGGCTGCCAACGTGCAGGCCGCTGTTGAGGCCACCAAGGGCACCGACTGCATGATTATCGCCCGTACCGACTGCAAGGGCGGCGGTGCCCCTCAGACCGGTGCCATTGCCAAGTTTGGCGGCATGGGCCTGGAAGAAGCCATCCGCCGTGCTGAGATGGGCTACCAGGCAGGCGCAGAAATCACCATGATCCAGAATATCTGCCACGCTAACTGCGAGGACGAGTGCCGCGAGATCAGCCGCCGCCTGTCCAAGCCGGGCCGCTACCTGTTCTATCCCGATGTCCACGCCACCGATGGCAAGCCCGATGCAACGTTGGAGCAGATGCAGGAATGGGGTTTCCATCTGGTCAGCAACCATGTTGCCATGAAGGGCGCAGCCCGCGGCATGCTGGAATTTTTCCGTGAGAACTTCAAAAACAAGAACACCGTTTACAGCGAGAACCACGAGATCGACCCCACTGGTGATTTCGACATTGGCCACGAGTTCCACCTCTTCAAGTTCGAGGACTACATCGCCCTGGATAAGAAGTACCGTACCTATGAGGCAGAACTCCGCGCCAAGAACGGTAAATGATTTTGAGCACGGCGTAAAATCGATCGGGTAATCGGCCGGGCCAACAGATATTGTTGGCTCGGCTTTTTGTAAAGTTACACAAGATGAAGGAATCTGTGCGTATTTTGGGCTAACAGGGCAAGAATTGTTGCAATAAATTCAGGGTTGTACTAGAATTTATGTAATGAAAAAATGAATGAACCCTAAGAGAGTGTATCTATGACGATTTATGATATTGCAAAAATAGCGGGCGTTTCGGCTAGCTCTGTTTCCCGCGTGGTAAACGGTAAGCCTGGCGTAAACAGCGCAACAAGAGAAAAGATCCAGGCACTGCTGAAAGAGCATAACTATGTGCCGGATACGAATGCGCGCAATCTGGTGACACAATCCAACAAAACGATCGGCATCCTGACGGACGATTTGGATACAGCGCACCAGATGGATGGCTGCCATCGCCTGGAAAATGAATTGATGCGAAACGGCTACTACTGTTTTGTGAAGTACATTGGCCATGGGCCTGATGCGGTGGAAAAAGGCATCATGGATCTGGCACAGCACAGAGTGGAAGGTGCAGTTTGTTTGGGCCCGTCTTTCCGTGATTGCAATCAGAATATGGTTGTAGATGCAATCTCGCGTCATCTGCCCAATACCCCGGTCGTAATGAATCATACGACCAAGCTGTACCCGTTGCCGAATGTATATTCTATTGGTGCGGATGAGAAGGCAGGCATCCAACGCTGTGTAGACTATTTTGTCATGCGTGGCCGACGCAAGTTGGCGCTGGTCATTAACGAAAAGCGCCCCAGTGGTACGCTAATCCGCAACAGTTTTGAAAGTGCCATCAAAAACCATGCTGGCGTGACCGGGCTTGTTTATGCGGGTATACCCACAACGGTGGATGCCGGTGAAAAACTGGCCGGAACACTGCTGCAAGAGCACCCCGAAATTGACAGCATCATCTGTGCCAATGATTTGATAGCAATCGGCCTTTTGAACATCCTGAAAGAGCGCGGCGTGCAGGTACCCCAGCAGATTGCGCTGATGGGAGAAAATAATTCCTCTTATTGTGAGATCTGCCGTCCTCGCCTGACCTCGCTGGATACAATGATCTCTATGTCCAGTATTATGGCGGCACGCACTTTGTTGGATGTGCTGGCGGGGCGTGAACCCAGCCATCATGTTATGCTGCAAATGACCATTGTCGAGCGTGGAACGACCTGACAAACGTAAAAAGAGCCAACTCAACTGCCTGCCGCTATAACTGCGGCAGGCAGTTGTTATGCGCAGCATAAGGCAGCGGCTATAACGGCCATGTTGCATTTTGAGGGAATATAGGGTATACTAAAATAGAGTTATTCTGCGGCAGGGTATGGTTGCCCTGCCGCTCATTATCTGCTGCAATAAAGCACAAGCAAAAGCGCAAAGACAAGGGGATAATCCATGAGAGAAAAAACCATCTCCCGCTCGGTGGAAAACGACGAAGTAAATCCGCTGCGGGTGGAGAAAGAGAGCAAGCTGATCGTTGACTTTGCGGTGCCCTGCGTCATCTCGATGCTGGTGACCTCGCTGTATAATATTGTCGACCAGATCTTCATTGGCCAGGGCGTGGGCATGCTGGGCAATGCGGCTACCAACATTGCGTTCCCGCTTTCCATTGCCTGTACGGCCATTTCCTTACTGCTGGGCATCGGTGCGGCGTCCAACTTCTCGCTGCATCTGGGTGCAGGGGAGGAAAAGAAGGCCGTCGAGTATGCCGGCACCGGCTTATGCCTGATGACAATTTGCGGCATCGCGCTGTTTCTGGTCACGACCCTGTTTTTAACGCCGATGCTCAAATTCTTCGGCGCAACCCCGGATGTGCTGCCCTATGCTGAGGAATACACCCGCATCACGGCCATCGGGTTCCCGTTCCTCATCGCCAACACCGGCATTAGTAAGCTGATTCTGGCGGACGGAAGCCCCCGCTACTCGATGACCTCGATGCTGGCGGGTGCCATCGTCAACACTATTCTCGATCCGCTCTTCATCTTTGGCATGAACATGGGCATGCGGGGCGCGGCGCTGGCGACGATCATTGGCCAGATCGTCTCGTTCTGCATCAGTCTGCGGTATCTGTTCCACTTTAAAACCGTGAAGCTGCACAAGGATTGCCTGCGCCTTTCCTGGGACCGCACCTGCAAAATTTGCAGCTACGGTGCCAGCGCCGGGTTCAACCAGGTGGCCATGGCCGTGGTGCAGATCGTCATGAACAACACGCTGGCCCACTACGGGGCACTCTCGGTCTACGGCAGCGACATCCCGCTGGCCTGTGCGGGCATCATCTCCAAGGTGAACATGATCTTCATGTCCTTTGTCATCGGCATTTCGCAGGGCATCCAGCCCATCATCGGCTACAATTACGGCGCTAAGCTGTACCACCGCGTTAAGCACACCTACCTGCTGGCGCTGGGTACGGCCACGGTGCTGTCGATGATCGCGTTTCTCTGCTTCCAGCTGTTCCCACGGCAGATCATCAGCGTGTTCGGATCGGGCAGCGAGATGTATTTCCAGTTCTCGGAGCGCTACTTCCGCATCTATATGTTCCTCACGCTTATCAATGGCATCCAGCCTGTCACGGCCAATTTCTTCAGCTCTATCGGTAAGGCGCAGCTGGGCGTGTTTATGTCGCTGACGCGGCAGATTTTGTTCCTGCTGCCGCTGATCGTCATCTTCCCGCTCATCTTCGGCATCGATGGCGTTATGTACGCCGGTCCCATCGCCGATGCCGCCACTGCCATTGTCTGCGGCTTCTTCACCCTCCGCGAACTCCGCGAGCTGACCCAGCTGCAAAAGCAGCAGACAGCCGCCGCATAAAAATAAAGACAATATAAAAGGTGCCGTGTGACTGATTCACACGGCACCTTTTACTGTTACACGTTTATTGCATAAATAAAGCTGCTGTTATGACGAAAAAATTACGCATCCGAGCGGGAGTACGCATTCTTCATCTGACTGCTCAGCTCAAACAGGACCTTGTCCAGAGTGTCGGCGGCGTGGCGCTTCAGGTTGGCGGCCAGGACGTCGTTGGCCTGCACACGCAGGGCGGCGCGGGCGGCGGCATCCGGTTCGGCGGCCAGCTTAGCGTCGTAATCGTTCAGGATGGCGCGGCTCTCAGACAGCACAGCCAGCTCATACCGCTCCAGATGGAACTGAGACTTGGCAAAGGAGGCATCTGCCATGGCGGCGATCATGCGGCTGGCCCAGTAGAAGTTGTCGGTGGAAACCTCGCCGGTAGTGTTGGCAAGGTAAGCGGGGGTGGTGTCGATGTTGGCGTAGAACGGCACCATCGTGTTCAGCGCGTTGGAGGCGTAGGCGATCCACTCAATGGCGCGGGACTCTTCCGGCATATCGGGACGCAGCTGCAGCAGGGCTACAAAATCGTTGCGGTTGATGCCGATGGAGCGGTAGGCGCCCTTCATGCTGCGCTCGCCATAGCTGGCATACGGGTCGTAGGGCGTGCCCTGATAATGGGACGACAGTACGTACTTTACATCCTCCGGCGTGATCTTCTTCTCCGGCACCAGGCACCAAGGCAGGTCATCAGAGCGCGGCGTAAAGTCGGCTTCCGGGCCGTCCCAGTTCATAGTGTGGGGGTTGAAATAGCGCAGCATGTACCAGGCGCGGGGCGTGTTGTACACATGGTCAGAGTCATCGTGGCTGCCAAAGGCGTCACGCGGGTTCAGCACACCGTCCTGGGAGAGGTCCAAATGGTTCTTGGCGATAAACTCCCGCAGATCGGCGGAACACATGTACTCTTTCTGCTCGCCCAGCGCATCGTCCAGGTCCAGCTCGTCGATGCCCAGCTGGTTGGGCATGACCACGTACACGTCATCGGGCACACGGCGGGCCATCCAATGGTGGCCGCCGATGGTCTCCAGCCACCAGATCTCATCCACGTCCTGGAAGGCGATGCCGTTCATCTCGTAGGTGCCGTAAGTCTCCAGCAGGGAACCCAGGCGCTGCACACCCTCGCGGGCGTTGTGGATGTAGGGCAGCACAAGGTAGACGATGTCCTCCTCGCCGATGCCGCCCTGCACCAGCGGGTCAGCGCCCAGCACGCGGGGATTGGAGGTAATGGTCTCGGTAGCGGTCATGCCGACGTTGGCGGCGTTGATACCGGCCGCCGCCCAGATGCCTTAGCCCTCCACAGCGTTGGGCATGGCGGTAAAGCGCATGGCCCCGGCGGGCATCGGGATTTCCACGTGAGAAATCACCGACTTATAGGTGGCGGGCAGGTCCTCCGGATGGACGACCGTCCACTTTTTAGCGGTGAAATGCCCGGAACCAGAATCGTCGTTGCGGGCAATCATGGTTGAACCGTCGTAGGAGGCATTTTTGCCGACAAGAATAGTAGTGCAGGCCATTTTACAAAACTTCCCTTCCTTATATAAAGTATAAAGTTTTCTCTCCTGGGTGCATTGTAGCACCATTTTCCCGGCGGTGCAAGCGTGGGCGCATAAAAGCTGCCAAAGGAGCGAAAAACCGCGAAAAACTGCGCCAAAATTTCCTAAAATTTACAACCGGCCCCAGATTTGGCGCAATTATACGGTTTTGCCCATTGACACCTTATAAAGGGAACGCGTATACTGGTATTGTTCCTTTTTATAAAGGAATATTGCGGACTAATTTCATAATAAATTAGGGAGTGTGGAATCATGAAAAACAACAACATCAAAACCTTCGTTGCCGTCGGCATCGGCGCAGCCCTGTTCTTTGTTCTGGGGCGCTTTGTCGCTATCCCCAGCCCGGTGCCCAACACCAACATCAGCCTGCAGTACGCGGTGCTCGGCCTGCTGGCCGCCATGTACGGCCCTGTGGCCGGCGCCCTGATCGGCTTCATCGGCCATGCCCTCATCGACCTGTCCTGGGGCGGCATCCCGTGGTGGAGCTGGGTCATCGCCTCCGCATTCACCGGCGTGGTCGTCGGCCTGTTTGCCAAGAAGCTGAATGTGCAGGAGGGCGACTTCAACAAGCGTAAGGTCGCCACCTTCGCCATTGCCAATGTCGCGGCCCATGCCATTGCCTGGATCGTCGTTGCGCCTGTGCTGGACATCCTGATCTACGCCGAGCCCGCCAAAAAGGTCTTTGCACAGGGCGCGTTTGCTGCTGTGTCCAACATCATCACGGCTGTCGTCGTCGGTGGCCTGCTGATTCTGGCCTACACCAAGACCATCGCCAAGAAGGGCTCTCTGGACAAAGAGTAATCCGCTGTAAACCCGTATGCCTTCCCACAAACGCGGGAAGGCATTTTGCTGTTCCACCACAATTTCCCCTGCGAGGTGCCGTATGGCTGAAACGAGAACCCCGATCATATCCTTTAAAAATTTTTCTTTCCAGTATCGTGCCCAGAAGCAGCCCACGCTGCATGACATCAATCTGGATATCTACCCCGGGGAGCGCGTGCTGATCGCCGGGCCGTCCGGCAGCGGCAAGTCCACGCTGGCGGCCTGCATCAACGGCCTGAACCCGTTCTCCTACCCCGGCGAGTGCACGGGCACGCTGACTGTGGATGGCGTGGACGCGCCCCACAGCAGTATTTTTGAGCTGGCGGGCCACGTCGGCACGGTGCTGCAGGACCCGGACGGCCAGTTCGTCGGCCTGCCGGTGGGGGAGGCCATCG
>SKEC01002957.1_pt1 | contig 10674 bp, 7 predicted proteins | sample 4826641 | NCBI WGS metagenome assembly SKEC01 (sample SAMN11008819, study PRJNA524170) | human gut metagenome | biome: Human fecal sample; material: Feces; isolation source: fecal sample from pouch patient p18, p21 | host: Homo sapiens | place: Israel: Tel-Aviv | collected 2015-12-22
ACGTGCATCTGACTTGCAAAATACCCGCAACTTATGGTACAATACTATCGTGCGAGGTGAAAATATGGCGAAACAAGAGCGTTTACGCGAAGCAAAGCAACACGGGGCCGCGTGGTTCCCGTTCAATATCTACCCGTGCACGATCCCGAAGGACTTCCCGCAGGTGGCGCTGCACTGGCAGGACAGCATGGAGCTGGTCTTTGTCAAAAAAGGGCGCGGCATCGTGCAGGCCGGGCTGACGACCTACACGGCACAGGCGGGCGACATTTACGTGTTTGCCCCCGGCGTACTGCACGCCCTGCGCCAGCTGCCCGGTGAGGCAATGGAATATGAGAACATCATCTTTGAGCTGGAGCTGCTGGGCGGCGCCGGTGACATCTGTGCCGAGAAGTACCTGCTGCCGCTGCAGAGCGGACGTCTGGCTCTGCCCATGCGCCTTGGCCCGGAAGACTGGGGCTACAACTGGGCGGTGCGGTGTCTGCACGCGGCGGAGGAATTCAACAAAATCAAAGACGTGGGATATGAACTCTGTATAAAGGGCGAGCTGCTGCTGTTTCTGGCGGCGCTGGTGGGCCGCACCGGAGACCTGCCCCCTGCCGATACCCCCGATACCCGGCGGCTGAAAACCGTGGTGCAGCTTGTGAATGAGGGCTACGCGGGGGCGCTGCATGTGACCGACGCAGCGGCGGCCTGCGGATGCAGCCCCAGCCATTTTATGCGCTGGTTCAAGAAAATGACCGGCCAGGGCTTTACCGAATACCTGAACGAGCAGCGCCTGAACGCCGCCGCCGATGCCCTGCGCAGCGGCAGCGACACCGTGCTGGCGATTGCGGAGCAATGCGGATTTGAGAATTTGTCCTACTTCAACCGTCTGTTCAAAAAGCGGTACGGGATGACGCCGCGGGAATACAGGGGGAGAAAATAAAAAAGCCTTCCCCCGAGGGGGAAGGTGGCCCGAAGGGCCGGATGAGGAGCGAGTCTGCGGCAAAATCCCGTGAACGGGTGGCTGCGGAAGCTTTGCCCTCATCCGTCCGCTTCGCGGACAGCTTCCCCGGCGGGGGAAGCCTGAAATTATGCCTTTTTGCTGTAATCCCGTGCGCCGTAAATCGCCGTGCCGACGCGGACGATGGTCGCGCCCTCGGCGATGGCGGCGGCGTAGTCGTGGCTCATGCCCATGGACAGAATGTCCATCTGTGCCCGGTCATAGTGCCGGGCGTCGGCTCTGGCCAAAAGCTCCCGCATCTGTGCAAAAAAGCGGCGGGTCTCGGTGTCGTCGGCATCGGCGGGCGGGATCGCCATCAGGCCGCGCAGACGGATGTGCTCCCTGGCGGCGGCAGCCTCCAAAAGCGGGAACAGGCTGTCAGCGTCCACGCCACTTTTGCTGGCCTCCTCGCCGATGTTGATCTCGACGAGAATGTCCTGCACCAGCCCCAGACGGGCCGCGGCGGCATCGATTTTATCCAAAAGGCGCGTGCTGTCCACGCTCTGGATCAGCGCGGCGCGGCCTACGACCTTGTTGACCTTGTTCGTCTGTAAATGCCCGATGAAGTGCCCGGGCTTGCCGTTGTAGGCGTTCGCGTTGGTTTTTTCGACCAGCTCCTGCACATGGTTTTCACCGAAAAGGTCAATGGGCAGGTCGGCGCTGTAGCGCACCTCCTCCACCGTGCGGGTCTTGCAGGCGGCGCAAAGGCGCACCTCTGCCGGGTCGCGGCCTGCGGCCTTGGCGGCAGCGGCCATCGTCTCACGGATCTCCGCGACGGCCTCGGCCATCTGCTGCTTCTGGGCTTCGGGAATCATCGCACTTCCTCCTGACTGTAAACGGCGCGGGAACCGCCGATGAACGGCGGACGGGTGCGGGCGCAGAGCAGAATTGCCTGCCCGATGTGGTCCATCGAGAGGCGCACCGGCACAGCCACACGGCGCAGGTGCATACCGATCAGCGTGCCGCCGATGTCCATGCCCGCGGCGGCCCTGACCTCCTCCACAAGGACAGGGTCGTTAAAGCGTTGCCAGCAGTTCGTGGCCCAGCTGCCGCCCGCGTGGGGCTGCGGAATGGCCGAGACGATCTGATAGCCGTTGGCCTTCGCGGCCTCGCGCTCAATGACGATAGAACGGTTCAGATGCTCACAGCACTGGGCAGCCAGATAGACGCCCTGCTCCTGCAATGGCGGCAGCACGCCCGCCAGCACGGCAGCGGCAGCCTCCATGCTGGAATCCTTGCCGATGCGCCCGCCCATGATCTCGCTGCTAGAGCAGCCGACCACAAAAATATCCCCGGTCTCGAGATGCGCAGCCTGCAGCAGTTCTTCCGCAGCCTGCCGCGCCTGCGCCGTAAGTTTTGCATAATCCACAGGTAATGCCCCCTTTGGTTACTATTATAGCAGGGGTGTCAATAAAAGAAAAGCCTTCCCCCGCGGGGGAAGGTGGCCCGTAGGGCTGGATGAGGGCGACCCTGCGGATGCTGCTCATAAATGGGTGGTTGCGGGAGCTTTGCCCTCATCAGTCCGCTTCGCGGACAGCTTCCCCCGCGGGGGAAGCCTTTAGGCATTTTTTACATTAGAACCAACCTGCGTCAATTTGTCAAGCCGTCACATCCTCAAACTGACTGTTGTACAAATCGGCATAGAACCCGCCGGCTTCGATCAGCTCGTCGTGGGTGCCCTGCTCGACAATGTCGCCCTCGCGCATGACCAGGATCAAATCGGCATCGCGGATGGTGGACAGGCGGTGCGCGATGACGAAGCTCGTGCGGCCCTGCATCAGGCGGTCCATAGCCGTCTGGATGCGCTGCTCGGTGCGGGTGTCAACGCTCGATGTCGCCTCATCGAGGATCAGGATGCGGTTGTCCGCCAAAATCGTGCGGGCAATCGTCAAAAGCTGCTTCTGGCCTTGGCTGACGTTGGAGGCGTCCTCGTTCAGCTCCATCTGGTAGCCGCCGGGCAGCGTGCGGATAAAGTGGTCGGCGTTTGCTGCCTTCGCGGCGGCAATGACCTCATCGTCCGTGGCATCCAGACGGCCATAGCGGATGTTCTCCATGATCGTGCCCTTGAACAGCCAGGTATCCTGCAGCACCATGCCGAAGCCCTCGCGCAGGTCGCTGCGGTCAAAGTCCCTGACGTTGTGGCCGTTCAGCAAAATTTCGCCGGAATCCACATCATAGAACCGCATGAGCAGCTTGACCATTGTGGTCTTGCCCGCGCCGGTGGGACCGACGATGGCGACCTTCTGGCCGGGCTTGACATTGCAGCTGAAATTGTGGATGACGGTCTTTTCCGGCGTGTAGCCGAACTTTACATGGTCAAACGTGACCTGACCGTCGATGCAGGCGGGGTCGGCGCGGCGGGCGGGGTCGGCCAGCTGGTCCTCCTCGGGCTCGTTCAAAAATTCAAAGACGCGCTCGGCGGCGGCGGTCATGCTTTGCAGCATGTTGGACACCTGCGCCAGCTGCTGGATGGGCTGGGTGAAGTTCTTGACGTACTGGATGAATGCCTGAATATCGCCGATGGTGATGGTGCCCGCTGCCGCAAAAATGCTGCCGACGATGGCGACGGCCACATAGCCCAGGTTGCCCACAAAGTTCATGATGGGCTGCATCAGACCGGACAAAAACTGCGATTTCCACGCGGATTCGTACAGCTTATCGTTCGCGGCGTTGAAGTCGTCCAGCACGGCGGCCTCGCGGTTGAACGCCTTGATGACGTTGTGGCCGGAGTAGACCTCCTCGACCTGACCGTTGACAACGCCCAGTGTCGCCTGCTGCGCCTTGAAATACTTCTGGCTGAACTTGACGACCACCAGCACCAGCGCCAGCGAGACCGGCAGGATCAGCAGGGCGATCAGCGTCATTTTAGGGCTGATGGACAGCATCATGATGAGCACGCCGACCATCGTCGCAACGCTGGTGATCAGCTGGGTCACGCTCTGGTTCAGGCTCTGGCCCAGCGTATCCACGTCGTTTGTAATGCGGGACAGCACCTCGCCGACGGTGCGCTTTTCAAAGTAGGCCAGCGGCAGGCGGTTGATCTTTTTGCTGATCTGGTCGCGGAAGTCGTAGCAGACCTTCTGCGACAGGCCGGACATGAGCCAGCCCTGAATGAAGCTGAACGCCGCGGACAGCAGGTACATGCCCAGCAGGAACAGCAGCACCTTGCCAATGTAGGCAAAGTCGATGCCGCCCACGCCGCGCAGCTTGGCGATCCAGCCGGTGGCCAGCGCCGTGGTGGCCTTGGCCAGGATCTTCGGCCCTGCAATGTTGAAAATGGTTGACAGAACAGCAAAAACAATGACGACGACCAGCGACAGCTTATACTTGCTCATGGCGGCCAGCAGCTGGCGCAGCGTGCCCTTGAAGTCTTTGGCGCGCTCCGTCGTCATGCGTCCGGGTCTTGGCATATCACTCACCCTCCTTCTGCAAATTCAGTTCCTTCTGGCTCAGCTGGCTGCGCGCGATCTCCTGATATTCGGGGCAGCTTTCCATCAGCTGGGCATGGGTGCCCTTGCCGACGATGCGGCCCTCATCCAGCACCAGGATCTGGTTCGCGTGCAGCACGGTGGAAATGCGCTGCGCCACAATAATGACCGTGGCGTTGTCGGTTTTAGCCTTCAGCGCACGGCGCAGCGCCACGTCGGTCTTGTAGTCCAGCGCCGAGAAGCTGTCGTCAAACAGATAGATCTGCGGGTGCTTGGCAATGGCGCGGGCAATCGAAAGGCGCTGCTTCTGCCCGCCGGAGACGTTGCTGCCGCCCTGGGCAATCGGGCTGTCGAAGCCCTCGGGCTTAGCGGAGATGAACTCCGTGGCCTGGGCAATCTCGGCGGCCTGCTCTGCGTCGGCGTCGGTGATGTGGTCGCCGCCGAACTTCAGGTTGGATGTGATTGTGCCGCTGAACAGCACGCCCTTCTGCGGTACATAGCCCAGCTCGTCGTGCAGCTGTGCCTGGGTCATGTCGCGCACGTCAACGCCGTCAATCGTCACGCTGCCCTCGGTCACATCGTAGAAGCGCGGGATCAGGTTGAGCAGCGTAGATTTGCCGCAGCCCGTGGAGCCGATGATGGCCGTTGTCTCGCCGGGTCTGGCCGTGAAGCTGATGTGCTCGAGCGCGTCCTCATCGGAGCCGGGATAGCGGAAGCTGACGTCATGGAACGCCACAACGCCGTGGGTGCCGTCCGCGGGCAGTGCCTTGGGCGCAGCGGGGTCATGGATGGTCGAGGGGGTCTTGATGACCTCGTCAATGCGGTCCGCAGCCACACCGGCGCGAGGCAGCATGACGGCGACCATCGAGAGCATGAGGAACGACATGACGATCTGCATCGTGTAGGTGATGAACGCGATCATCTCACCCACCTGCATGCTGCCCAGATCCATCGCCTTGCCACCGAACCAGACGATGAGCAGGCTCGTGCCGTTCATGATGAGCGTCATAAACGGCATCATGGCGACCATCGTGCGGTTGGTGAACAGCTGGGTCTTCATCAGGTCGGTGTTGGCCCTGTCAAAGCGCTTTTCCTCAAATGCCTCGCGGCTGAACGCGCGGATAGGCATAATGCCGGTCAGGATTTCGCGGCTGACAAGGTTCAGCCGGTCCACCAAAACTTGCATCTGCTTGAATTTCGGCATGGCTACGTTCATCAAAACGGCGATGAGCGCCAGCAGTGCGGCCACGGCCACAAAGATGATCCATTCCAGCCCCGTGTTGCCGCTGGCAACGTGCATAATGCCGCCAATGCCCAAAATGGGCGCGTAGGCCACCATGCGCAGCAGGATCACACAGACGAACTGCACCTGCTGGATGTCGTTCGTGGTGCGGGTAATCAGCGAAGCAGTGGAAAATTTTTCGATTTCGGCGTTGGAGTAGCCGACGACGGTCCTGAACACGTCGCGGCGCAGGTCACGGCCAATGGCGGCGGAGACGCGGGACGCGATAAAGCCGACGGCGACGGCCACGGCAACCATGAGCAGCGTTAAAGCCAGCATCTGGCCGCCCGTGCGCAGCAGATAGGACATTTGCACGTCATGGGCAATGCCCTGAGCGTCATATTCCAGCGCGACGAGCAGCATGGCCTGGCTGGACAGGCTGTCGGCGACGGTCTCGTCCAGCTGGGCGAGACCGTCCGTCAGCTGGCTCTGCAGCATTTCCCGTGCGCCGGGGGCCTGGGACGCGGCGGCCAGCTGCGTGGCGACGGCGTCGAGGTCATAGGCCGTGGGGGCCACGGTGTCGGTGGTACCGGCGGCAGTGGCGGCATTCTTTGCCGCGGCCATGTACAGCACAACGTCCGGCGTTGTGAACGCATTTTCCAGCGCGGCGGTGTCCGCGTCCGGATTCAGTGTGCGCACACCGTCCGCGTCGGGGTCGGAGTAGGCTTCGTCCGCCAGTGCGGCGTCGTCCTCGGACATGAGCAGCTCGAGCGCCTGCAGCGTTGTGCTGCGGACGGTGTCGGGCACGGGGCTTTCAATGCCGCCCTGCTGGATGCCGGTGTCCACAATTTTGCTTGTGTAGTCGGGCAGGCTTAAATCGCAGTATGCCTGCACGATGAGCAGCGCAACGACGGCCAGGCAGGCCGCCCAGTGCCGCCCCAGCTGCTTAAAAATTTTCGTCATGCGGGGGTTCTCCTTTCAAATCGGTTTTCATAGCGGCGTTCTCGGCCTCGATGGCGGCGAGCAGAGCGTCCTTTACGGCGTTGGCCTGCGCCAGCTGCTCCGGGGTCAGCCGCGCCATGATGCGGGCAAAGTAGTCGTTCATGGCCTGCTCATTGGCTTTGCGGGCGCGCTCCCCTGCCGGGGTGATGCGCACCAGCGTCTTGCGGCGGTCCTTGGGGTCTGTCTCGCGGACGATGTGGCCGTCCTGCTCCATCTGACGCAGCCCGCGGGAAATCGCCGGCATAGGCTGGTGCATCTGCCGCGCAATGTCCGAGACATAGATCGCGCCGTCGCAGCCGTGCTGCTCAATGAGATTGTACAGACTTTGCAGCATCCCATAGCGGCATTTGGGCTGCCCGGCCAGTGCCATGCGCATCCCGCGCCTGGACAGTGTGTGCAGCCGCGCCACAAAGCGGAACACCCCGCTCAGATAAGGGGTTTCAGTGCCCATTGGTGAACACCTCCTGTTAATAGTTGGCTTTTGTTAATTATTAAAGCATGATAATAATACACCCTCCTGCACCGCGGTGCAAGAGGGTGTAAGGAAGTTTTAAGATTTGTTCATAAAGTGGGAAGAAAGGCCTCCCTTGTCAAAGGGAGGCTTTAGGCTTATTCCTTCACACACGCAAGATTGCTCAGCGTCACACCCTTGCACAGCCCCAGCGGCAGGGTGACGGACGGCTTGGTGATGGTAATATCCTTAAAGACAATGTCCTCGACCTCATAGCCCGGCTTGTCAAAGCCCGCGATCTCGATCGGGGCGGCATCGTGCCGGCTGCGGTCATGGTCCAGCACCTCGGCGGTCAGGGTCAGCCGCTCAAAGAAGCAGTGCTCGAGCTTCGGCGGGGCACCGGCGGGCACACCGTCGTCATTGTACGGTACGCTATGCAGCATGACGCGGGGCGTGATGCAGTCCCGCACGGTCACGCCGCGCACATAGCCGCCGCGCTTGGGCGTGGCCTTGATCTCGATGCCAGACAGCGAGTTTGCCAGATCGCAGTCCCAGATCTGCACGTCCTCCACGCCGCCGCTCATCTCGCTGCCGATGCAGATGCCGTGACCGCAGTCGCTGCGGCAGTCAAACACCCGGATATGCGCGCAGGGACGGTTGATTTCGTTGCCCTCGGGGTTTTTGCCGCTCTTGATGGCGACAGCGTCGTCCCCCGTGGAGAACTCCGACGCAAACAGCGTGCAGTTCGTTGAGGAATCCGGGTCCCAGCCGTCGCCGTTCCAGACGCCCTCGGACACAAAGGTGCAGTGGTCGGTCTGGATGTCGTCGCAGTAGATCATGTGGACGTTCCAGGACGGGCCGTTTTTCAGCGTGATACCGCTGATCCAGACGTTCTCACAGTTGCTTAAATTGATAAGCCGCGGGCGGACGCGGCCCGGGATCGTGTCGCTGTTCTCGCAGCTTTCGACGAGCTCTCGGTTGTCGTCCAGAAAGCTCTTGATGCGGGCACGCTCGTCCTCAATGATCTTGCGGGCCAGCTCCTGCCCGCCGCCGCAGATCGTGCCCCTGCCGCGGATGATGATATTGCGGCAGTTCGGGCCGGTCTTGTGGTTCATGTCGCCCGCGTTCAAAAGGCTTGAGTAGCAGCGCATCTCGGTGCCCTCAAATCGGCTGGGGATGCGGGGCGAATAGTCGTGAATGTTCGTTGTGCCCTGCAGGACCGCGCCCTTGGCCAGATAAATTTCCAGATCGCTGTGCAGCCGCAGTGCGCCGGTCAGGAAATCCCCCGCCGGCACGTACAGAATATCGTCCGCGCCGCAGTCGTTGATGGCCCGCTGTAAATTGTCGGTGTTCAGGATATGGCCGTCGCCCTTGCAGAAGTAGGGCGCGGCGGTAATGTCGATGCGGCGTTTTTCCCTGCCGAACTGCAGCGTGGCCGAGCCGATGCAGTAGCTGCCGCTGACCACGTCCACCCGGAAGGAACTGCCGTAGCTCAGCCCCTCTATCGTAAAATGGGTGCGGTCTGTGCGGCCAATGGCCTCGCCGTTCAGGGAGACCGTGTATTCCGCCCCGCTGGGCGCGGCGGCGGGTTTATCCCAGTACAGCACCGCGTAATCTTCGGTGCAGCGTATATTCAAATTGCCTTGTTTCATGGTGACGTCCTTTGGTTATGGGGAGTTTGCTCTTTCTTACATATTGTACCACAGTGTGCGCGTTTATCCAAGACATAGGGCTGACAAAATACGCGGGCTGAAATGCTGCAGGTTTTTACACTTTGCAAGGTTGACATTTATAATCACATCTGCATAGTAGGGATATAGAGAAGTAGGGGCCGGGCATGCCCGGCCCGCGGCTTTGCCCATAGAACTCGTTTACGGGCGAGAGAGGAACGATACATGTTAAACCAGTTTTCACGCACGCAATTACTGCTCGGCAAGGAGGGCATGGACCGGCTGTTTTGCTTTTGTGCGGGATGTATGGTACAATAGGGAAACACTGTAGGGGCCGGGCATGCCCGGCCCGTGGCCTGCCTATAAGCGGGCGTCCCCCGTGAAGCTGCGGGCCGCACATCTGCGCCCCCTACTGCGCGGCAATTTATACTGCACGAAAGGAGCTGCCATGGACAAGGCTATATTTGAAACGGCCCATCTGGCGGCCCTGAACGACCAGCAGCGCGCGGCGGTGGAGGCAGTCAACGGCCCGGTGCTGCTGCTGGCGGTGCCGGGCAGCGGCAAAACCACCGTGCTCATCACCCGGCTGGGCTATATGACCGAGGTCTGCGGCATTGCGCCGGAAGCCATCCTGACAATGACCTACACCGTCGCCGCCACGCAGGAGATGCGCGCCCGGTTTGCGGCGCGATTCGGCGGCGAATTGGCCGCACGGCTGGAGTTCCGCACCATCAACGGTGTGGCGGCGCGCATCATCGCGCTGTACAGCCGCATGTATGGCCGTACCCCGCCGGAGCTCATCCGCAATGAGAGCGAGACCACGCCGCTGCTCATGCGGCTATGGCAGGACACAAACCACGAGTACCCCGCCGAGAGCACGGTCAAGGATCTGCGCACGGCCATCACCTACATTAAAAATATGTGCCTGACCGACGCGGAATTGGACGAACTGGAAACCGACATTGAAAATCTGCCCGACCTGTACCGCGGCTACCAGAAGGCGCTGAAGGCCGCGCACAAAATGGACTACGACGACCAGCTCTGCTTTGCGCTGCAGATCCTGCGCGGTGCGCCCGCGGTTGCGGCGGCGTTCCGCAAGCGGTACAAGTATTTCTGCGTCGATGAGTCGCAGGATACGTCCAAGGTACAGCATGAAATTATCCGCATGCTGGCGCAGGAAAGCGGCAATATCTTTATGGTCGGCGACGAGGACCAGAGCATTTACGGCTTCCGCGCCGCCTACCCCCAGGCGCTGATGGACTTTGAAAAGACCTATCCCGGCGCACAGATTTTGCTGATGGAGCAGAACTATCGCTCCACAGAGCCGATTCTGGAGGCTGCCAACCGCTTTGTGGCGCGCAACCGCTTCCGCCGCCCCAAGACTATCGCACCGACGCAGGGCCCCGGCGCACCGCTGCAGATCGTCACCGTGCCGCGCCGCGCTGACCAGCTGCCATTCTTGTTTGAGACGGCGCAGCACTGCGATACCGGGACGGCGGTGCTGTTCCGCAACCACGAGAGCGCACTGCCCATCATCGACCTGTGCGAGCGGCGGGGCATCCCCTACGCCTGCAAGGCAGTGGACCAGACCTTTTTTACCAACAAGATCGTCCGCGATGTGACCGATATTTTCACGCTGGCCGCACACCCCGCGGATGGGGAAACTTTTCTGCGCTGCTACTACAAATTCGGCGTGCCCGTCACCCGCGCACAGGCGCTGTTTGCCTGCAATCAGGCGCGGCAATACGGGCAGGGCTGCTGGACGGCCCTGCTGAATGAGGACAGCATCCGTCCGCGCACCCGCGCCGCCATGGCTGACGTGGCGGACGGTCTGGCGCGTCTGCCCAAAATGGCCGCGGACGATGCGGTGCGGTTCCTGGCCGACCAGCTGGGCTACGGCAAATATCTGGACAAAAGCG
>SKEC01002965.1_pt1 | contig 10647 bp, 9 predicted proteins | sample 4826641 | NCBI WGS metagenome assembly SKEC01 (sample SAMN11008819, study PRJNA524170) | human gut metagenome | biome: Human fecal sample; material: Feces; isolation source: fecal sample from pouch patient p18, p21 | host: Homo sapiens | place: Israel: Tel-Aviv | collected 2015-12-22
CCTTTAAAGATACCTTTTTAATCTCATTACAATACTTATTTCAAAAACAAAAAGTTTCTAGTACATAATCTCTTTGCTAGGGACTTTTTTAATAACTCTTTTTTCTGAATTTTAAAAATATATTGACAGAAAGCAAAAATAAGGGTAAACTGTAAACAATCAAAAACAATGATAGTAAGCTATGTGAAATGTCTCATGGTTTACAACTTAACAGGAGGAAATATGCTGAAAAAGGCGTCTGTAATGACTGAAAAACTAAATCATTACTATTACTTTAGTTTCTTTAGATAGACGTTTGTAGCCAATCATGGATGCAAACGTCATACCGTTTGTATCTATGAAGCTAAAGCATTTTACTGTTGAGAAAAGCCGATTAGATACTTTGAGTTCTAATTGGCAAGTAAGATATGTTTTTACGCATGTATTGGAAACCAGTTAGACTTTTGAGCCTAGCTGGTTTTATTTATTGTGGCTGATGTAGAACTAGGCAGTTCTAATATTGAGAAAGTTTTCCAATTTCGACAGCAAGATTGGGAGCAAGAAAAGCGGAGGTAAGTAGTATGAAAAGAAACATGGCAACTATTATGGTTTTGATGTTAGCTGTGCTCACATTATTTGGATGTTCATCATCAAAAAGTACTAGTGACGATGGTGTCCATATTGGGATTCTTCAGTATGTTGAACATCAATCGCTAACAGCAGCTCGCAAGGGATTTGTGGATGAATTAGAAAAAGAAGGGTATATTGACGGGGATAATATTGTCATTGATTATGAAAATGCACAAGGTGACCAGTCAAATTTACAAACCATTTCAACCAATTTGATTGCTAATAATGACCTTGTTTTAGGGATTGCAACACCAGCCGCACAGACCTTGGCTAATCTATCAACCGACGTTCCAGTCTTGTTTACAGCAGTTACCGACCCAGTATCAGCAAAATTAGTTGATTCAATGAAAAATCCTGGGGGTATTGCAACAGGGACAAGCGATATGTCACCTATTTCAAAACAAGTCGAATTATTACAAAAAGTTATGCCGAATGTAACAAAAGTTGGCATCATGTACACGACAAATGAACGCAATTCCGAAGTTCAAGTTGAAGAAGCAAAAGAAGCGTTTGCTAAGGCAGGTATCGAGGCCATTACCAAAGGTATTTCATCAACGAACGATGTTCAAGATACCGCTAAAAGCCTGATGAGCCAGACAGAAGTTCTATTTATCCCAACGGATAACATGATTGTTAGTGCTATCTCGCTCATTACAGAATTATCGAAAGAAACAAAAATCCCAGTTGTCGGTGGTTCAGCAGATGTTGTGGAACAAGGTGTCCTTTTTACGTACGGTGCCAATTACGAAGCCCTTGGTCGTCAAACGGCAAAATTAGCCATTCGTATCCTTGAAGGTGAAGATGTTAGTGATGTTGCTGCGGAATATCCAGAGACGCTAAACGTCGTTACTAATGATGAAATGGCTGAGACTTTAGGAATTGATTTAAGCAGTATTGAGAACGACACGACAGAATCGTCTTCTGATACGACCGAAACAAGCACATCAGCAAGCTCAAGCACAACGAAAACCAGTTCATCAAGCACGTCAACACAAACGTCAGATTCATCAAGTACGAACGGTTGGCTTGATATTGTTTTATCGGCAATTTCACAAGGTCTTTTGTGGTCAATCATGGCAATTGGTGTCTTTATTACTTTCCGTATTTTAGATATTGCTGACCTTTCTGCCGAAGGCTCATTCCCACTCGGGGCAGCTTCAACAGCGATTATGATTGTCAATGGCATTAATCCCTTAATTGCTACTATTGGTGGTTTTGTGGCAGGAATGGTTGCTGGTGCAGTGTCTGGTTTCATGCACACCAAGATGAAAATTCCAGCTCTGTTAACAGGGATTATTACCCTTACGGCACTTTATTCTATCAATCTTTTGGTGCTAGGTAGTGCCAATGTTTCGTTAGCAGGTCAAGAAACACTCGTGACCTTAATGACGTCAGCACTTAACTTGTCGAAACTATATGCTGTGATTTTGATTGGTGTTATCTTTGTCGCATTAGTCATTATCTTGCTGGTGGTTCTGTTAAATACGCAAGTCGGTCTCGCGCTTCGTGCAACAGGTGATAATATTGCTATGGGTGAAGCTAATGGTATCAAGGTTGACCGCATGAAGATTTTGGGTTACATGATTTCAAATGGTTTGATTGCCCTTGCTGGTTCACTTTTGGCGCAAAATAATGGCTACGCGGATATGAATATGGGAACAGGTACGATTGTTAATGGTTTGGCATCTATTATCCTTGCTGAAGTTATCGTGAAATATTTGCCACTTGGCAAACGTCTCTGGTCAATTGTTCTTGGTTCAATCTTATATCGTCTGGTGCTTGTTATCATTCTAGCCATGAATGTCGATGCGCAAATGCTCAAATTAGCGTCAGCGATTCTGCTTGCCTTGATTCTCTATGTTCCAGAAATTCGCAACAAACTTCATATCAAACCCTCAAAAACATTAACTCCAGGAGGTGAAGATTAATGGCACTTTTAACATTATCAAATATTCATAAAACCTTTGAAAAAGGAACTGTTAACGAAAATCACGTTTTGCGTGGCTTAGATTTAGACATTGAACAAGGTGATTTCATCTCTGTCATTGGAGGAAATGGTGCTGGGAAATCAACACTTATGAATTCCATTGCTGGCGTCGTTGACATTGACGAAGGAGACATTCTTCTGGAAGGAGGATCTATTCGTAAAGCTTCTGTTGCCGCACGTTCAAAAGATATTAGCCGTGTATTCCAAGACCCACGAATGGGAACAGCAACCAATTTAACGATTGAAGAAAATATGGCGATTGCTTACCGTCGTGGTAAAAAGCGCAGCTTCTTCAAAAAATCTGTCACCGAACAAGAACGTGAATTGTTCAAAGAAACGTTGACAGAACTTGGTTTAGGACTGGAAAATCGTATGAAAACAGATGCGGCTTTCTTATCAGGTGGTCAACGCCAAGCACTAACGCTTGCTATGGCAACCTTGGTACGCCCCAAAATTCTTCTCTTAGATGAACACACAGCAGCCCTTGACCCAAAAACAAGTGACATGGTTATGCATTTAACGAAAAAAATCGTTGAAGAACAAGAGCTAACAACCCTAATGATTACTCATAATATGGAACACGCTATCGAGTATGGTAATCGTCTTATCATGCTTTATCATGGCAAAATCGTGGTTGATGTTCGTGGCGATGAAAAGAAAAACCTCACCGTTGCTCAACTCATGGACCTCTTCCACAAAAATAGCGGTCAAGCCCTAAACGACGATGCCCTAGTGCTGGGGTGACATAGATTAATTGAGAAAAATTACTTTCATAATAGGAACAATTTCAACTCAGTTTTCTTTTTCTGAGAATTAGTGTTTTTTTCTTGACTATTTATGATCAAGTGTTAGAATAGTTTTTGTAGAAATTAGCACTCGTTACATTAGAGTGCTAAAAAAGAATTTAGCTCTGCTATTTTCAAACAAAAATTAAGAGATAATTGGAGGCAAAAGCATGTTAAAACCATTAGGTGACCGTGTGGTCTTGAAAGTTGAGGAAGAAAAAGAGCAAACAGTTGGTGGTTTTGTCCTTGCTGGCGCAAGCAAAGAAAGAACTCAAGTAGCAACTGTTGTAGCAGTCGGTGACGGTGCTCGTACCTTGACAGGTGAACTGGTAGCGCCAAGTGTTGCAGCAGGTGATAAAGTCATTATTGAAAACGGTGTTGGAATTGAAGTCAAAGACGACGATAACACAGTAACTATTGTTCGTGAAGCAGATATTTTGGCTATTCTAGCATAAGAGAAATTGTGCTATTAATGTTTATTTAGAAAATTTATCAAATAGAAATAAAATAGAGGAAACTAATCATGGCAAAAGATATTAAATTTTCAGCAGATGCACGTGCAAGCATGATGCGTGGTGTGGATATTTTGGCAGATACCGTTAAAGTAACTTTAGGTCCTAAAGGTCGTAACGTGGTTCTTGAAAAATCATTTGGTTCACCACTTATCACAAATGATGGTGTGACAATCGCCAAAGAAATCGAATTAGAAGACCATTTTGAAAATATGGGAGCTAAACTTGTATCAGAAGTTGCTTCAAAAACAAACGACATCGCTGGTGATGGTACAACAACTGCCACAGTATTGACGCAAGCTATCGTTCGTGAAGGTCTTAAAAACGTTACTGCGGGTGCAAACCCAATTGGTATCCGTCGTGGTATCGAATCAGCTGTTGCTGTTGCAGTTGACGAATTGAAAGCTATTGCTCAACCAGTTGCTAATAAAGAAGCGATTGCTCAAGTTGCTGCGGTTTCATCACGTTCTGAAAAAGTTGGTGAATACATTTCAGAAGCTATGGAAAAAGTTGGCAACGACGGTGTTATCACTATCGAAGAATCACGTGGTATGGAAACAGAACTTGACGTTGTTGAAGGTATGCAATTTGACCGTGGTTACCTTTCACAATACATGGTTACTGACAATGAAAAAATGGTTGCTGACCTCGAAAATCCATACATCTTGATTACAGATAAGAAAATCTCAAACATTCAAGATATTTTGCCACTTCTTGAAGAAGTGCTTAAAACTAGTCGTCCACTTCTTATTATTGCGGATGATGTTGATGGTGAAGCTCTTCCAACACTTGTGCTTAACAAAATTCGTGGTACTTTCAACGTTGTAGCTGTTAAGGCTCCTGGATTTGGTGACCGTCGTAAAGCAATGCTTGAAGATATTGCCATTTTAACTGGTGGTACTGTTATCACAGAAGACCTTGGTCTTGATTTGAAAGATGCAAACATGACAGCTCTTGGACAAGCTGCTAAAGTAACTGTTGATAAAGATAGCACAGTTATTGTTGAAGGAGCTGGTGAGGCTTCAGCTATCGCTAATCGTGTCAATGTGATTAAATCACAACTCGAAGCAACGACATCAGAATTTGACCGTGAAAAATTACAAGAACGTTTGGCTAAATTAGCTGGTGGAGTAGCTGTTATCAAAGTTGGTGCAGCGACAGAAACAGAATTGAAAGAAATGAAATTGCGTATTGAAGATGCGCTTAATGCCACACGCGCTGCCGTTGAAGAAGGTATTGTTGCAGGTGGTGGTACAGCACTTGTCAATGTCATTTCAAAAGTTGCTGAACTTGAACTTGACGGTGATGAAGCAACTGGTCGTAACATTGTTCTTCGTGCTCTTGAAGAACCGGTTCGTCAAATTGCATTCAATGCTGGTTACGAAGGTTCAGTTATCATCGAACACTTGAAAAACTCAGAAGTTGGTACAGGATTTAACGCTGCCAATGGTGAATGGGTAAACATGGTTGAAGCAGGTATCATTGACCCTGTTAAAGTAACACGTTCAGCCCTTCAAAATGCCGCATCAGTTGCAAGTCTTATTTTGACAACTGAAGCCGTTGTGGCTAATCATCCAGAACCAGCTGCACCAGCGCCAGCAGCTCCAGGTATGGATCCATCAATGATGGGTGGCTTCTAAGCTAGATAAATGATTATTAAAAATAACGAAAACTCCTCAAATTCTGAGGAGTTTTCATTTGCCTTGAAAGCAATGTCTTTATTTAAGAGTTTTATAACAAAATTTGATATAATAAGGCAAAGTATAGATAACGTGAAAAAGAGCTAGCGCTCATTAATTATGGAGAAAAATGATATTGAACGAAAAAGAATTAATGAATTTAGGTGAACTTTATCGGGAACTCAGAGTGGCGCGTGGCAATGTGTCTCTTTCACAATTATCAAAATTTGAAACAATGTTAGCAGCTGATAAATTGTTAGTAGCTATTTCTGGTATTCACATGAGTTTCGCCGAGTTCGGGCATGCTTTAAATCATTATCAAGAAAGCCCCTTTTTTGCTGTTGGTAAACAGATTGCAAAATTACAGTTAAAGGGTGATGTTGAAGGATTAAAACAATTGCTGAACACTTTGGAAGATACGGAAACATTTGACACCTATAACCGGCTAAATAGGATAGATGTCGCTAGCGCTATTCATTCACTAGACCCAAATTATGAAATCGCCGATGAGGACAAGAAGTTTTTGACAGACTATCTTTATGGTATAGAAGAATGGACGGAGTATGAGCTGTACATTTTTGGAAATACAATGGCTATTTTGTCAGATGCAGATTTGATTTTCTTAGGGAAAGCTTTTGCAGAACGTGATAAGTTTTATTTATCGTTGCCGCAGCATAAAAAAACAGCAGAGCTAACCTTTTTAAATATCATCTTTGCGCTAATTGATCGCGAAGAGTTTTATTACACCACTTTTTTTATTGATAAACTGGAAAAATTATTAAATTATCAAGATATGTTTGCGATTGTTGTTTTAAATTTCTTAAGGCAAATTCTAGCTTATTTAAAAGGTGAAATAACAACGACCGAACCAATGGAAGAATATATTGAAATGGTAGAAAAACTAGGTAACCCTACAACTGCTTTGGTGTTAAGAGAACGGTTAGAAGCATTTTGCCTAAAAGACAAGAAAAGAGCAGATAAACAACCACCGCTAACCTAATAGTGGATAATTGTTATCTACTCTCTGTGTTCGGAAATAGTTGGCACTAATTAAAATGGCCAAATTCTAAAAGTTAGAAGAACAGCTGCTACAGCAATCAATTTTTTGAGCATAACATTACCTCCCTTTTCTATTTATTATAGAATAAAATAAGAAAAAAAGCTAAAATTCTCAAATATGAAAAAAATATTTTTAAATTTTCGTATTTGAGAATTTTTAATATCGGCAGTTTTCTATGTTATATTATATCCATAAGTATTTTGATTAATGCTTAATGGAACCATGTCGTTCTTATATGTAAGAAGTTTCAAGTATGAAAATCAATTGATTGGGAGCTTTTGATTTTGGGAGCATACTCGAAAACCAAGATATTGTTCTAAGGGAATTGGACTTTCCTAGGAGAAAATTAGCAGAATTGCTAAATAAGACTTGAACAATGACCGGTTCAAGTTAACAAATCATACCTTTTTCAATTGAGTGACACCATCTGTAGTATTCGTAGTAGTATTATTTACTCAATTACAAATTAGTATATCCATGAGGTATGATAACATTAAGAACGGTTTATAAGGTTTGTTTTAGACATGATTGTTCACCTATAAAAGTACTGATAGCTAACCTAGACATCCTCGTAGACCTTATATTTATTTGATACCGTATTTTCGGTTGGGGGCAGCTGAAAATATGTTGGTGCAGCTTGATGAATGATTACCTTCTGAAAAGACTGATAAGCTACACTAAAAAACTTAAAGAAAAAGCGAACTTTTTGATTTGGTGGGGTTCGTTTTTCTTTTGCATCAATTTTTCCACGAAGCATTAAAATGGTCGAAAAATAATAGAAGGTGTAGTATACTAAAAGCAACAATAACAGTTTACTCGTGAGTGTAGGAGTTTTTGAGGTGAAAGGGGTAAGCTTATGTTCTTTTGGTTAGGTGTTGTTGGTGCTGTTTTGGGTGCTATTTATATTGTTAGGAGTGATAATAAAGATGATTTTTGACTAATGGCGGCTTTTTGAGTCGTTTTTTCTGTTTTTTACTGTAATGTGGTGTGGCTATTTTGTAACAAGAAGTTAAAGAATTTTTGATATAATATGTGAAATAGTAAGAATAATGGAGAAAAGTCATGAAAAAGATAAAAAGCATTTTAAGATTAAAAAAAGTTTGGATACCTAGTCTTATTTTAGGACTTGCTTTGGTACTATTTTTGGTGTGGGGGAGTTTTCATTATTCAAAGAAACATTTGATTGAGGAATATGTCTCCGCTTACCGTCAGTCTGGCGATACGTTTGAAAATATCAAGGGATATGTCGTCTGGTCGGATACCAATCAACAAGTGACGAATGACCAAGCGCAATATACGATGTTTACAAAGCTTTCTAAAAGTGAAGCCCAAAAACTGTCAGAGACGCTAGAGAAGGCAGACAGTTCGGATGATTCCTACATTAAAAAAGTGGGGCGAAGATTTCTCTTTTTCCCCGCTTACCGAGTAGCTTTAAAACCAATGAGTTTAACCATTAAGACAAATATTAATCAGGTTGATGTTCTTTTAAACGAGAAAAAAGTAGCGGTTAGTGATTCGGAAGATTATACGCTGACACTTGAGCGTTTACCAATTGCGGATTATACGGCGAGTATTTCAGGCACTTACAATGGGAAGTCAGTAGAGCTAAGTAAGGCTTATGACGGTGAAAATAGCTTGTTGGATTTGACTGTTAGTTTTAAAACATTCAAAGTAACAAGTAATTTGACTGACGGTGAGCTTTATTTTGATGACACACGCATTGGGACTTTGTCAAATGGTGAGTATGATGTGAGTGATTATCCTTTGACGGATTCTGCGCAAGCTTATGTTAAAAAGAATTATTCAGACGGAGAATTGACATCACAAAAGCAGGCTCTTTCTGGCATTTCTGATGGTGATACGGTGGCTTTAGATGCTGAAAATCTCTTAGATGAAGCAAGTGCTGGTCAGATTCTTGTGTCAGCTTTTGACCAATTGATTTCGTATTTAAGCACGGGGCAAGATTCATCAACTGTCTCTACGGTATTTGAAGATGGAGCGAATAATGAGTTTTATAAAGGCTTAAAAGAGAGCATTAAGGCGAAAATGCAGACAGATACTCGTAAGGCGTCAAGTCTGACTGTGCCAGCCATCACGCTGACGAGTCTGTCTCAGATTGGCAAGGAGTCCTATCTCGTTAACTTTTCAGCAACTTATGATTTTTATTATGATAAATCAACAGATAGCGAGAAAAATACATCTGGTGATGTTATTCAGACCTTGGAAGGCAAGATGACCTTGAAAAAATCAGGTTCAAGCTATGTTGTGGCTAATTCTGGGCAAAAAAATATCACCGTGACAGGTGAGAATAATCAAGTAAAATCAGATTCAGTCTTCCCAGAAAAAATTTTGGGAACATGGAAGGTTGATGATAAGGATGACATCATTTTCAAGTTTGAGGCTGACGGTATGATTACTAAAACAACGAAAGATAACGAAGTCAAAACAGCAAAAGTTACTAAACTTGAAGAAGAGGGGGATAATATTTATCGTTATGTTTACGATGACGGTACCGATACATCAGCCTTTATTACTAGCGGTATTGGCGGTATCGGTGTCAAATATGCCTTCGGTATTAAAATTGATGGGTCACATTTGAAATTAGTCCTTTGGCAAACTGGAACAAATGACGATTTTGATTACAGTAAACCACTTTACGGCAACACATTAACGAAAAAATAGAAAGTTATTCTGTTTAACAGTTGAAAAGCGCACAAAGAACGGCACCCCAAAAGTTAGACACAAAATCTAACGATTGGGGTGCTTTTGTTTTATGATAAGCCTGCTTCAAAGGTTTGAGATTTGGCTTCAACGCTGATTTTTTCAAGGGTAAATGGGTGGGTGAAACTTAATTTGTGCGCATGTAGCATAAGACGTTTGGCAGGGATTTTGCTATAAAGTGGGTCGCCGATAATGGCATGGTTGTGAGCTGATAAGTGCACACGAATCTGATGTGTGCGTCCCGTCTTTAAGCGGCATTTGACCAGAGTTCCATTTGGAAAAACTTTGAGTCGGTCAACGATGGTTAAGGCAGTTTGCCCATTTTTGCGGTCAATCACGCGCTTTCTACGGTCATGACGGTCGCGCCCAATTTTATCTTGAAAGACTTGGTGTTTGGGTTCGAATTTTCCTTGCACCAAAGCCCAGTATTCGCGAGCAATGTCTTTGTTTTCTAGCAGGCGATTGAGGATTGGCAAAACAAAAGGATTTTTGGCAAACATGACAGCTCCGCTAGTTTCCATGTCTAAACGGTGAATCACATAGCACGTTTGTCCGACATAGGCAGAGACGTGGTTAAGCAGAGTAATTTCATTGGGTTCGTTGCCATGGGTTTTCATGCCTTCTGGTTTGTTGACGATGATGAGGTGCTCGTCTTGGTAAAGACAATCAACCAGCTCAGCTTGTCCAAAAGGAATCTCTTTTTGGGGATAATCGTCATCATCAAAAATTAAATGAATCGTGTCACCAGTTTTGACCAAACTTTGCCAATTAATCATTTCTCCGTTGATAAGAAGATGTTTTTTAGTGCGCAAGAAGTGGCGAATTTTTCGTGGAATGAGCAAATGCTCCTCTAAAAGTTCTTTGACCGTGCAGTCTGGATAAGAATTTTTAAGCGTAAATGATAAAGTCATAGCTCTATTATAGCATGACTACAAGTTAAAACGCACCTTGTTTGGTGCGTTGGTAGTTTATTTTTTGTCGTTTTCATGCAACCAATCGTGGTATTGTTCCAACAAATTAACTGCCATTTGAGTTGCGACTGCTATTGAATAGGCTTCAGTGCCTTCGGCCTCGCTTTCAGAAACTTCAATTTTTGTTTCATCATAAACGGCTTTTAAACTTTCGTGTGACAATGTTTTTTTAAATGCTTCAAATCCTTTGTTCATCGTGAAATCCTTTCTAATAATAGGTAGAAGTATTGTGGGAATGAGTGGCTGTTTGAGACCAGTTGTGCCTATTTTTCTATGCTTTTATTTTATCACAAAAAGACTAAAATGAAATGAAAACGTTGTAT
>SKEC01002970.1_pt1 | contig 10629 bp, 8 predicted proteins | sample 4826641 | NCBI WGS metagenome assembly SKEC01 (sample SAMN11008819, study PRJNA524170) | human gut metagenome | biome: Human fecal sample; material: Feces; isolation source: fecal sample from pouch patient p18, p21 | host: Homo sapiens | place: Israel: Tel-Aviv | collected 2015-12-22
CCTTATGGACAGCGTCCAGGCCGGCGTCGATAGCCTTCCAGTTCATCTGGACAACAGCGTCGCCCTTCTTGCCGTAGCTCTTCTTGGCAGCGGCCTTCATGTACTCGACAGCATCGTCGATGGGCATGACGTCGGCCAGCTTGAAGAAGGCGGACTGCAGGATGGTGTTGGTGCGCTTGCCCATGCCGATCTCGATAGCCTTATCGATAGCGTTGATGGTGTACAGCTGAATGTTGTTGTCGGCAATGTACTTCTTGTCGGCAGCATTCAGGTGCTCATCCAGCTCGGCATCGGTCCACTGGCAGTTGATCATAAAGACGCCGCCCGGCTTGACATCCTGGACCATCTTCATGCCCATGTGGATGTAAGCGGGGTTGTGGCAAGCCACGAAGTCAGCCTGGTTGATGTAGTAGGGGCTGCGGATGGGCTTGTCGCCGAAACGCAGGTGGCTGATGGTGACACCGCCGGTCTTCTTGGAGTCATACTGGAAGTAAGCCTGAATGTACTTGTCAGTATGGTCGCCGATGATCTTGGTGGAGTTCTTGTTGGCGCCGACGGTACCGTCACCGCCCAGGCCCCAGAACTTGCACTCCTTGGTGCCGGGGGCGGAGGTGATGGGAGCGGGCTTGACCTCAGGCAGGCTGAGGTTGGTCACGTCGTCGGTGATGCCGATGGTGAAGCGGGACTTCGGAGCGTCCTTCTCCAGCTCGGTGTAGATAGCAAAGACGCTGGACGGCGGGGTGTCCTTGGAGCCCAGGCCGTAGCGGCCGCCGGTCAGGACGACGTCGTTCATGCCGGCCTCACGCAGGGTGGTGGCGACATCCAGGTACAGGGGCTCGCCCAGGGAGCCGGGCTCCTTGGTGCGGTCCAGAACGGCGATCTTCTTGACGGTCTTGGGCAGGACCTTCAGCAGGGCGCTGGAGACCCAGGGACGGTACAGGCGGACCAGAACCAGGCCGACCTTCTCGCCCTTGGCGGTCAGGTAGTCAACGACCTCCTCTGCGACGTCGCAGATGGAGCCCATGGCGATGATGACGCGGTCAGCATCCTCGGCGCCGTAGTAGTTGAACAGGTCGTAGTTGGTGCCCAGCTTCTCGTTGATCTTGGCCATGTACTTCTCAACAACGGCAGGCAGAGCCTCGTAAGCGGGGTTGCAGGCCTCACGATGCTGGAAGAAGACGTCGCCGTTCTCGTGAGAACCGCGCATCTTGGGGTGCTCGGGGTTCAGGGCCTTGGCACGGAACTCCTCGACAGCCTCCATGTTGCACATTTCCTTCAGGTCCTCGTAGTCCCACTTCTCGATCTTCTGGATCTCGTGGGAGGTACGGAAGCCGTCGAAGAAGTTCACGAACGGAACGTGGCCCTCGATAGCGGACAGGTGAGCAACGGGAGACAGGTCCATGACCTCCTGCGGGTTGCTCTCGGCCAGCATGGCAAAGCCGGTCTGACGAACGGCCATAACGTCGCTGTGGTCACCGAAGATGTTCAGGGACTGGGTAGCAACGGTACGGGCAGAAACGTCAAAGACGCAGGGCAGCTGCTCAGCGGCGATCTTGTACATGTTGGGGATCATCAGCAGAAGACCCTGGGAAGCGGTAAAGGTGGTGGTGATGGCACCGGTACCGAGAGAACCGTGGACAGCGCCTGCGGCGCCGGCCTCGGACTCCATCTCGACGACCTTGACCTGGTTGCCAAAGATGTTCTTCAGGCCTGCAGCGCTCCACTGGTCAACGGTGTCGGCCATGGGGCTGGAGGGGGTGATGGGGTAGATGGCAGCCACATCGGTGAACGCATAAGCTACGTGCGCCGCGGCGGTATTGCCGTCCATAGACTGTTTAGCTCTGGGCATTTTCTTTCCTCCGTTTTTATTAGAGTTTTGCATTATAGAGCTGTGCGGTTGTCAGGGCCGCACAAATCCTGCGTCATTTGGCACGTGCCCCAATGTTGCTCCGGGCATAGTTCCAGACAAACGCTTTTGCATAGCTTTATTGTACCAAAAACCCCCTTTTTCGTAAAGGGGTTTTGTTCAGAAAGTTGCACAGATTTTTAGAGTCGTTGTGTGCATTTTGACCATAGTGACGAACCAGGCGGATTTTAGGGTGTTTTGCAGTACGATTTATGGGATATCGTTCCATATTGCGGAATTTTTCAGGAAATTTCCGTCACGGTCAGCACATCCCCCGCCACGGTAAATTTTACGTTATTGCCCCCAAAATCCAGCGCGTACACCCGCTCCGGGTCGTGCTGGTAGGCGGGGCGGGGGTCGTTCTTCAGCACGCCCAGCAGGGCGGTGCGCTTTTCCTCCGGCACTTTGCACAAAAGGGTATCGGGGCATTCCACTTGCAGGGCATACTCTTTCGTCGTGTCGGTAAAGCCGCCGCGGGCGTCGGGGTGGGCGTCCACATAGGGCAGGTAGGGTTTGATGTCGAAAATCGGCGTGCCGTCCAAAAGGTCCGCGCCGCGCACGATCAGCTCGCCGTTCTCGACACCCGCCAGCTCAACGCAGGACAGGCCCAGGGCGTTGGGGCGGTAGGGGCTGCGTGTGGCGAACACGCCCCGCCGCTCGTTGCCGCCCAGGCGCGGCGGGCGCACGGTGGGCCGCCAGCTTTTGCCCGCAGCGTACTCAGCCGCCACGGTGGAAAACTGCCAGATGAGCCAAAGCCGGTCGTAGCCCTCGATGCCCACAAGGGCGTTGGGGTCGCGGTATTCCGGCTCGAACACGATGCGGGCCGTCAGTTCCGGCACCAGTCCGCTCTGCCGCGGTATGCCGAATTTATCGGCAAAATCCGTGTGGATGGTTGCGATGGGATGAATTGTGTAGTCCATGGTAACATTTGCCCCCTTTTTGCGTTTATTATATAGGAAAGAGAGAAAAAAGGGAAGTAGGGCGGCCAGTCCTCTGGCCGCCGCAGCGGGGTGAGGGCACCCCGCCCTACGGTTCCGGGGAAAGGGGCATCTACCGTACCCTTGCGGGCCGGATATGCCCGGCCCCTACATATGCTTCGCAAACTTTTTACAACTCCCCATCTTCCACTTTTCGTCGAAATATGGTACAATCTGTTGTATACTGCTATAAGGAGGTGTGCGCTTGGCACCTATCATCCATACAGAGAAACTGCGCAAGGTCTATGCCGTCGGAAAAGAGCGCGTTGTAGCGCTGAATAACGTCGACTTATCAATAGAAAAAGGCGAGTTCTGCTGTATCGTCGGCCAATCCGGCAGCGGCAAATCCACGCTGCTGAACCAGCTGGCCGGGCTGGAAAAGCCAACATCCGGCAAGGTCTACATAGGCAAACACGAGATCAGCAAAATGACCGAGAACGAGCTGGCCGCGTTCCGCCAGCAGCATTTGGGGTTCATCTTCCAGAGCTACAACCTGCTGCCCACGATGACGGCGGCGGAGAATGTGGCCCTGCCGCTGATGTTCAAGGGCGTGGGCAAAAAGACCCGCCTGACCAAGGCCCGCAAGGAGCTGAAAGCTATGGGGCTTTTGGGCCGCGCCAACCATCTGCCCACTGAAATGAGCGGCGGCCAGCAGCAGCGTGTCGGCATTGCCCGCGCGTTCGTCAGCAGCCCCAAGGTCATTTTTGCCGACGAACCCACCGGCAACCTGGATTCCCGCACGAGCAAGCAGGTGTTGTACCGGATGCTGGAAATGTCAAAAACCAGCCATGTAACGTTTGTTATGGTCACGCATGAGCCGGAACTGGCCGAATGTGCCGACCGCATTGTGACGATTTTGGACGGCAAGATCTGTTCCAATGTCGTGCAGGACGAGGAAACAAAGAAGAAAAACCGCGACGCGCTTTTCGCCGATCTGAATGGGGATCTGGATATTGGGGGAGAAGCGGCGAAGGAACAAAAATAAGCCTTCCCCCTGGGGGGAAGGTGCCCGAAGGGCGGATGAGGGGCGCGTGCCCCACAGCCGACCCAAAAGGGGGCAATGACCGCAAGGCCGCCCCTCATCAGCCGCCTGCGGGCGGCAGCTTCCCCCAAGGGGGGAGCCTAAGAAAAAACGGAGGTTCAAACTTACATGAAACGCCTATTCTCCCTGCTTACCGCTTTTGTGCTGGCGGCGGCCTTGTGCGCGCCGGTACTGGCAGACGATACAACGAACCCTACACCCGACCCCACTCCCACGCCGACGGCAACCATCGATACGACCAACTCGGACGGCGTTTACGTCTCCGCCTACACCGTCACCGATACGGCAGGCAATGAAATTTCGACCATTGAGGTCGGCGACCGCATCAACATCGTGTTAAAGGTCGTGGACCACGCTTCGGCCCGCTACTGCGTCAAGCCGGAGGAAATCTCCACCCGCATTAACTCTGCCGTGTTCACCTACACCGGCATCGGCGAGATCGGCCAGCTGTTTGACAACAACGACGACCCCAACGCCACCCGCCTGCAAAAAGTCCGCGACGGCTCGGCCACACCGGGGGAAGTCACCGATAACGCGCAGTATCATTATTACAGCTACGTCATTCTGTTCCGCGACGTCATCTACAACGGCGGCGGAAATACCCTGCCCATCAACCTTTCCTATCTCGATACCTCGAAGCCGCTGCAGCAGTTCAGCGTGACGCTGGGCCAGTGCGTGGACAAGGACCAGACCACCTCGCCCAATTTGCTGGTGCGCACGTCCAGCTATGGCGACCAGGTCACGGCGGGCACCGAGTTCCCGCTGTCCCTGGGCATCTACGCCACCGACGGCAGCGAGGATCTGAGCGACGTTATCGTCTCGCTGACCCTGCCCGAGAATATCTCGCTGAGCAGCGGCAGTCTGTCCCTGTATGTGGGCGATATCTCCCCCAAGCAGATGCGGGATATCACCTTCCAGGTCGTGCCGTCGGCGGGCTTTACCGGCACGGTGGCCGACATTACCGTCAACATGAGCGGCACCGGCGTTATCACCGGCAAGGCCGTGACCGGCACAACGACCATCTCCGTGCCTATCAGCCAGCCCAACCGCTTTGAGGTCGGCCAGCTGGAACTGTCCAGCGATACGATCTATGTCGGTGACACCGGCAGCGTCACCCTTTCTTACGTCAACAAGGGCAAAAACCCTGTCTCCAACTTGGAGGCCCGCCTGACCGGCACCAATCTGGGCGCGGGCAGCTACCAGTACCTCGGCAACCTGAACGCCGGCACCGAGGGCAGCGTGGATTTTGACATCGCCCCCGACGCCGCGGGCACCGTGTCCGGCGTTATCACACTGAACTATGAGGATGCCTCCGGCAACCCGCAGACCATCTCCAAGGACTTTTCCGTCAGCGCCGAGGAGATGAGCATGGACGACTTCAACAATGATCCGTCGATGGACGATATGCAGCCCGAGCAGACCGGCATGCCGGTGTGGGCGTGGGTGCTGATCGGCGTCTGCGGCGCGGTAGTCGTTGTGGTAATTATCGTGGTTGTGGTCCGCAAGCGCAAGAAGGCCAAGGCGCTGGCCGCACTGGAAGCAGAGGACAGCGATGAAGATCTCTGATGAAATCAGCCTGTCGGCGCGCAACCTGCTGCGCCGCAAGGGCCGCACGGCCCTGACGTTGGTGGGCGTCGTCATCGGCACCTGCATGGTCGTGCTGATGATCTCGCTGGGCATCGCCCAGACCAAAACCAACGAGGAAATGCTGCAAAGCTGGGGCGACCTGACCCAGGTGCAGATCTACGGCTACGGCATGATGATGGGCAGCGACGGCAAACCTCTGTATCTGGATGATGCCGCGATCGCCAACATCAAGCAGATTCCCCATGTGGCGGCGGCCACGCCCTACGCCCAGGCCTACAACCTGGAAGGTGAAATTACAGCCGGGCGCAATGGCCGCTACACATCCGATATTTACAATCTGATCGGCATTGACCCCACGGCCTTGGAGCCGATGGGCTTTGCCCTGCAAAGCGGCAGCTGGCCGACCAACACCCCCGCCAGCGAGAAGGCCACCAAGCTGCAGGTGCTGGTGGGCAGTTCCACCGGGTACAACTTTCAGGATTCCCGCAAGAGCTACAACAGCCCCAAGCGCTACCGCTACGAGGGCCAGACCGACGCCAACGGTAAAGAGCTGCCGCCCTTTGTGGACATCGACAAGGACAAGATGACCCTGACCATCAAGACCGGCGAAGGCTCCACCGAAAAGAGCCGCAGCTGGGAATTGGAGATCGTGGGCGTTCTGGAGCCGGACGGTGCCAAGGGCTACTGGACCCAGAGCGGTATCGTGCTGCGCATCCAGGACATGAAGATGCTGCAAAAGATCTACAATGACATGACCAAGACCAAGGAGGAGAGCAAGAGCTACGAGCAGGTCTATGTCAAGGTCGATGATCTGAGCAATGTCACCGACGTTGAAACAGCCATCCATGACTTGGGGTTCACGAACACCTACTCGATGAACCAGCAGCGCGAGGAAATGCAGAAGCAAGTCATGAACAGCCAGATGATTTTCGGCGGCATTGCGGCGGTCTCGCTGCTGGTGGCGGCTATCAACATCATCAACACCATGACAATGGCCATCTATGAGCGCACCCGCGAGATCGGCGTCATGAAGGTGCTGGGCTGCGAGCTGGGCAACATCCGCACGATGTTCTTGCTGGAAAGCTCAACCATCGGCTTCATCGGCGGCCTGATCGGGCTGGGCATCAGTCTGATCGCCAGCTTTGTTTTGAACAACCTGTCCACGCTGGGGCAGGGGCTGGACCTGTCCGGCCTGATGGGCGGCGGCTACTACATGGGCGGCGGCGGTGGAACGATTTCCATTATCCCGCCCTGGCTGATGCTGGCAGCGCTGGTTTTCGCCACGCTGGTGGGCCTGGTGGCCGGCATCCTGCCCGCAAACAAGGCGGTTAAGATCAGCGCCCTGGAAGCGATACGCCACGAATAAAAAAGCATCCCGCACAGTTTCTGTGCGGGATTTTTGTATACAACGGTTTTTTAACAACAAATTGGACTTTTCCACCGCAGGTTCCCACAACCAAAAGAAGTTTTCAACATTTTCCACAGGAAAAGTAGGGTGTATATGGGTTTTCCACCGAGTTTTGACTTTGTTCTATTCGATGCATCGTTGTTTTATAGTTTTCAACAGTTTTCCCGAGTTTTCCACGATGAAAGTGCAAAAACCATGTGGAAAACCAAATTTGCGGTGGAAAATTCATACCAATAGGGGATAAGCGACCGGGCATGTCTATATATTGTTAATAATTGGGGATTTTGACCCTAATGTATACCCGGTTGTGGGTGGTGGAAAAATAAGAGTTTTCAACACGGTTGTGGAAAACGGTGTGGAAAGTAGGGAAGTTGTCCACAATCAGGCGCGGGCAAAGCCCCTCCGCCTTGCCACCCACCAAAAAAAGCAGCCTGGCTTTACAGTCAGGCTGCTTTTTCAATAATTTCGTTTAAAACTCGATCTTACCAAACGCGAAATCGTCACCGTCGTGGATGCGCTCGGTGGTTTTGGGGGCCATCGGCTTGGCATCCGGGTCACGCGGGCGGTCGGCAAAGTCGCGGGCGGGCACGCTGGAACGCGGGCCGCCGTAGCGCGGGCCACGGTCGCCGCGATTGCCGCGGTAGCCGCCGCGCCCGCCATCACGGCCGTCACGGCCGCTGCGGGGGCCTCTGGGGCCGTTGCCGCGGTAACCGCGGTTTCCATCACGGCGGGGGTCACGACCGCCGTCACGGCGGCCGCCGCGCTGGTTGCGGGCGTTATCGCGATCGGGCAGGTTGCTGGCGTTGGGGTCGGTGGAGTAAAGCACCACATGGCGGGCCGGGCCTTCGCCCTTGCTCTCGCTGCGCACGCCCTCGATATCGGCGATGGCGGTGTGGATGATGTGGCGCTCGTAGGGGTTCATCGGCTCCATCTCGTAGTAGCAGCCGGTGCGGATGACGCGGTCTGCAATGCGCTTGGCAAGGGCAGAGAGGTCGTCCTCGCGCTTGTTGCGGTAGCCGCCGACATCCAGGCCCAGCTTGATATAGGGGCCTTCCATGCGGTTCACAACGAGGCTGGCGAGGTAGGACAGGCTCTCCATCGTCTCACCGCGGCGGCCGATGAGTGCGCCCATGTGCTCGCCGGAGACTTTCAGGATGGTGGCAGCGCCCTTCTTGACGGCGGTGAAGCTGAAGTTTTCCACACCCATCAGGTTGAAGATGGGGGTCAGGTAGTCAACCGCAGCCTGCAGGCGCGGGGCAGCGGCGATATCGAGAGGGATCTCAACGTCGTCCTCGGCAACCGGGGCCAGTTCGGCGGCCTCGACCATATCCTCAACGACTGCTTTCTCGATTTCGGGGGCGGTCTCGTCGGAGATTTCAACAAATTCTGCCGGCTTGGTGGAAACTTCGGCAGGTTTTTCCTCAGCAGCCGGGGCCGGGGCGGCCTCGGGTTCCTCGACCTTTACCAGAACCTTGGCAGGGATGGTTTTGAACAGCTTGCGGGTGGGAAATTCCAGCACTTCATAGCTGACATTGATATCGTCACGGTCAACGCCCAGGGCTTCGCAGGCGGCCTGTACGGCGGCTTCAACGGTCTTGGCGCTCATTTCCATACTGCGCATAATGGGGGACCTCCTTCTTATTTCTTATCGTTATGTTCATCACAAAGGGGAGCGGGGCGGGCGCATATAGAATGCGCCCCTACGATTGCGCGGCGTCTTTTCTTAGTCTTTGTTCAGCGGGGTGGTGCGCTCGTCTTTGTAGAGCTCGGCTTCCAGCTGGCGGGCACGTTCCAGGCGCAGCTTGTTGGCCTCGCCCAGGGTAACTTCCTTCTCGACCTGCTTGCCGTTCTGTTCGACCGTGACGGTGCGCTTCTTCTTACGCTCGGCACGCTTGGCGGCCAGCTCGGCCTCATACTGGGCCTTGAACTTCTCGGGGCTGTAAATCTTGTAGGTGATATAGGACTGGCCGATCTGCAGCAGGTTGGACACGCCGTAGTACAGCGAGAAGCCAACGGGGGCGTTAAAGCAGAAGGTGACGAACATCAGGTTCATGACCAGCATCATGACCTTCATGCTGCCCTGCATCTGGGCATCCATACCGGAGAGCTTCTGGGTGACGAAGTAGCTGATGAACATCGTGACCGCTGCGATGGCGGGGAAGATGGCGATGGGCACCAGGCGGAAGCCGGGGACATCGCACATATCCATGCCGAAGAAGCTGGTGTTGAAGTTCTGGATCTCTGCCACGATGTTGGCGGGGATGATGGACGGGTCGATCACAGCGCCGTTGTGGATGGCCTGGATCAGCGCGGTCTGCATCGTGGACGCATTGGTGGTTGCCAGGCCGATGGCCTCGCACGCAGCCTTGACGGCGGTGTTATCGACACCGAAGATGTAGTGTACGGGGTAGTACACAACGCCCAGGAAGCCGAACAGCACCAGCATCGTCAGCAGCATGGGCAGGCAGCCGCCCATGGGGTTAAAGCCGTGCTCCTGCTGGAGCTTCATCAGCTCCTCCTGCTGTTTCTGGGGGTCATTTTTGTACTTCTGCTGGATCTCATTCATCAGCGGCTGAAAAACAGCCATCTTTGCCGAGGATTTCTGCTGATGGATGCTCAGGGGGAAGAGCAGCAGTTTGAGGAGTAGGGTGGCAACGACCATCGTTACCGCGTAGTTGCCGATGAAGCTGTACAGGATCTTCACCAGCGGGCCAATCAATATGGCCAGGAAGTACATAAAGTTCATAGCCTTTCCTTCTGCCCCGTCTGCGCCCGGGACCATTATTTTTATGTAGGTCTCTGCTGCGCAGTGCAAAGACATGAGAAGCAATGTTGAGAAGCCTTCTCCCTTGGGAGAAGGTGGCCGAAGGCCGGATGAGGGGCGGGCTTGCCCGGCCACCCCTTTGCGGGGCGGCAATGGAAAGTTCTCCCCTCATCAGTCCGCTTTGCGGACAGCTTCTCCCCCAAAGGAGAAGCCTTTCAGCGGCTGCGCGTCAGCTTACGTTCCGGGCTGACCCATCTCCCCTTCGGGGGTACCGGGTCATAGCCGAATTTCGCAAACGGCTGGCAGCGCAAAAGCCGCCAGGTGGTCAAAAGCAGACCTTTGACCAGGCCGTGGGTGGCCAGCGCCTGCATGGCGTACTCGCTGCAGGTGGGCACAAAGCGGCAGTGGTGCCCGAGGTGTGGGCTGATATACCGCTTGTAGCCGCGCAAAAGTTTGATGAGAAAGCGTGTGATCATTCGGCAGCCGGCACGGCGGGGGCAGCCTTATCGGGCAGACCCGCCTTGGTGAAGAGCTTGCCCAGCGTTTTGCTCAGCTGGGTGCTTTTTAAGCGCGGGGTCTGGCCGCGGGCTACGAGTATTATATCATATCCGCCGATATTTTGCGACAAGTGTTCGGCCAGGGCAGCGCGCATAACGCGGCGGGCGCGGTTGCGCTGCACGGCATGGCCGACCTTTTTGGTTGCGGTCAGCCCGATGCGGGTATAGCCCACCCGGTTTTTAGCCACGTACAAAACGCAGTGCGGATGCACATAGCTTTTGCCCCGGCCATACACCCGGTTGAACTGCCAATTTTTATTTAAGGTGCGATAACGCATAGGTCTCCTTCCTAAAGGCTTCCCCCTCAGGGGGGAAGCAGCCGCCCGCAGGCGGCTGATGAGGGGCGTGCCTGTCCCTGCCGGCCCTGTACCGAACAGCTGCGGGGCAC
>SKEC01002985.1_pt1 | contig 10571 bp, 9 predicted proteins | sample 4826641 | NCBI WGS metagenome assembly SKEC01 (sample SAMN11008819, study PRJNA524170) | human gut metagenome | biome: Human fecal sample; material: Feces; isolation source: fecal sample from pouch patient p18, p21 | host: Homo sapiens | place: Israel: Tel-Aviv | collected 2015-12-22
GCCCACCACCGACGCCGTCGGCAGCATGATCGTGGACATCGGCGGCGGCACAGCGGAGGTCGCGGTCATCAGCCTGTCGGGCATCGTCGCCAGTCGCAGCGTGCGCTGCGCGGGCGATGCGCTGGACCAGAGCATCATCGCTTTCATCAAGCGCAAATACAACCTGCTGGTCGGTGAGCGCACGGCAGAGCAGATCAAGATCGAGATCGGCTCGGCCTGCCCGCAGGACCCCGAGACCAGCATGGAAATCAAAGGCCGCAACCTTGTGGACGGCCTGCCGAAGGACATTCTGATCCGCTCCGAGGAGGTCCGCGACGCCATGAACGACTGCCTGCTGCGCATCGTCGAGGCCATCAAAGACACGCTGGAATGCACCCCGCCCGAGCTGTCCAGCGACATCATTGACCGCGGCATCATGCTTTCCGGCGGCGGTGCGCTGCTTCGCGGGCTGGATACCCTCATCCAGAATGAGACGGGCATCGAGGTCCACATTGCCGAAAGCCCCCTGGACTGTGTAGCCCTCGGCGCCGGTGCCGTCCTCGACAACCCCGATCTGGCCGGACGCCGGAAAGAGGAAATGAGCTACTTATAACGCCCCTTGGCCCCCTCTGCGAGGGTGACTCCCCACGGTGTGGGGAGATGTCGCGAAGCGGCAGAGGGGCCCGGGCCCGAAGGGCTCCCGCCGCAGCGGGTGGGGGAGAGAGCTTGCCATTGCCCGAAATATTTCGGGCGGCCGCAGGGTTCTCTCCCTCCGGCCCTGCGGGGCCACCTCCCTCGCAGAGGGAGGCAGGGGAGCGTATCCTTTTCAACCGAAAAAAAGATTGACAAATGGGGAAAATCCGGCTATTATTAGATTGTTCGCATATACCCGGAGGGACGCTATGCCTTTACTCGATCAGGATCTGCCCGCCCGCGCACAGCAGGGGGACGAGAACGCGCTTGCCGCACTGATCGCCCGCATGATGCCGGCCATCCGCAAGGGTGCGGCGGAATGCACTGCCCCCGGCCTCGATTTTGACGATGCCGTGCAGGAGGGGCTGATCGGCCTGTTCCATGCTGTGCGCGGGTTTGACCCCGCTGCCGGGCAGACCTTCACGGCCTACGCCGCGGCCTGCATCCGCCACGCGCAGCAGGACGCCCGCCGGGCGGCTCTGCGCAAAAAGCACGCGCCGCTGAACTACAGCGTGCCGCTGCCCGCCGCCGAGGAAAGCACCGACACCCGCCCCGGCCCCGAGGAGCTTGCTATCTTCGGCGAACAGTACGCGGACACGCTCCGCCGTATGCAAACCGAGCTTTCCGCGCTGGAACGCACGGTTTTAATGGCCGGGCTGGAAGGCCGCACCCCCGCGCAGACCGCGCGGGAGCTGGGACTTCCCGCCAAAAACGTGGCCAATGCGCTGGCCCGTGCGCGCCGCAAGCTGCGCGGTGCGCCCACAACCTAGGATTCAGGCGATTTGCCTGCGTCATATATCAACCTGCCCCCAGTAGCGCCTAAAATCAGTTCAGTTGGTCCATTCCCATTGCGTTGTTTTAGATTCTTCCGCGGGCAAAATAAACACAGAGGAGATACCCACTATGTTCGAAGACAAGACTTTGGTATGCAAGGATTGCGGCAAGGAGTTCGTTTGGACCGCCGGCGAGCAGGAGTTCTACGCCAGCCGTGGTTTTGAGAACCAGCCCCAGCGCTGCAAGCCCTGCCGTGATGCCCGCAAGAACGCAACCCGCGGTGAGCGCCAGATGTTCGACGCAACCTGCGCCAGCTGTGGCAAGGCCTGCAAGGTTCCCTTCCAGCCTCGTGAGGACCGCCCGGTCTACTGCAGCGAGTGCTTCGCTAAGATGAAGGAGAACGGCTGATTTACGCGCTTGTGTAAATAGTTGAATTGTTCCATTCCGCGCCCCGGCCTTACCGCCGGGGCGTGGTTTGTTGTTAAGGGTCTGCCTATGCTTACAAAACAAAACGCACGGCGCACGGTGTGGCTGGTGGGTATCGCAGCCATTGCCCTGGTGCTGTGCAGCAAATCCTCGCCGCTCTACGTCCTCAACGACTGGATGGACGCGAACATCTTCTTCACGATGGGCAAGTCGATGTTCCGCGGCAAGGTGCTTTATCGGGATGTGTTCGACCACAAAGGCCCGGTGCTGTACTTCTTGTACGGTCTTGCATCGCTGATAGACTATACCGGCTTCACCGGGGTGCTGGTGGTGGAAATCATCGCTTTTGCGTTTTTTCTGGACTGCGGTCTGCGCACAGCGGAACTGCTGGCCGGGCGGGCATTGCACCCGGCCTGGGCCGTGCTGCCCGCGGCGGGCGTTGCCGCCAGCCGGGCCTTTGCCCACGGCGGCAGCGCCGAGGAACTGCTGCTGCCGTTTCTGGCGTTTGCGCTGTACGGTGCGGTGAAAACGCTGCAGGACACCCACCCGATGCCGCTGCGCACCGTGGCGCTGCACGGCTTTCTGGCCGGATGTGCCCTCTGGCTCAAGTATACGGTGCTGGGGTTCTACCTCGCCTGGGTGGTGGTGCTGGCCGTCGTCTACCTGTGGCGCGGGCGGGCGGCACAGCTGGGCAAAAGCGTGGCCGCCTACCTCGGCGGCATGGCGCTGGCGACCCTGCCGTGGGTCATCTACTTCGGCGTAAACAGTGCGCTGGAGGACTGGTTCACCTGCTACTTTTATGATAACCTTTTCCTTTATAAAGGAGAGGGCGGCGGGACACTGGCTTTGGCCCAGCACCTTTGGTGGGCTGTGCGGGACGCCCTGCCTGCGGCGGTGCTGCTGACAATGTTTTTGATCTGGGCCGCAGCGGCGCACAAGCCCAGCGCGGCGGCGGCTGTGGCCGCACTGGCTGCGGGGTTGGCGCTTACAAGCCTGATGGGCGGCTACCTCGTCTACTACGGCCTTGTGCTGGCCGTGTTCGCACCGCTGGGCATCGTGCCGCTGGCGGCGCTTTGGGGCACGCGCAGAAATTGTGGCCTTCTGTGGCTGGCAGCGGGGGCGGCCTGGTGCTTTGCCTTCAGCCCCAACCGCGCCTTGCGGTTCCGTGATGCCGATACGATGCCCCAGACTCGCTTTGCTGCGAAAATCAACGGTGCATCGCTGCTCAACTACGGCACGCTGGACGGTGGCTTTTACACGACGGCGGGGGTGCTTCCGCCCTGCAAGTATTTCTGCGTGACGAATATGCCGCTGGACGACCAGTGGAGTGACCAGCAGGCCGTGCTGGTGAACAGCGCAGTTGGCTATGTCGCCGCGCTGACCGGTGATTTGGGCGGCGATTTCCCGCAGTACAAGGTCATCGACCAGTGCAGCTACAACGGCGGCGAAGGTGAAGTGACCTGGTATCTCTATCAGTTGCAGCGGTGATTTGCGTTTTTTGCCTATATGCTGTATAATAACACTGATTCCTGTACATCCTGCCAGAAAGGCATTGTGCTTATGAAAAAACAACTCTCCCTGCGCCGCGTCGTCGGCAGTATCGCGGCTGCAGTGCTGGCGGCGGCTGCGGTCTGGCTGCTCTGCCGCTGGGTCGGGTACGACCTGCAGCTGCGGGTCGGCAACCAGCCGGTCTATGAGATCGTCAACGATGACTACACCCGGGTCATCGACCTGCCCGAGGAAGGATTTGACCAGGCCATTCCCCTGCAAGCCGGGGAGCCGCTCTACGGCGTGCGGCTGCGGTTCAGCACCCACGGGCAGCTCTACCGCGCGGGCATGGTCATGGTCGATCTGTGCGACGCCGCCGGGAATGAGTTGCGCCAGGCTGCGGGCAATTATGCCAACGTGTTTGACGATAACTTTACCGGGTTTTCCTTCGGTGCCCCCTACACGGCGGAGCAGGCCGAGACGGTCTACCTGCACATTTATAACGCCGTGGAGTGGGAAGGCCCGCTGGGCCTCTGGGCCAGCGAGACGGCGGTGAAGGACCTGCCGCTGACCGCCGACGGCAAAAGCCAGAACGCCACGCTGGCGCTGCAATATATGACCGATTACTCCGGCAGCTGGCCGACGCGGTTGGCCAACGAGCTGGCCCCGCTGCTGGCGGGGGGCACCTTTGCCGCCGTGCTGTTGGCGGGCTTGCAGCTGCCGCTGGCTGTCACGGTCGCGGTGGCGGGCCTGCTCTGCGGGCTGGCGTTTGTGCGGGTCACGCCCGCGCTGGTCGCCCCCGATGAATACACCCACCTGGCCGCCGCCTATGAGCTTGCCAGCCGCCTGGGTGGTGAACAACCCGCCGATGCCGACGGCAATCTGCTGGTCCGCGAGTGTGACGCGCCCTACTTTGGCACCCGCACCGGCGAGATCGGCATTCTCGCCTACAAGGCCGAGGCGCTGGCCATCGAACAGGAGCCGGGCGGCCCCGATGAACTGACCGCCGCCAGCACGGCCAAGACCGGGCAGGGGAGTGGTAACTACCTGCCCCAGGCGCTGGGCCTGCGGCTGGCCCGCAGCAGCGGGGCGGGCTTCTACGTCATGCTGCGCCAGGCCCGTATCTTCAACCTTGTTTTCTATCTGGCGCTGGCTGTGCTGGCCGTGGCGCTGGCCCCGACGGGGGTGCGCGGGCTGCTGGCCTGCGTGGCGCTGCTGCCGATGCCGCTGCAATTGGCGGCCAGCCTTTCGCCCGATGCGTCGGTGCTGGGCATGGTGTTCTGCTACATGGCGCTCTGCCTGCGGCTGCGCCGGAAGCGGGCTGTGTGGTGGGAAAAAATCCTGCTCATTGCGCTCGGCGGGGCGGTCGGCCCGGCCAAGGCAATTTATCTGCCGGTCGTGCTGCTCTGCTTCATTATCCCGGTGGAAAATCTCATGGGGCCGACGGAATTTGTCAAAGGGCTGTTCGGGGCAAGGGTGCGCTCCGGGCGGCTGATCCAGGAGGCCGCCCTCATACTGGCGGGTTGCCTGTGGATCTCCGCCAACTTGGGCGAACTGGTCTACGCTGCCCGCGATATAAGCCTTGCGGTGCTCGTCGTCGGCGTCGCGGTGCTGGCCGCTGCGGTCGGGCTGGTGCTTTGGCTGTATGACAAAGTACACACCGACCCGAAAAAGCTGTGCCTCTTCCGCTGCGGCCTGGGCTGCGCGGTGGTGCTGGCTGTCGTCGGCGGGGTGCTTGCCCTTTCCCGCATGGGCGGCGGGCTGGAACCTGACCAGCTGCTGATGACCAACCCCAACGGCGATTCCATCTGGACCTTCTCGCTGGGCTATATCTGCCGCAACCTGCCTGCCACGACGAAGCTCTTGCTGCGCACGATCCCTGAGCAGGGTGCACTCTGGCTGCAGGGTATCCTGGGCACGACGCTGGGTGAGCCGATCGTCTACCGCATCGATGTCAGCTGGCTGCTGGGCGTCGGCCTGGTGCTGGCGCTGCTGGCAGCGGCGCTGCCGGTGCAGGGGACGGACGCCCCCCTGGGCCGCCGCACCAAGATCGGCGTGGTGGGCATCATCCTCTGCGTCGTGGCGTCGTCGCTCGTCGTGGCGCTGAACTGGACGCCCATCAACTACCAAACGCTTTTTGGCTTGCAGGGCCGCTACTGGCTGCCCATCCTGCCGTTGGTGCTGGTGATCTGCAAATGCGGCCGCAACATTACGCTGCGGCACGATACTTCCCGCGGGGCGGCGCTGGCCGTTACCGCCTGCACTCTGTTGACCCTGCTGCAAGGCTTTGGCCTGTACGCCAGCTGGCAGCCGGTTTCATAAATCAAACCATTCTAAAAGGAGAACACTCTCATGACCATTACCAAGAATACCATCATCGCCGAGATCCTGAACAACGACCCCACCCAGGGCTGCGTTCCCATCTTCCTGGCCACCGGTATGCACTGCCTGGGCTGCATGGCCTCCCACGGTGAGACCGTTGAGGAAGCCTGCGCTGTCCACGGCGTTGATCCCGACGAGCTCGTCGCCGAGCTGAACGACTACTTTGCACACCTGTAAGGTACCCCAGCTGGATGCCCGCTTGGCCGCCGCCTATGCCTTTGTACGGGCGGGGCGCGTGGCAGCGGATATCGGCTGTGACCACGGCAAATTAAGCGCCGCACTGGCGGGCAGCGGTCGCTGCCCGCTTGTTTTGGCTTGTGACCTGCGCCCCGGCCCGCTGGAAAAAGCCCGCGTGACCTGTGCCCCCTATGGGGATAAGGTGCAGTTCCGCCTTGGCAGCGGGCTGGCAGTGCTGGCCCCCGGCGAGGCCGAGGACATCATCATCGCAGGCATGGGCGCGGAGACGATCATAGAAATATTGGAGGCCGCTCCCTGGGTGTTTGATGCACGGTACAATCTGGTGCTGGTGCCCGCCACCAAGCACAGCATCCTGCGGCGGTGGCTGGCCCGGCGCGGTTTTGCCCTGCGGGGCGAAACGCTCTGCCAGGCGGCGGGGCGGTGGTACGCCGTGATGAACGCGCAGTACACGGGCGATGCCCGCGAACCGGATGGGCTGTACTGCCTGACCGGTCTGACACAGGGGCAGCCCGGCTGCGCGGACTATTACGCCGTGCAGAACGCGAAGCTGAAAAAGTACCGTTTGGGCTTGCCGGACGGCGCAGAAAAGGACGCGGTGGGGGCGCTTATCGCGGAATTGGACAGGCTGGCGGCAGGGTGAACATTCACGGGCGGATATGGAATCCGCCCCTACGGGCTCCACTTGTAGGGGCGCATTCCATATGCGCCCGCAGGGTGTTGCCCCGCATACAAACTTTTTGGAGGAATTATCATGTCAGTAACGGTACAGCAGATTTTGGGCCTGCTGCAGGCGGTCGCGCCGCCCGCACTGGCGCTGGATTGGGATAACGTCGGACTGCTCGTCGATGCAGGCACGCCGGTGGACAGCGTGCTGACCACGCTGGACATTACCCCCGCCGTCGTGCGGGAGGCTGTGGAAAACGACTGCCAACTCATCGTCAGCCATCACCCGGCCATCTTCCACCCCATCAAAAGCCTGCACGCCGACGATGTACCCGCGCTGCTGATGAAAAATGGCATCTCTGCCATCTGTATGCACACGAATCTGGATGCCGCACCGGGCGGCGTCAACGATACCCTTTGTGATATCCTCGGCATTGCCGCCGAAGGGCGTGAAAGCTTTGCCGAGGGCTGCGGCCGCATCGGGACCACGATGCCCACCACCGTGGAGGCGCTGGCGAAGTTCTGCGCCGATACGCTGCACAGCGGCGTCAAGTACGTGAACGGCCAGAAGCCCGTTACCTGCCTGGCTGAGGTCAGCGGCGGGGGCGGCAGCTACTTGCAGGAGGCCATCGACCTGGGGGCAGACTGCCTTGTCACCGGCGAGGCTGCGCACCATATCGCCCTGCTGGCAAAGGAAAAGGGCGTCGGCCTGGTCGTGGCGGGCCACTGGGGCACCGAGCACGCCGTCGCTGATGTGTTGGCTGCCCACATTGCCAAGCAGTTCCCCCAGCTGACCGTCGCCCACGCCGAGGCCGACAAAGACCCGTATTCTTACTTATTATAGTAGAAAAAAGAGAAGAAAGAAGAGGGAGGAAGACAGGACGAGGCAAAAGCCCGGCATACAGCTTTTCCCTCGCGCCAGTATCTCTTCTCTTTTCGATCTTCTCTCTTACCTTATAGTATCTCGGAGGTTTCTCCCTATGTCACTAGATGCCGCAACGCTGGCGCTGGTCGCCGGTGAACTGAAAACGACCCTGCTCGACGCGAAGATCGACAAAATTTTTGAGCCGACCCGCGACGAGGTGCTGATGACGCTGCGCACCCGCACCGAGACCCACCGCTTGCTGCTGTCGGCCCGCAGCGGTTCGGCCCGCGTTTGCCTGACGAAGGAAAGCTTCGAAAATCCGCTCACGCCGCCGGGTTTCTGTATGCTGCTGCGCAAGCACCTGACCGGCGGGCGGCTCATCGAGCTGCGCCGCGAGCCGGGCGACCGCATCGTGTATTTTGACTTCCGCTGCACCAACGAGATGGGCGACCTGGTCACCAACACGCTGGCCGTGGAGCTGATGGGCCGTTACTCCAACCTCGTGCTCGTACAGGATGGCCGTATCATCGATGCGCTAAAGCGTGTGGACTTTGACGACAGCGAGGTCCGCCAGCTGCTGCCCGGCCTGGCCTACACGCTGCCGCCCAAGCCCGCACGGCCGGACTTCCTCGAGACAAGCGCTGCGTCCATTGTGGCGGCCGCCTGCGAGAAGGATCTGCCGGTAGCCCAGGCGTTGGGCAAAACGGTGGCGGGCGTTGGCCCGGTCGTCGTGCGGGAGGCTGTCTGCCGCGCCCTGGGGGAGACCCCCGCGCTGGCCTGCGACCTGACTGCCGACGAAAAAGCCCACCTGGCGGCGGCCATCGATTCACTGAAGGACGAGCACGCCCACGGCGGCACGCCGACGGCGGTGCGGCTGCCACAGGCGGACGGTGCGCCCAAACCGGTGGAGTTCAGCTTCTTTGTCCCGCAGCAGTACGGCAGCGAGGCGATTCTGACCCAGTACCCGAGTTACAGCGAAATGCTCGAGGATTACTACGCCACCAAGGACCGCGCCGAGCGCCTGCGCCAGAAGAGCCGCGAGCTGTACAAGGCCGTCCATAATATGTACGATCGTTCCGTCCGCAAACAGGCAGCCCGCAAAGAGGAACTGAGCCAATCCGCCAAGGCCGACACGCTGCGGCTGTATGGTGAGCTTTTGCAGGCCAACCTCTGGGCCGTCCACAAGGGCGACCGCCAGGTCACGGTGCAGAACTACTACACCGGCGAGGATGTGACCATCAAACTTGACCCGCGCCTGGGCGGCAACGAGAACGCGCAGAAATATTTCCGCGACTATAAAAAGAAGCAGACCGCCCACGCCATGCTGCAAAAGCTGCTGGTGGAGGGCGAGGCCGAGATCGAGTACCTGCGCACGGTCCTGTACGAGGTGGAGAGTGCCCCGGGCGAGATGGCACTGAATGAGATCCGGGCCGAGCTCAAGAGCCAGGGCTACTTAAAATATTACAAGCAGCGTGACCGCAAGCAGAAGCCCGCGGATTTCCTGCGGTATACTTCCAGCGACGGGTTTGAAATTCTGGTGGGCCGGAACAACTTGCAGAACGACAAGCTGACCCTGCACACCGCCCGCGGCAAAGATTTGTGGTTCCATGTGCAGAAAGCCCCCGGCAGCCACTGCGTTGTCATGAGCAGGGGAGAGGATATCCCCGACACGACCAGGCAGGAGGCTGCCGAGTTGGCGGTGCTCCATTCCAGCCAGAATGGCGGCGCGAAGGTGGCGGTGGATACCACCGAGGTCAAGAACATCTGGAAAGCCAACGGCGCCAAGCCCGGCATGGTCCTGTATGAGGTCTACACCACCGTCTACATCACCCCGCGTGCCGGGCTGGAGGAGCAGCTGAAACGGAAGTGAATATTCCATCAGCGCACGGTAGGGGCCGGGCAGGCCCGGCCTTCGGCTTTCCCGTAAGCAGTCGTCTGCCATACAGCTGCGGGCCGCACATGTGCGGCCCCTACAGGGCATCTTTCGATGAGGTACGTTATGAAAAAATGCGCTGTAATTCTTGCATCTCTTATTTTTCTTACTGCGTGCGCTTCTGCCCCGGCGGGCAGCATCACCCCAACGCCTGACCCGACCGCAACACCTGTCATAACCCCGGCGCCTACCGAGGCACCGACAGCCACTCCGTCCCCGACGATGGCGGTGTACGAGGAAGTCTCTTTCGATGACTGGCGGGGCGATGCGGGCTGCCGGATGCCGGACTACACATTCAGTGCGCCGCATAAACCACTGCTGCAGCAGGGCGAAAAAGTTGTCTGGCCCACCGAGGGCGTGACGCTCCGTTACTCGGCGGATTCGCTGGAAGAAGTGGCGGAGATTTTCCACACAACGGTGGAAAACATAAAAGAACTGAACCCGGATTGGCAGGATAACTATAGCCGCAACGGCGGACGCTACTGGGACTTGAAAGTGCAAGTTGAGCCCTACACAGTGCCTGAGAACAATGTCGTCACCGTCACAGTCAATGCGCCGTGGGTAGAAGGCTACTACGACCGCACAGAAGTCAGCGATGTTCCTGCTTCGCTGGATAAGCAGGCCCGAGCTGCGCTGGCCTCGGCGTATTACTTCCAGTACCATTGGTTTGGGATGCATGCGGGCTTTATGCCCTTCGAGTCTGTGGAGGGTTTGCCGGGATGGCTTCAGGGCTATGCGACGGACGGTGCGTTCTACACAAAGTTCTCGGAGTTCAGCAGCTTTCTGCACACAGTCTATTCCGATGCTTGGATCGATGATATGCTGAACATGGATCCCGCGCCTTTTGCGGAAGGGGAGAGTGACACAATCCTGACGATCGATGGTGACCGCGGCAGTAATATTGCTTACTGCGGGCATGTCTTTACCGAGCCGGAATTACAGCCTGACGGAAGCCTTACGTTTTATCAAGTCGTGCTGACTTGTGAGAGCGAGGACTTCGCGGGCTGGGCGGGGGAGGAGACGATTGTGCCCGATACCGCCACTGTAACGACGGTGCGCCTGGTGCCGACGGAGAATGGCTGGCGGGTGGACGCGCTGGAGCTGCCCAACTGAGTTGTAGGGGCCGGGCATTGCGGGGTTGTGAGCGTAGGACCACGGTTGAGTGGAACG
>SKEC01002988.1_pt1 | contig 10569 bp, 6 predicted proteins | sample 4826641 | NCBI WGS metagenome assembly SKEC01 (sample SAMN11008819, study PRJNA524170) | human gut metagenome | biome: Human fecal sample; material: Feces; isolation source: fecal sample from pouch patient p18, p21 | host: Homo sapiens | place: Israel: Tel-Aviv | collected 2015-12-22
GTGGTAGACGTCGTGGTCGTCGTCGCCGCAGAACACGCACAGGCCGGTCCATGCTGGCATATTGGGGTCGGGGTCGCCTTCCTCGTAGCCAAAGATCACGTTGCGGGGGCCTTTTACATAGAACGAGCCGTCGGGGCGCTGCACCACGCCGCCCTCGGGAATGTCGGGGCTGCCCTCGGGGTAGATGCGGTCGCCCTTGGCGGTCACGGCGTAGTCCTGGGCGGGGGCTGCTGCAGCGGGCTGTTCGGCGGCAGGCTGGGCTTCCTCCGCCGGCTGGGCGGCGGCTTGCTGTTGCTGCTGCACAATGGCGGCCTGCCTGGCGGCGGTGCAGTTGTCGGCGGTGTGGCCGGTCAGGCCGCAGTAGCTGCACTTGACGACCTCCTGCACGACGAGGTTGTAGGTGGTGGACGCCTCGCCCGCCGTGCTGGCGGCGGTGATGGTCGTCTGGCCCGGGGCCAGCGCCGTGATAATGCCGTTGTCGTCGATGGTGGCAACGCCCTCGTCGCTGGACGTCCAGTGCAGGGTCTTGTCGGCGGCGTCCTCGGGCAGGACGGTGGCGTGCAGCGTCCAGGTCATGCCTTTGTTCAAAATGCCGCCCTCCTGTTCCAGCGTCACGCTGGTGGGCACGATGGGCGCTTCCGTCGGGACCGGGGTGGCCGCCGCGGTGGAGGCAGGCGTGGCAGTGGGGGCGGTTTCCGGCGTGGCGGCTTCACTGGCGGTAACGCGCTGCGGGGCCGCCCGCTTGGTGGTGGTGCTGCAGCCGGTCAGCCCGGCACCTAGCATACAGGCAAGGATGACCGCCGCAGCGGCCAGCTTGTGGGGATGAACCGATTTCGTGTTTTTCATAGCTGCATTCTCCTTTGTGGTTCGGTGGGGTGTAGCCCCCTGTGTTGGTTTCAGTGTACCGCAAAGGGGGAGATTTTGCAGGCAAAGCGGGATGAAACGACGGTGAAGTGGGATGAAATGCAGGTCCGCCGTGTTTATCTCCCTCTGCGGGGGAGAGAGCCTGGTAATTACCCGAAACGGCGGTGGGTGGCAAACGTGCGGGGCGTCGAGGACGCCGCCCCCTACAACTATGGGGCGTGGGGGGCTATTGCCCAATTATACCCCCATTTCTGCCCATTCCAACAATTTCGTGCGTAAAATTCAACGTTTCGTGCGGAGTCGCTTGCAGGGCGCGGCGGGATATTGTACTATAATAAGGGTTAGTGTGCAAAATGTACCCGACAAAATGACAAAAAAGAGGCCGCTATGAATCTATTAGTCGTGGAAGATAACCCGCGCGATATGCAGGAACTGTTAAACCTGCTGCACGGGTGGGAAGAACAAAACCAACCCCTGGGCATCCGCGCGGAAAGCTGCATCACTGCCGATACCATGCAGGCGTTCCAGGGGTACGACGCTGTGCTGCTGGATATCGAGACCCCCGGCATCGACGGCATGGCCTTTGCCCGCCGCCTGCGCGCCTGCAACAGCCGCATCGATATCATCTTTGTCACCTGCCACACGGATCTGGTCATGGACGGCTTCTCGGTCCACGCGGCGGGCTTTCTGCCCAAGCCGGTGGAGCAAAAGCAGCTGTGGGAGACACTGGACTTCCTGGCAAAGCGCTCCATCAGCCGCCGGGCGGACGCCTGTGTGACCTTCAAGCGCGGCACGGCCTGCGACCGCTATTACTACGACGATATCCTTTATATCGAGGCCCGGCTCCACAACATTGTGGTGGTCACGCCCCAGACCCGGCAAAAATACAATCTCTCGCTGACACAGGCGCTGGAAAACCTGCCCCAGCCGCCGTTTGTGCGCTGCCACCGCAGCTATATCGTAAACACCACCAAGGTCACGGCCGTGGAAAAAGACGCATTATTGCTGGCGGGGGGTGGTAAAGCGCCCACGACCCCCACATACAGCACCGCCATACAACGCGCCCTGCTGGCGCTGAAAGCATAAGGAGGGTTGCAAAATGGAGATTTTGACGACTTTGCTGGACATTGCCGTTGATGTGCTGGACAGCTTTGCGATGCTCTACCTCTGCCGCAGCATGCTAAAAGAATGCCGCATCAAGCGCACATGGGTGTACTACCTGTTTGTGCTGCCTATTGCGGCGGTCATTTTTGTGCATAACCACTATTTTCCTACGGTGTGGGGCCTGGTGATTGACTACGCTATTATGCTGGTCACAGTGCTGGCGCTCTTCCGGGATAAGATACGGTATCGCATATTGTGGTACTGTGTGGCGCAGGTGATACCATTTGCAATGGACCTTACGGTGAACAAGGTGATTCTGGAAAGCACCCTTCACCTTTCTGCCTATGAATTGATGACGCATGGGCCGCTGGTTTTTTACCTGTATGCGCTTACCACGCGCTTTGTTATTCTGGGAATCGATGTAATCATCGCCCACCGCAGGCTGTCCACCTCGCTGACGGAAAAGGACTGGCTCTACTTTGCCATCATTCCTGTCCTCAGCTTTGTGGCAAATATGTTTGTGGTGTCGGAGAGTGTGTGGGGCGGCCTGAGGCCAGTGCCCACCGTGATGATTGGCACGCTGATTTTGATTATCAACGTTTTTGCCTACCGCCAGCTGCTGCACGTCTCGGAAAATGCCTACGCCCTGGCGCAGGAGAAAGCCCAGGCCCGCATCGAAGCCTATAAGGTCGAGCAGTACCACCGGCTGATCCAGCAGCACGACGCCACCCGCGGCTGGAAACACGATATGAAAAACCACCTGCTGACCGCAAGCTCCATGCTGGAGAGCGGGCACATCGACGATGCGAAAGCCTACCTGGAGGGTGCCGCCGACCGCCTGGAGCGCGACACCTTCGTGATACAAAGCGGCAACACCGCGCTGGACGGCATCCTGAACGCCAAAATCGAGGAAGCCACCGCCGCCGGCTGCAAGGTCAGCCTGCGGCTGGAGCTGCCCGCCCGCCTGATGGACGAGATCGACTGCTGCACGGTCGTGGGCAATTTGTGGGATAACGCCATCCGCGCCAACAGCGTTTTGCCCCAGAATGTGCGCGGCATTAAGTTTACGATCGGTCCGGCGGCGAACTTCTGCCGCATCCGCTGCGAAAACCCGCTGCCCCCGGCGGGTGCTCTGCCGCCCAAAAACGACGGCCAGGAACACGGCATTGGCCTGCGCCAGGTGGAAGCCGTGGCCCACCGCTACAACGGCGTGTATGAGGCCACCCAGGACAACAACATCTGGCAGGCCGACGCCCTCATCCCCCAGACCGCCGTGGAAGGCTGGAGCCGGATGTATGCGTATGACCTATAATAAGTAGGGGAGAAATTTATCCCTCCCGTGCCCGGCCCCTACCGTTTTGCCTTAATTACCCAAAAAACACCCCACCCCCGCACACATTGTCCGAAGCCTAGTACAATGCGGTGCGGGGGTGGGGTGTTTTATATGGGAAGGGTCAAATTACTTGCCCAGCGCGGCCAGGTAGGCGGCATTCTGCGCGTCGATCTGCTTCTGGAACGCGGCCACAGCGGCAGCGTAAGCGGCCTCGCGCTTGTCAGCGGCGGCCTGTGCCTCGGCGGCGGTGGCGTAGCGGGTCTCGGGGGCGGAAGCCTTGGGCGCAATAGCGGCGATCGCACCGCTGCCGACATAGCCCTTCACACCCTTGGGGCCGACGACGGTGGTCGTCTCGTTGCCACAGGTGTCGCAGACGTAGACGTTGCCCTGGCGGGTCCAGTTGTGATAACCGCACTTCTGGCAGGTGGTGTACTCGATGCCCCAGGTGCCGTTGGCAATGGCCTCATCGATCTCCTTCTGCTGCTCGGTGCGGGTATCCACAGCCGGGGTGTTGTCCTCGGTGGACGCGGCGGGCGTCTCGGTCACGACCGGCTGCGGCGCGGGGATGGTGTCGCCATCCCCAAAGACGGCGTAGAGGTTCAGGTTGTTGCCCATCTCCTCGACGTGGATGTGCCAGAACAGCTCATCGTAGCTCAGGGCCGCGGGGGTGTAGATGCTGACCCCGCCGTCCGCCGTGACCCAGTAGGCCACCGCCTTGCCGTTCACGGTGCTGGGCACCTCGCTGACGCCGCCGTCAAACACTGCATCGGTCTTGACCGCTGTGTCGTTGGCGTAGTAGTGGACGTAGGCCGTATCGCCGGTGATGGCCATAAAGTACGCGCCGGTGGTGCGGTGGGTGCCGGTGCCGTCATCGATGTCCACGCTGGGGCAGAGCCAATCATCCAGCTGGTCATAGCTGAACTGCTCGCCGGGCATGACGTGCTTGCCGTTGCACTGCCAGTACTGGGCACCCTCCGGCAGGGCGGGTGCGGTGATGGTGCCGGTATCGTCCGGGGAGAGGGACATCGTGTCGTAGCCGTCGAAGGTGAGCTGGTAGGTGTACAGGTAGCTCAGCGGCTTGCTGGACTTGGCGAAAGCAGAGACCGGCACGCTGACGGCCAGCGCGGCGACACCGAGGGTAACGGCGATGATTTTGGGAAAATGCTTTTTCATGATAAAGTTCCTTTCTATGTAGAAAATTGATGGGCGAGCACGGCCCGCCCGTGGAAACATGAGGGGCGGCGGCTTGGCGAAACCGGGCGGCCAAAGGGCGCGGCGGGAAAGGTGCATGGGGAGTTTAGGCCACATTGTCCTGGTGGTTGTAGTTTTCCACGTACTGGTTGACGGCGGCATTGTACAGGCTGTCCAGAGAGGCGTAGCCGTAATACTCCCAGGTTTCCGTGCTGCTGCTGAAGCTGTACTTCTGCACGCCGGAATCAATCTTCACAAAGGTGGTAGGCGTGTCGTAGTCGTTCAGGCCGCTTGCGATATTGCCGTCGGCGTCCTTGCTGACGTTATTGAAGGTAATGTACCAGAAGAAGGAGTCGTCCGCGTCGTAGGTCGTATTCAGCTCGCTCGTGTAATCGTGGTGGACAGTCACCTGATACGCGAGGACGATCCGGTCCTTGTCGCCCCAGCTGTCTTTGTTTTTCGGGGTCAGGATGTAGTTGCCCAGGTAGGTCATGCCCTTGAAGGTCTGACCGTTGGAAAAGCGCTGCGCAGCGTAAGATTTAAACACATCCTCCGCCTGGTTCTGCAAGCTGACCAGCACGGAATCGGAGAGCGTGTCCGCACTCGTCACGTACTCGTTCAGCCCTTCCACCGTGAAGGTCTTTTCGGTCGCCTGGGGCATCGCGCCGTACTTGTCAATGCAGTCGCTGAAATCGTCGCGGTTGCTGTGGACGGTCAGGGTTACGGTGTCGCCGTTGGACAAGCCGCTGTTCTCGTCCAGGGTGTAGTACAGGCCCTGCGCCTCGGCGGCGGTGGGCAGGCTGTTGACGGTGGCGCGGCCGTCGGGGGAGATGCCGCTGAACTCCACATCCACGCCGTCAAACGCGTCAAAGGTGTTCACGCTGGCCAGGCCCGAGACGGTGTAGGTGATGTCGGTGTACTTAACCTTGACGCCGAAAGCCTCCTCGGCCTCGTCAGAGTTGTCATCCCAGGTGTAGGTGACGACGTCGCCGTTGGACAGGCCCTTGGTCTTGTCGGCGCTGCCGGTAGCGCAGGTCTCGGCGAAAAGGTCAGCCTCGTAGCCGTCGTACAGGCTGGCGGTCAGGCTGCTCAGGCCGTAGGTGTCGTCCTTGAGGTTCTTCATCTGCTTTTTGAAGCGGGTGGCGATCTGCTTGCCGTAGTCCTTCTCGAGCTTTTCGGTGTCGAAGCTGATATTGAGCTTGCCGACGGTGTTGTAGCCGTCCGCCGAGAGGGTCATGTACTTGCTGACGTCGATGGTCGGGGTGCGGTTGGCGAACGCCCAGCCGCCCGCCGCAACGACCGCCACTGCAGCGATGGGAACGAGGACCTTAGCGGGATTGTGCTTTTTCATTTTCGTATTCTCCTTTGCATTATTGACTGTGCTGCCGCAGTAGGGGCAGAAAGTGATGCCGTTCTGGATTTCTTTACCGCAATGTGTGCAGATCATGGTGTTTTTCCTCCTGTTTTGTAGCTGACAAGTGGTTTTTGCCGTGGTATAATGTGGGTAAGTTTTGCGGGGTTTTGCTTGTTTTGTTTCCTTACACCTAAGCAATAGGGGTGGAGTTTGGGAAAGTTAAGGGGAATTTTAAAATTTTTTGGGATTTTTTTGGAAAAGTTTTAAAAGGCAAGGTTTATCGCTGCCCAACACCGGGCAAAACCCCTTCAGGTCTCCCCTCACCCATCCACATCCCCCGGAATGCTGCGGGCCGGGCATGCCCGGCCCCTACATCTATACAGGACTTTAACACTATGCAATAACGGCACACGCCCTCGGGAGGGATAAATCCCTCCCCTTCAACTCTACCCAGGAGGCCCTCTTCATGCACCCCCACACCGCTACATCTGCCATCCTCCGCCGTGGGCTGACCATCCGCGACTTGCAATGTCCACCTGCGGATGCCGACACGGTCACGTCCATCACTATCGACGACACCATCCGTGCGGCCAAGGGCAACTTTGGGTTCGTCTACGCCGCTACCGGCGACCGCGAGCTTTACCGGGAATGCCTCCTGGCCGAAAGCTACGCAAAAACGCAATACGTCAGCTGCGCCATCCACCTGCGCCGCGCATTTGAGCTGCTGGCCTTCTACACGGTTGGCCGGGCGCTCTGCACCGTCACACCGGGTCTGACCATGCCCGAGGCCAAGGCCCACGCCAAGCAGTTTTACGAGAGCGACCCCCGCTGCTTCAACCCCAAATTGCAGCTCTCCCTCGTGCTGGCGGGGCTGGGGTACATCGACGTCGTCTTCAATGAGCGGTTCGCTTTCTCCGACAACCCTGCCTACCCCGGCTGCAAAAAGATGGTGGACATGCTCTTCTCGCTGTACAGCGACGCGTCTGGCATGGCCCACACCGGCAGGGATGGCGGCCACCGGGACTGCAGCTGGCTTCTGCGCCGGTTCTACACGGCGGCGGGAATGCTGCTGCAAGTCGATGTGCCTGCGGCGGACTTTTTCCCCGCCATGGATAGATTTTTACACAGGTACGATGCTTCTGTTGTGCCGCTCGAGAACTACTATCCCCTCTCCGCCGCCGTCTGCCGTCAGATGGACGTCTGCGCGGCGGGCGACAGCCTGCTCTGCGTCACCGATGAAGCCGCGCCTACCTTTTATATAGCGAAGCACGTCACAGACGATCCGGCCGTCGGACGGGATATCGGCTCGCTGCAATCGCTCTGGCGCGCGTCGGAGCAAACGCCCGAGAACGTCCTGATGGACGTGGGCCCGCTGGGCGCGGGCGAGGATCGCTACCACCTGTTCCGCATCGTGGGGCGGCCCTACGCGCTTTCGGCCAAGGTGCTGGCGGGCCTGAACAGCACGCAGAAACGTCAAATTGTCAACGGTATCGTGGGCAGCATCTACACGCTACACCATTTTATGCCGCCGCTGCCCCACCGGGGGCTGCGCCCGGGCTGCTACTACGTCTGCCGCCAGGGAGCGAACTGCCGCGCTGTGCTGGCGCTGTTCTCGACGATAAAGGACAATACAGCGGAAAAAACGGTCTATGGTGAGCTGAACAGTCTTTTACAGAACGTGACCGACCGTATGTACATCGCGCCGGAGCTTTCGGGCGGCGCTCGGCCCGGGGAGCTGACCAAGGCGGACATCTACTCGCTGGGGCGGCTCATCGCCTTTGTCTACACCGGCGAGCCGCGCGCCGACCTGGACGATCTGCGCATCCCCTGCGCCATGGTGGAGCTTGTGCAAAAGCTGACCGACCCCGACCCCGCGCGGCGGCCGGACATCGACGCGGTGCGGGCGCGACTGGAAAACGGCGGCGGCCAGCGCCTTGTCTACGGTGCGGCGGCCTGCCAAGGCACCCGCCCCCGGCAGGAGGATGTGCTGTTGGCTAACGGCACACTGACCGCCCGGCCGGACTACACCCTGGCCGACACAGCCCCCTGCCCGGCTGCGTTCGCAGTGCTGGATGGCATCGGCGGCGGGTACGGCGGAGCCGAGGTCGCCCACGCGGCGGCCGAAGCGCTGGACCGCGCGGCTGCCCCCTACCTACACATGGAACTAGCCGACTACACCCAGCCCCTGGCCGCGATTTTTGCCGATGCCGAGCGGGAGACGAAGCGGTTCATGGCCGAAAACGGCTACACCCGCAGCGGTGCGTCGGCGGCGCTGGTCATTGCCGCGTCGCGGGCGGTCTACACCGCGAACCTCGGCGACAGCCGTGTCTATCGGTACACCCACGGCGCACTGACCCAGCTGACCCGCGACCATCGGTTTGCCCTGGGCGGGCGGCATGAACTGTACCAGTATTTAGGAGCCTCGGACGAGGACACAGAAATTTCCCCTACCATCGGGAAAATTGACCGTGTGGCCGGGGAGCGGCTGCTGCTGTGTACCGATGGGGTCAGCGGGAAGTTGAGTGATGAGGAACTGGCTGCAATGCTCACCGCCCACCCCGATGCCGGGGATGCGGCGGGGGCGATAATAGCTGCTGTAAAGTCTGTTGCGACGGATAATGCGACGGTTTTGGTTGTGGACCTATAATAAGCTAACACCCCGCAGCGCAAAGGTAAGCAGTCGTTTTCCCGAAGGTTGCGGGCCGGGCATACCCGGTCCCTACATGGCGGTGGCGTTTTAATGTTGCAATAACGGCCCCCCCGGGAGAAATAAATTTTTCCCCTACACATCAACGTTGAAAAAATGGATACAAACACTTTTAACAATCTCATCTCTCAAACATGGCCCGACCTCCACGCCGCCTCCACCCTCGGCGGCGGCACCTTCGGCACGGTGTACGCCTGCACCAAAACGGACGCCGTCACCGGCGTGACACAAAAAGAGGCTGTCAAGGTCGTCCGGGTCGATTTCACGCCCGAGGACCGTGCCAACGCCGAAGAGGAAGGCATCCCCTTCGCCGACTACTACCGTGCCGTCAAGGAAAAGCGCCTGCAGGAGATCCGCTGGATGGTCGCGCTGAAAAGCCCACACATCGTCCACATCAACGGCTACACCGCTATCGAGGAACCCGATCACTCGGCGCTGTACATTTTGATCCGCATGGACTGCCTGACCGCGCTGGACCAGCTGCGCCCCGCTCACCTGGACGACACCCCCGAGCAGGCCGCTGCCCTGGCCGAGAAGGTCGCGCGGGATATCTGCGACGCCCTGCGGGTCTGCCACCAGAACGGCGTGCTGCACCGGGATATCAAGCCTGCCAACATCCTGTGCTCCGACGCCGGGAATTTTTATCTGGGCGACTTCGGCATTTCCAAGGGCACCGCCCAGCAGGCCAGCATGACATCGTCCGGCACGCTGGAATATGCTCCGCGGGAGGTCATGACCGGGCAGTACGACCACCGCGCCGATCTGTATTCGCTGGGGCTCGTGCTCTACGCGCTGGTCAACCACTGGCGGGGGCCGTTTCTGCCCGCGTACCCTGCGCCCATCACGCCGGGCGACCGCAACCAGGCCCAGTACGCCCGGCTGAACGGTACACCCCTTCCCCCGCCCGACAACTGCCCCGCCGCGCTGTGGGCCGCCATTGCGCGGCGCTGCGCCTTCGCGCCGGAGGAACGGTTTGACTCTGCCGAGGCCGTGCTTGCAGCCCTGTGCGACCCGGGGACGCCCGCGCCCGCACCTGCCCAACACCGGGCGCACCCCAACCTGCCCCGCATCCGCCACCCGCGCCGCCTGGCCGCTGTGGTTTTGGTCTCCGCCGTGGCCGTGGGTGTTGGCGTCGGGCTGTACCGTCGGCAACAGATGGCCGCGCCGGATATCTCCCTGGGGGCCGGGCGGGACAGCACCGACGCCGCCCTGGCCCAGGCTAGCGACCTGTTGCAGGGCAACGAAAACTTCATGACCGCGCACAATTTGCAGTTTTGCAGCGACCGCAACGTCACGATACCGGGCGGCGCGCTCGTCTACCTGCTCTTCTGCGTGACGAAATTCGGATGGGGCTTTGACAACTACATCGCCGAAGTCAATAAAGGCAGCGGACTGAAAATGCCGCTCTGGATCAAACCATATTTCCAGTTCATCCTGCCGCTTCTGATCCTGGTCATCCTGATCAGAGGCCTTATGTAAGCTTCCTTTCCGCGGGAAGCCTTTGCGGCAAAGCGGACCGGGAAATCCGGAAAAGATAAAATGGAGGAAAGAAGAATGGAAGGAAGAGACAGTTTCAAATCCCGCCTGGGATTTATTCTGGTCAGCGCCGGATGCGCCATCGGTATCGGGAACGTATGGAAATTCCCGTACATCACCGGGGAGTACGGCGGGGCCGTGTTCGTATTGTTTTATCTGTTATTCCTTTTAATACTGGGGATACCTGTCGTCACGATGGAATTGGCCGTCGGACGCGCCAGCCACAAGAGCGCCATGATGGGCTTCAAGACACTGGAGCCGAAAGGCAGCAAATGGCACTGGCACGGGTGGATCTGCCTTCTGGGCAGCTTCGTCCTCATGATTTACTACACCGTCGTATCCGGCTGGATGGTCGACTACTTCTGGAAATTCCTGAACGGATCCTTCAATGGCATGGGGCCTGAGAAAGTTGCAGCCACCTTCGATGCCATGGTCGCTGATCCTTATGAACTCATATTCTTCATGGGCCTGAACGTCCTC
>SKEC01003018.1_pt1 | contig 10501 bp, 10 predicted proteins | sample 4826641 | NCBI WGS metagenome assembly SKEC01 (sample SAMN11008819, study PRJNA524170) | human gut metagenome | biome: Human fecal sample; material: Feces; isolation source: fecal sample from pouch patient p18, p21 | host: Homo sapiens | place: Israel: Tel-Aviv | collected 2015-12-22
AACTGGAATTTGCAACTGTTCAGGTGCCGTCCGTCCTTCCGAGAATCATCGAGATCCCTTCTGTAAAGAAAGGTGAGAGAACGGTAATTCTTCTCGAAGAGATTATTGAAAGAAACATCGGCAAACTTTTCCTGAGCAATGATGTGGTCTGCGCACATCCGTACCGGATCATGCGAAACGCAGATCTGACGATTGATGAGGATGAGGCATCGGATTTGCTGAAAGAGATTGAGAACAAATTAAAGATGCGTCAGTGGGGAGAAGTTATCCGTCTGGAAATTGAAGAGAAGGTAGATAAAAAGCTTCTGAAATTTTTAAAGACGGAGCTGAAAGTGTCGGATGAGGATATTTTTCAGATTGCAGGTCCGATTGATCTGACTTTTTTAATGAAAATGTATGGGATTGACGGATATGACCATCTCCGCTATAAACCGTATACGCCGCAGCAGGTGCCGGAAATTACACCGGGAAGTGACATTTTTGCCGCAATCCGCAAAGGGGATATTTTTCTGCATCATCCATACGAAACCTTTGATCCGGTTGTGGATTTCATCCGGCAGGCATCCAAAGATCCGGATGTCCTGGCGATTAAACAGACACTGTATCGTGTCAGCGGAAATTCCCCGATTATCAGCAGTCTGGCACAGGCAGCGGAAAACGGCAAGCAGGTGTCGGTTCTGGTTGAGCTGAAAGCCCGTTTTGATGAGGAGCACAACATTGTCTGGGCGAAAAAACTGGAACAGGCAGGCTGTCATGTGATCTATGGTCTCGTTGGCCTTAAAACACACAGCAAGATCGCACTGGTGGTCCGCCGGGAAGAGGACGGAATCCGCCGCTATGTTCATCTGGGAACCGGAAACTATAACGATTCGACGGCAAAATTATATACGGACTGTGGAATCTTTACCTGCAAAGAGTCGATCGGGGAGGATGCCACAGCGGTATTTAATATGTTATCCGGATATTCCGAACCGCTGGCATGGAATGAACTGGTGCTGGCACCATACTGGCTGCGGGATAAATTTTTGCGCCTGATCGGCAGGGAAGCGAAAAACGCGCGGCAGGGAAGAGAAGCCCGTATCGTGGCAAAGATGAATTCTCTCTGTGATCCGGGCATTATTGCGGCGCTGTATGAGGCATCTGCAAGCGGTGTAAAGATTGATCTGATCGTGCGCGGAATCTGCTGTCTGCGCGTCGGAATTCCGGGAGTGAGTGAGAATATCTCCGTGCGTTCTATTGTGGGAAATTTCCTGGAGCACAGCCGTATTTTCTATTTTTATAATGACGGCAATCCGGAAGTATTTATGGGAAGTGCGGACTGGATGCCGCGAAATCTTGACCGGCGTGTAGAGATTGTTTTCCCGGTGATTGAGGAGGAACTCAAAGAAAAAGCACTGCATATTCTGCATGTGGAACTGGAAGATAATGTGAAAGCGCGTGTGATGCAGCCGGATGGTACTTATGAAAAACTTGACAAGCGGGGCAAGGTTCTGATAAACTCACAGGAGCAGTTTTGTGCGGAGGCAAAAGCAGCAGTGCCGGATCAGAATCCGGGAAATAACCAGCGGCTGTTTATTCCGGCAGAACCGGCGGAATAAATTTACAGAAAACAGTTGACAATACCGTAATCAGGTGGTATAGTCAAATGGTTGTTAAGAAACAAGTAGAGTATCCACTCTCACCTAAGCGCAATCGGGCGACTTAGTGTTCATACTTTTAGCATGTTATATGAATGTTAGATGTAATAGTGGATAGTCTGCCTATCCACTATTTTTTATTGGAGGTACAAAACCATTAGCGAATTAATGATTAACGAACAGATCAGAGACAGAGAGGTTCGTCTGATCGGACCGGATGGCGAGCAGATTGGTGTTGTCTCATCCAGAGAGGCACAGAAAATTGCAGATGAAGCCGGTCTTGACCTTGTCAAGATTGCTCCGAATGCAAAGCCGCCTGTATGCAAGGTAATTGATTACGGTAAGTATCGTTATGATCTTGCACGTAAGGAAAAGGATGCAAAGAAGAAGCAGAAGACAGTGGAATTAAAAGAAATCCGCCTGTCACCAAACATTGACACCAATGATTTGAACACCAAGATGAACGCTGCAAAGAAGTTCCTCGCAAAAGGCAATAAAGTCAAGATCACACTTCGTTTCCGTGGTCGCGAGATGGCACATATGAACAGCAGCAAGCACATCTTAGATGATCTTGCTGAGCAGCTTTCCGATATCGCAGTAGTGGAAAAAGCACCGAAGATCGAGGGAAGAAGCATCGGTATGGTGTTGGCAGAGAAGAGATAACATTTATTAAGGAGGAATACACAATGCCAAAAATTAAGACAAACAGAGCAGCAGCAAAGCGTTTCAAAGCAACCGGAACCGGAAAGTTAAAGAGAAACAAGGCTTACAGAAGACATATCTTAACAAAGAAAACAACAAAGAATAAGAGAAATCTCAGAAAAGCAGCAATGATGGATCAGACAAACATCAAGAACATGAAGAAGATTTTACCATACATCTAAGATTTGTTAAGGAGGATATAGGAAATGGCAAGAGTTAAAGGCGGATTAGGCGCTAAGAAAAGACATAACAGAACTTTAAAGTTAGCAAAGGGATACAGAGGAGCTCGTTCCAAGCAGTATCGTGTAGCTAAGCAGTCCGTAATGAGAGCCTTAACAAGTTCTTATTCTGGACGTAAAGAGAGAAAGAGACAGTTCCGTCAGTTATGGATTGCTCGTATCAACGCAGCAGCTCGTATGAACGGACTTTCTTACAGCCAGTTCATGCACGGATTAAAAGTAGCAGGAGCTGATTTAAACCGTAAGGTATTAGCTGACATGGCTGTTACAGATGCAGCAGGTTTTGCAAAGCTTGCAGAAGTTGCAAAGAAAGCATTAGCTTAGTCATCGGAAAAATGTTGGGTAGAAAACTCCGGACAAGTTGTTTGTCCGGAGTTTTTTGAAAAATATACGGGGAAAGGTATTGGAAACAATGGAAAAAAGAGAACAGCTCGGAAGCAGACTTGGGTTTATTATGCTCTCGGCAGGATGTGCAATCGGATGCGGAAATGTATGGAAGTTTCCCTGGATGTGCGGACAAAACGGCGGTGGCAGTTTCATGCTTGTCTATGTGATCTGTCTGCTCATTTTAGGGCTTCCGGCAATGGTGATGGAACTTTCCGTAGGACGTGCGGCACAGACAAGTCCCTTGTATATGTATGAGAAACTTTCCGGAAAACGCAAATGGAAAATTCCGGGGATTGTGTGTCTGATTGGAAATATTGCACTGATCGCGTTTTATTCCGTTGTTGCAGGCTGGATTATTTATTATTTTGTGAAGTTTCTTACCGGTCAGAATGCGGATTTGGGATTTGAAAAAATGATCACAACACCATCCGTAAATGTTGGTTACCTGTTGATCACGGTTGTGATTACATTTGTGATTTTGAGTTTCCGGCTGCAGGGAGGCCTTGAACGCATTACCAAATATATGATGTCGGCGCTTCTGGTGCTGATGCTGGTGTTGGCGATCCACAGTTTTACGCTTTCCGGCGCAAAGGATGGGCTGGCTTTTTATCTGATTCCGGACCTTTCCAAAATATCAGGTACAATGATTGTAAAAGCAATGAATCAGGCGTTTTTCACGTTGTCGGTCGGTATGGGTGGCATGGCGATCTTTGGAAGCTACATCGGGAAAGAGCGTTCCCTTTTGGGAGAATCCGTAAATATCATTGTTTTAGATACGTTTGTAGCAGTTGTTGCAGGCATGATTATGTTTCCTGCCTGCGATACCTATAATCTTGAAGTGACTGCGGGACCAAGCCTTTTGTTTGATACGATGGCGAGTGTGTTTAACCATATGCAGGGCGGACGCTGGTGGGGTGCGCTGTTTTTCTTGTTCATGGTGTTTGCTGCCATGTCAACGGTATTTGGAGTATGTGAGAATCTGCTTGCCATGATCCGGGAACTGACGGGCTGGTCACGTCCGGTGGGATGTATTGCCTGCGGGATTGGGACGTTTCTTGTGGCATTGACAACGGCGCTGGGGTACAGTCTGATTCGTTTTCAGCCGTTTGCAAAAGGCACGGCATGGCTGGATTTGTGGGATTTTATTGTGTCTAACAATGCGATGCCGCTCGGCTCACTGATACTGGCGCTGTTTTGCTGTACACGCCGGGGATGGGGGTGGAACAATTTTCTGCAGGAGGCCAATGCGGGAAAAGGCTTAAAAATCAAGGCATGGATGAAACCGCTGTTCTGTTATTTTGTGCCTGTAGGGATTTTATTTATTTATATTTATGGAATGTTCACGTTTCCGTGGCATTAGAAGAAAAGAGGGGCAAAAATTATTCTGTCCCTCTTATTTTTATGCGATAAGCTTTGGGAGAGGCCCCTTTTTTCTTATGAAAGGTTTTTGAAAAATACAGCCCATTATCAAATCCGACGGAATTTGCAATGGCGGTGATCGAAAGATTTGAGTGTTCCAACAGATAGCATGCCTGTTTCATGCGAAAATCCGTGAGGTATTCTTTTGGGGACTGCTGCAGCACCAGTTCAAAGGAACGGAACAGATGGCTGCGGCTTAAACCGACGTAGGCGGCAATATCTTCCACTGTGATCGGGTAGGAGTAATTGGCGCTGATATATTCGATACTTTTCTGGACGTAGGTTGCGGCTGTCAGCTGCGTTTCTTTTTGGGTGGAAGATTTTAGAAAGAGCGCCAGCGTGGTATAGAGCCGGCCGGTCATTTCAACGGCATGTTCAAATCCGTTTCCTCTGGCATCATAGATATGCAGAAGCTGACGTTTGACTTCTTCGCCGTTGGGAACTGCATGAATACATGGATGTTTGCGGGAAAAATCGGTTGCCTGCAGAATTGTGGCAGCGTCACTTCCGGTAAATCCGACCCATGCATATTCCCATGGCGTTTTTGCATCGGCACGGTAGATGATCTCCGTATTCGGATACACAAGAAAGGCATCTTCGGCAGAAAGAAAATGGGTTTCGTTGTTGACTTCGTATGTGCCTTTTCCCGAGATCACATAGTGAATCAGGTAGTGGTCGCGGATTCCGGGACCCCACTGATAGCCGGCATCGCATAGTTGGTATCCGACATTATAGACCGACAGGGAAACGAGTTCTTTTGCAGTTGCTTTGTAGGAATTTTTATATTGATCATTCATTGGAAATGCTCCTTACACGATTCTAGTATTGAGTTTATACGTTTTTTTATGCACATGCAACATTTTTACATGTTTTTTCTACATTTGGTTCTGTACATTAAGAGCCGGGAGCGATAGAATAGGGGTATCAGAAGAAAACAAAAGCACAGAAAGGGAGAGTGGAATTATGGCAATTTTAGTTACTGGTGGAGCAGGCTATATCGGAAGTCATACCTGTGTGGAACTGCAGAATGCGGGATATGATGTCGTTGTTCTGGATAATCTGTCAAACGCTTCAGAAAAGTCACTGGATCGTGTGGAGGCACTGACCGGAAAGAAAGTTACATTTTATAAAGGAGATATCCTTGACCGTGACATCTTAAATAAAATTTTTGCAGAGCAGAAGATTGACAGCTGTATTCATTTTGCAGGACTGAAGGCTGTCGGAGAGTCTGTGGCAAAGCCTTGGGAGTATTACAATAACAACATTGCAGGAACTTTAACACTGGTTGATGTGATGCGTCAGAACGGATGCAAGAACATCATTTTCTCTTCATCTGCAACCGTATACGGCGATCCGGCAGAAATTCCGATTACCGAGAACTGCCCGAAGGGACAGTGTACCAATCCTTACGGATGGACAAAGTCCATGCTGGAGCAGATTTTATCAGATATCTACAAGGCAGATAATGAGTGGAATGTGATCCTGCTTCGCTACTTCAATCCAATCGGAGCACATCCAAGCGGAACCATGGGGGAGAATCCAAACGGCATCCCGAACAACCTGATGCCTTACATTACACAGGTTGCAGTTGGAAAGTTAAAAGAACTCGGTGTATTCGGAAACGATTATGATACTCCGGATGGAACCGGTGTGCGCGATTATATCCACGTTGTTGATCTGGCAAACGGACATGTAAAGGCATTAAAGAAGATCGAAGAGAACGCCGGACTTTGCATTTACAACCTTGGTACCGGACACGGCTACAGCGTGCTTGATATCGTAAAGAATTTTGAGGAAGCAAACGGCATTAAGATTCCATACAGCATCAAGCCTCGCCGTCCTGGCGATATTGCAACCTGTTACTGTGACCCGGGTAAGGCAGAACGTGAACTTGGCTGGAAAGCGCAGTACGGAATTAAGGAAATGTGCGCAGATTCCTGGAGATGGCAGAAGAACAATCCAAACGGTTATGAGGATTAATGAAAAAAGAGGGAAAAGTCTTATTTTCGGATTTGTTTGAATATTTTTGAAAAATATGAAAAATATGCTTGACGAAGCGTGGGGTGTATGCTATTATAATACACGGTTCGTTGGTCAAGCGGTTAAGACGCCGCCCTCTCACGGCGGAAACACGGGTTCGATTCCCGTACGGACTGCTGAGATATAAATCCAGTGTTTATACAGATTCTTAGGAAGCTGTTGCAGGCACTGGATTTTTTGTTTTCTTATATGGTCATATATGAAACCGAAACGTCGGGTTAGAATGTCGAAACAAGATTACCTATGAGATAATTGGGATAAAAGTTATGCACTTAGTAAAATTGGAAGAGATTCCTGGTGCTAAAGAAGAATTGAAAAAAATTCGCAAACGATTCTACGATTGGATGAAAGATCCTTCTGCATTTTCAGAGTAATTCACAAAATACCCAAGAAACCTTGCAAAACAGGGCATTTCTTGTCAGCAGGAGGTATATTATGACATCAATTCGTGTTTTATTCGTATGCCACGGCAGGGCTATGGAAAGTCAGTAAAATCAAGGCTTTAGGGGGCATTACTTGGGTATATCGTGGCAAGTGTAGTAGTAAGGGACTACGGTAATACTACGAATGAGGGAATGCAAACAAGCCGATGTAGAAGTACAAATTTTAACGGTAGTAGCAATCGTTAGAATGTAAGGGCTATCGTTATATAGTGTGCAATCGTTGAAATGTTCAGCAGTATCGTGTAAAATGAATATCTAATTGGATATGAACATATAATATTAATGCAGCCATAAGCTGCGATTTGAACTTATTTTGACATTGACAAGCGGCTCATTTGGATGTATATTTTAAGTACAGTAAGAGATTACTGCAAATGTTTGTTGCTACTCGATATGCAACTCAAACAAGGTCGAGTTCAAATGTTTGTCGCTACTCGATATGCGACTTAGAAAAGGTCGAGTTCAAATGTTTTGAGGTTCCATTCGAGAGGATGGGGCCTCTTTTTAACGATAGGAGAAGAAATGGAAATAGGACATTTTTATTATATTGATGATCAGTACTTTAAGGATTTTCCAGATCCTTATTTGATGCAGAATAAGGAAAAAGTAAATGGACAGTTGCATGACAGACCATGTTTTTACGCATTCCAGGATAGTAATACTCAGCTATTTTGGATGATTCCGTTTTCGTCACAGGTTTCTAAATTTAAGGGGATTTATAATAAGAAAATGCAAAAGTACCATAGGTGCGATACAATTGTTTTTGGAGAAGTACTTGGTCATGAGAAGGCTTTTTTGATTCAAAATATGTGTCCGATTACAGAAAAATATATGAAAAATGAGTATTTGGACTCTGCTGCCAATATACCAGTTCGTGTTGATGGTAGATTGGAAAAGGAATTGAAGGATAAGGCAGGGAAAGTATTAGCGTTGCAGAGAAAGGGCGCAAAGCTGATTTTTCCAGATGTCCTTAGTATAGAACAGGAATTATTATAATAGATGGAAATATCTATCGAATATAGAGACAGTCTGTCTGATCAAAATCAGGATAAGGACAAGTATTCGTTGGTACTTGCCAATCCACCTTTTAAGGGAAGTCTGGATGCAGAGTCAGTTTCCGGAGATTTGCTTAAGGTATGTAAGACAAAGAAAACAGAATTATTATTCCTTACCTTGTTCCTTCGTATCTTAAAGATTGGTGGAAGATGTGCTTGTATTGTACCGGATGGAGTGCTTTTTGGATCTTCTAAAGCGCATAAGGATATCAGAACAGAGATTGTAGAAAATCAGAGATTGGAGGCTGTTATTTCCATGCCTTCCGGTGTGTTTAAACCATATGCCGATGTATCTACCGCTATTCTGGTATTTACTAAAACAGAGCATGGTGGAACGGATAATGTGTGGTTCTATGATATGAAGGCTGATGGCTTCAGTCTTGATGATAAGAGAGCTGTTGTGTCTGAAAATGATATCACTGATATCATCAAGAGATTTAAGAATCGTGAGCAGGAAATTGATAGAAAACGTACCGAAGTAGAGTACCGCGCTCTAATATATCAAACTCAAACCTATAGAAAGTGCCTGTATCTGTTGAAGAGAATGTTGTCAACTCTTCATCAGTAAAAGTGACAGAAAAGATAAGTGGTGTAGATAAAAAATGAGCTCTATACCATTATAAACTGTGTTGGAAAAATGAACCATCATATATCCATCTTGCGCTTGTACACTTTTATGGCAACAAAAATGGTGAGAATATTTACAAGGCTTTGAAAAAAGAGAAATTCGAAGCACCTGCGGTTCGATGGAAGAAAGATACTAAACTAAAGAAATTTATTGAACTTATCTTGATTCACACGAATACAGCTAATATTGATGTTCCAGAATCGTTTTCAGGGTATCTAGCAAATAACATAGTAGGCGATAAGAAGTCTATGAGTGCTAAAATCACAAAGCAATATCCAAAGAATGGAACGCAACTTAACAAGATATTCAAGCCATTTTATAAGACACTTGCAAAAATAAAGAAATAACAAGAAAGAGGCCGGAACGATAAAGGATGGCACGATATCGCCTAAGTCGAAGGCAAGTTCTTCTAACTCTGGCAATATAAAGATAAAAATATGAAAAAAGTATTTGACAAAGAGTATTGTGTATGATAGTATAATACACGGTTCGTTGGTCAAGCGGTTAAGACGCCGCCCTCTCACGGCGGAAACACGGGTTCGATTCCCGTACGGACTGTTACTATTATAAATATAATAGCCCAACCCGAAAAAATGTTGTCGTATGACAGCATTTTTTTTATTTAATCATAGGAAATTCCTTCCTATGATTAAATAACGCTCCGCGAGCTGCGCATCCTCGCGGAAATAAAGTTTATGATGGAGAAACGGCGGCAGAGGCTTTGGAAAATGTGGAAACAGTTATTTCCGAATGGATAGAGACGGCAAAGGCTATTGGGCGGGAAATTCCAGTGCCAAAAGGAAAATTGATGTACGCATAATGAAAAATCTAGTGTTTTCATGGAATCATCCGTGAAAACACTGGATTTTTACGAAATAAACTTCTTTACAATTCAATGGTCAGTTCCACAGGACAGTGATCTGAACCGAATACATCGGTATGGATAGCTGCTCCGGTGAGACTGGAATCCAGCCGTCTGGAAGTGATGAAATAATCGATCCGCCATCCGGCGTTTTTCTCGCGGGCTTTAAAGCGGTAGGACCACCAGGAATAAATGCCCTCGGCATCCGGATAAAAGTAACGGAAGGTATCCGTAAAACCGGCGCTTAAAAGTTCGGTCATTTTTTCCCGTTCTTCATCGGAAAAACCGGCATTTTTGCGGTTGGTCTTTGGATTTTTCAGATCGATCTCCGTGTGTGCAACATTTAAATCGCCGCAGAGAATGACCGGCTTTTTGCTGTCAAGCTGAAGAAGATAAGCGTGGAAAGCATCTTCCCATTCCATGCGGTAGGGAAGCCGCGCCAGTTCATTCTGGGAGTTTGGAGTGTAACAGGTGACAAGATAGAACGTATCATATTCTAGTGTGATCACCCGGCCTTCGGTATCACAGATGGCGGTTCCGATGCCGCGTGTGACGTTAAGTGGTTCTTTTTTGGCAAAAATAGCAGTGCCGGAGTAGCCCTTTTTTTCGGCATAATTCCAGTATTGGTGATAATCCGGCAGATCGAGTGTGATCTGTCCTTCCTGCAGCTTGGATTCCTGGATGCAGAAGAAATCGGCATCTGCGGCACGAAAATAGTCGAGAAATCCTTTTTGTACACAAGCGCGCAGTCCGTTGACATTCCATGAGATGAGTTTCATTGCTGATATCCTCCTAAAGTAGATTTTCCTAAATTATATACATATGTGAGAGAAAGTACAAGTTTGGTTATGGTCTGCAAAGATCGGACCATATGGAAATAATGTTAAAAAAATACTTGACGCATGGCTTGGCCTATGGTAGTATAATACACGGTTCGTTGGTCAAGCGGTTAAGACGCCGCCCTCTCACGGCGGAAACACGGGTTCGATTCCCGTACGGACTGCTGAAGTTCTTACCAGATATGGTAGGAACTTTTTTGTTTTATAAAATAAAAATATAAAATCCCTTGAAATCAGGGGAAAAGAGTGA
>SKEC01003020.1_pt1 | contig 10498 bp, 9 predicted proteins | sample 4826641 | NCBI WGS metagenome assembly SKEC01 (sample SAMN11008819, study PRJNA524170) | human gut metagenome | biome: Human fecal sample; material: Feces; isolation source: fecal sample from pouch patient p18, p21 | host: Homo sapiens | place: Israel: Tel-Aviv | collected 2015-12-22
CATATCATATATTTTAAATGCCGCAGCCAATATTTTCAAAGGCTGCGGCATTTTTGACTTAATTTTTCTTTCAAACATGTTGCTTCTTCTTTTGACTGCTGCAAATATGTTTATGTCACAAATTCAAGCAATATTCAGCACTTACTATTTATGTAAAAAATCATTTCAGAAATTGATATATTTTTTTCTTTTCTCTGTTTACATATTGACGGCTAAAGTGTAAGAAAGATGCGATTTCACTATCTGACCACCCTAAAATCAAGTATTTTAAAATATCCCTTTGGTTTGAAGTCATTTTTAAGGTTATATTTTTCAGATCAAATGCTAATTCCACAGATGAATAATCCGCTCTATAGCTTTCTTGTAAATCACCTTCATTATCCATATATGCACATTCGTATTTTTCTTTTTTTAAGTTTCTCTTGCAAAGATGAGCAAATTTATATTTCACTGAATTGGTAATGAATTTCAAGCACTGATAATCGTCTTCACAAGTGGCGATTGTTTTTACTGCTTCTATAATTGCCAAATTCAATTCTTGAGTTGCGTCATCCCAATCTAGAAAGAATATTTTTTTTGCATATGATTTTACTAAAGGTTCCATTATGCAAAGTAAGCTTTGCATGTATTTTGAATCATTTTTTGCCTGTATAACCAAATCTTTATATCCCTGCATCATATACCCTTTTATTTTTTAAAGAGTATCTGGGCATAAAAATGTAAACTTATTTTTTATTTTTTTGTTCAGAATCAAAGGTTTCTTATATCTATAAAAAAAGGAATATTGTATTTAAACAATATTCCCAATTTCCATCCTGCATATAATCCTCACTACAGAAGCTATATATTTTACAGCTGCTTCCCGCCATCATTACCAAAAATACTTTCAAAATCTATTTTTACAATCTTTTTTGGGTTATTCTTATTATTTTTACTCATCAAAATATTCCTGATACCAGAACAAAAACGCCAGCACCGTCCAGATTTTCCGGCTGTTGTCCTTCTTTCCCGCGTGATGCTCCTCCAGAAGCGCCGTCAGCTTTTCCGTGTGGAAATACTGACGGGATATGGGGCTTTGAAACATTTTTTTAACTCTCCCGTACCAGTCGTCGTCCCGCAGCCAGACACGGACAGGCACCGGAAATCCCAGCTTTTTCCGCGCGGCCGTGTCTTCCGGGATGTATTTCCGGGCCACCTTCCTAAACAGATACTTCGTCTTTCCGTGGGCAAATTTTGCCTCCGGCGGAAGTGTCCGGACAGCCTCGAACACATCCCGGTCCAGGAAGGGCACGCGCACCTCCAGCGAATGGGCCATGCTCATGCGGTCGGTTTTCTGCAAAATATCCCCGGCCAGCCAGTATTTCAGGTCGATGTTCTGCATTTTCTCCGGGTCGGAAAGCCCGGCGGCTTCTTCATAAGTCTTTCGCAGAAACTCCTGACAGGACGGCGTGTCGGTCGGATTTTTCAAAAGCTCCCGGCGCTCCTCGTCGGTGAAAATATGGGCGTTCCCGATAAACCGTTCCTCCACCCGTTGGCCGGCCCGGATCAGAAAGCTCTTGCCGCGGCGGTCCGGCAGTTTTTTCGCCTGCCGGGAAACCGCACGCCGGATCTTTTCAGGAATCCAGGCCACTTTCTGAAGAGCCAGAGGCTCCCGGTAGATATTATAACCGCCAAATAGTTCGTCCGCACCCTCCCCGGAGAGCACCACCTTCACATAACGAGACGCCTTGGCAGCCAAAAAATACATGGCGACGGCAGAAGCATCACCGCTGGGCTCGTCGAGGGCGTACATTACCTTTGGAAGCACATCCCAGAACTCCTTTTTCCCGATAGTATGCATGTGATAAGAAAGATGCGCATACCGGGCCACCTCCCTGGCCCTGTTTTCCTCGTTGTAGCCGCTGTTCCCATCCAGAAATCCCACCGTAAACGCCATTTTTGCCCCGGACAACACGGCAATAAAACCCGAATCCACACCGCCGGACAAGAAAGTTCCCACTTCCACATCACTGACCATATGGCGGCGGACGGATTTTTTAAGCACGCTCTCCAGTTTTTTCTCCATATCCGCCAGCGAACACCCCGCCTCGGGCTGTAGCTTCGGCTGAAAATATCTGCAGATTTCATACTTTCCCTGGCGGTAAAACAGCATACAGCCCGGCGGAAGGCGGTAGATTCCCTCAAAAAAAGTTTCCTCCAGCACGGAATACTGAAAAGAAAGATACTGCTCCAGCGCCCGTTCATTCAACTTTTTCGGGACGCCCGGGAACTGCAGGATGCTCTTAATCTCCGACGCAAACACGAAATTTCCATCCACCACTGTGTAAAACAACGGCTTGATTCCGAAAAAATCCCTCGCCAGCATCAGTTCTTCTTTTTTCTCATTCCAGACGGCGAAGGCAAACATTCCACGAAGCTGCTCCACAAACGCCGGACCATAAGCCTCAAGACCATTCACCAGCGTCTCCGTGTCCGAGCGGGTGACAAAAAGAATCTTCTTTTCCCGTTCCATCTGCTCCCGCAGTTCCTGGTAATTATAGATTTCTCCGTTAAACACCACTGTCAGGTTCTGACTGCTGCTTTTCATAGGCTGCAGGCCGCCTTCCAGGTCGATGATACTCAGGCGGCGAAATCCAAGGGCCACGCTGTCATTTACAAAACTGCCCTGCGCATCTGGACCTCGATGTACCAGCTTTTCCTTCATTTTTTCCACAATCTCTCTTTTGTTCTTTTTCTTTCCGAAAAATCCACAAATTCCGCACATGCTTTTCTCCATCTCGTATAATAAGTTTGTAAGCAAGAGAAATCTCTTACAGACTTATTTCTTTTTATGGTATAGAGGTAAGGACATCTAAGAGGTATTCCCCTCATCCCATTCCCATCTATACAGTCAATAGTTACATTGACATATCGTTTATCCTTGTTGTCAACCTTTACTTCTTTATTTTACCTCATATAACACCCCATAATATATTTCTGGCACTAACAACACCTAAAAGTCTTCCAACAGTAACAACTGTCTCATTTTCATTCTCAAAAGTCATTGCGCAGTAGCATACGGTACAGCCCAAGGGCTTTTTTCGTTTTCAGCCATCAAATTTGCTCTTCATCACTTGCCGAACATGAATCCTGCTTTTGCACTTCTGCTCATTGGATTTCACGGCACTTTTTTGTCAAAAATCTTGATTAGCGGTTTACATTTTGAGACTATTTTTCTCCTTATAAAATGAATTTGCAAATTCCAAAATTTCAAAAGGAGAAAAAACACAATGACAGATCATGAAAAACTTGTAATGCGAAATATTATTTATGCAGTGGAAACTGGCGGACAAGTATATGGACAAAAGGACTATGCTGATTTTACGGAAGCATATACCAACAGTTCTGCGGAACATGCGATCACAATCGGTGCCGGACAGTGGTATGGCAATGAGGCTCGTACACTTCTTCTTAAGATTAAAACTACTGATGCCGCAACTTTCAGCAAGTATGATACGGCCGGTGTCGCGGCGGATCTTAATAAAACAGACTGGTCAAACTATCAGCTCTCAAAAACCTCGGCAAAAGCGAAGGCAATTGTACATATTATCAATTCAACAGTTGGTCATCTCTGCCAGGATCAGCTTATGGATGGACAGATGGAAACTTATGTGAAGGAAGCAGCTTCTCTGGGCGTTACAGCAATGGATGCCAAAATGATGTGTGCAAATTTTCGCCATCAGGGTGGACTTTCTGCGGTGAAAAGGATTCTTGCCAAGACTACAAAGCCTTACACACTGGATCATCTTTATACTGCCTGCCAGACAGATACCGGAAATCAGGTCGGAGCATATAAGAGCCGACAGAAAATGGTATATAATGCATTAAAGACCTATATCACTAATTATAAGGTGACAGCATCCGATGCAATTCAGGCAGCGATAAATATTGCAAAAGCAGAAATCGGTTATCGTGAGAAAGCATCGAATGCAAATCTTGACAGCAAGACCGCAAATGCAGGAACCGCTAATTATACAAAGTATTGGCGGGATGTTGCACCAGAATACCAGGGTCAGGCATGGTGTGCCTGCTTTATAAGCTGGGTATTTATGAAAGCCTTTAACAAGTCGAAGGCTTCGGAATTATTAAAGCATTGGCCGTATATAAGTGTTCCAAACATTTCAACCAAATTTACCAATTATTCTACGCCGAAAGCTGGAGACATCGTAATGTATCATAATGGGTCGGTATTTAATCATACTGGACTTGTTATTGCTGTTAGTGGTAATTCTTATACTACCATTGAAGGCAATACAAATGACGGTTCCGGTGTGGTAGCTGAAGGGATCGGCGTATATCAGAGAAACCGTACATTGAGTGCGTCCTCCGGTACAAGATTCGCCAGGCCGGATTATAGTATTATTAATTCCATTAATAACTCTGGCGAAACAACAACTCCTTCTACCTGGACAACGAAAAGCACTGGGGTATGTACTGGAGATGGCGTTTATGTACGTCAGACGCCAGGCGGAGCCATCATGGGTACGGTATCAAAGGGAACCAGCCTTGAGCTAGATGGAACCAACTCTGGTGTATGGGTTCATGTGAAAGTGTCTGGAATCGGAATCGGTTATATGCATCAGGATTATGTAGGCAAAGGAACTGCTTCCACAGGTTCCTCCGCAGTTAAAACAGCTCAGACTGCATTGAACTCAAAGTTCAAAGCCGGATTGACTGTAGACGGTATCTGGGGATCTGCGAGTCAGAAAGCATATATTAAAGCAATCCAGACTGCACTTAATTCCGTATACGGCACTGGCCTTACAACCGATGGCATCTGGGGAACAAACACATCCAATGCCTGTGCTGCTCATGTGCTTTCAGAAGGGGCCAATAACCTTTATGTCGGAGTTCTGCAGATTGGTCTTTATGCTCATGGTATTACCCTGAATAACGGGATTGATAATGCCTTTGGAGCCGCCACAAAGCAAGGTGTGAAAAAATTCCAGACTTCTAAGAGATTAACTGCGGATGGAATTGCGGGAAGAGATACTTTTGCAAAGCTTGCAGGTGTTTAACGATTTTTGAACATGCGCCTGACGAGCGCACCTGAGAAAAAGGCGCTGCATATGCAGTGCCTTTTCCGAGAAAATGCGAGAAAATCTAATATTCACTGGGAGAGGTATCTTCAAAATCTTCGTTTTCCGATTCACTCACATCAGGTACATATTCGTCGGTCATTTTCTGCGCTTCCTCTAATGTACTGGAAGGTAAATATTCCTCCCCATCACTCGTAAGCATGATTACTATATTAACGTTATTCTGACTATAATACTCCAGGTCAACATTCAGTCCGGATCGTACAGCACTCCCATTAGCTATATTCAGGACGGCGTTTTCTATATTAAAAACCATATTATAATAATTTCCTGATTCGCCCACTTCTACTGTTATCGTATTTTCATCGGAATACAGAATATTACCAGTGATATATTGGATATCATAAGTTTCTTCCTGTGCAGATTCCTGATCTGCGGGATCTCCCTGGCTTTGGTAAATTTCCGCTTCTGCGTTATTTCCAGACTGTTGATTCTGCACACTGTCTCCTGGATTTGCTGCCACAGCTGTGGGCGTTGGCTTCCTGGTAACAGCCGTAGTAAGATTTGGAATAAACTTTACAGCATCCTTACCACTTTCGCTTTCCGTTTGCGCGGATTCGTTGCTTCCTGACAATTCACATCCTGTCAGGGTCACCGTGATACCTGTCAATATCACAAAAAACACTTTCAGAATCTTTTTTCTCATTTTTTATCCTTTCTTTTTTACTTTTTACAATTTTTATTTTACTCTAAATAACTTCCCATTACCTATTTCTGGCACTAATAACACCTAAAAGTCTTCCAACAGAAATAATAGCTGTTTTATCATTCCAAAAAGTCCGTGGCCTATCATACAAGGATACAGGCCACGGACTTTTTTCGTCATTTAAGGACATCAATTCTTTTTTTCATCTCATTCCGAACGTGAATCCTGCTTCGCCAGAAGATGGTTCTTTATTTCATTCAGGTCATTCTGAACGGTATAAAGAATCTGATATTTTTCTGTAAGCTTTTCTATTACAGACTGATAATTATTTTCACGTTCTTCCTGTTTCTTGTCCCTCTGCTCATTCGATTTCACTACGTAGATGAGCAGAAATACCGCCACCACTGCCCATATCCCCTGCGACAGAGCGGCATCGAGCATAGTTGTCTCCATGTCCTGTTTCCTCCTTCCCGCTATATTAAACGTCCTCTTATCTTTTCCCCAGCCGCCGGGTTCCAAATAGATACGTTCAACCTTTAAAGAGTCGCTACAATACCGATTTGTCAACTAACAGCCTTTTTTCTGCCGATGTTTCCATTTTTCCTTCATGCACGCCGGATTCTTTTAAAATTAGGTATCACTTAAATTTTTTCTGATTTTAGTTTCTGATTTTCTTCTCTTTTACTACTTCCCCAATTAAAGGAGGTAGTTTAATATGAAGTCATTGCCAGAGCTTATACATGATTATAAATCAGGGGTTCCCGGTACAGATGCCAAAATCCTGCAACGTATGCAGCCACTCATCAAAGGTACTGCAGCCAAAATCCACTGCATGGAAAGAGAGGATTCTCAGCAGGAATTATATCTTTCTCTCCTGCAGGCCATCCCATATCTGAACGAAGACTCTTCAGAAGGAGAATGCGTAAAATACATACAGACAGTTATCCAGAACTGATATAAATCCCTGTGCCGCTGCAATCTTTCGGCTCCCGAGACAGACGATATTGATTCCAGCACAGCCATTCTCACGGCTCCGGACACCTTTGATGACAGCTACTATGATATTGCCGCATTCATTGCTTCCCTGCCCGAGAAAAGCATAAAGCAAGAAATCATGACTCTTTTCTTCTTCAAAGATAAAACGGATACGGAAATCGCTGCAGTATTGAATGTTTCACGCCAATACGTCAACCGCATTAAAAAGCAGCTAATCCACGAATATTTTTCCCGCGATTAGAAATCCCCCGGCATTGATCAAAATGCCGGGGTTCCTGTTTTGAATTCCCATTATATATTATCTGCATCCACAGATATGGATTTATTTATCTCCATCAGCGCAATTCCCATTCCGGAAATTCCGTTCATAAATCCAGGTGCTGCGTATTCTCTTGCTGATAATCGTTTTTGACGAAAGCAACACAAGAATTTTATCAGTAAATTTTTATATTGTTGTTTCATCTTGTCCTCTATATACCCAGGCTGATCCTGCCCATATTCTTCCAGGTATTTCTTCATAATCAGCAAATTTCCAACCATTCCATGACAAAGACATAATTTTTCATCCGTTTCTGTTTCAAAAAGGCATTTTGCAGCACGGGCCACATCCACATGGACCGTTCTCAACATTTTTTCCTCATTTTCCGGAATACATTTCAGTAACTGAAGACGGGATAATAATATTCCAGGCGCTCCATGACACCAGGCATTCATGTATCCCGGCTTATCTCCGCAACGTAAATCCATCCAGTTTCCGACCTCCGGAACAAACAGCGAATCTTCATATTCCAGCAATAATCGAATCTTATCCAGATATTTTCTGTTGGCGGAAACAGAATATAGGTTTGCATATGCCATCAAAAATCCACTATTCCCATGAGCCATTCCGGCAAGGGGACTACCTGTTTCTGAAATCGCCCAGCCATATCCTTCTGACATCAACAGGTGAGATTGTAGAAGGAAGAGAATTAACTCTCGATACAGAAAAGATTACAGAAGAAGAAAAATACGATGGATACTATTCAGTCGTCACCAGCGAGTTGAATATGAGCGACTATGAAATCAGGGATACTTACAGAGGACTTGCACGGATAGAAGAGACCTTCAAGATATCGAAGACAGAATTTGAATCCAGACCGGTATTTGTATGGACGAATGAACATATACCAGTTCGTTTATTATGACGAAATCCTAAAAGAATGCGGACATGTTTTCAATCTGGAATTAAACCATAAATACCGTACCCAAGAGCAGATGCGCAGATTGCTAAAATATTAAAAAAATTTTTCTCATGTCTAAATCGGACGAATATACCACATGCAGACAAAATACGGGAAGCCTTGATTTTACTGGCTTCCCGTTAGTTTTGGTGTCAAACTTGAGTGGCGACCTTCACACTCAAAAAAGGGCGCTACCCAACCAGGCGAATACGCAAAGTTAATACACTCCTCCACACCACAATCCCGGCGCTCCTAAAAAGAAAGCGCAAGGGTGGAGTCCAGAGGAGGGACAGCGCTTTCTGTCCTTCCTCTGGGAACCTTCCGTCTGGAAAGTTTTCCCCTATTTTACTTAAAATATTCCACACCAGACTCGAATATTTTAATATCCTGCTCTCCATAGATATTAATGGCAACTCCGTCCCCGCGGCGTTCGCTATGTGCCATCTTACCAAGGATACGTCCATCCGGGCTGGTAATACCTTCAATGTTCATATAAGAACCATTGACATTCCATTCTTCATCAACGCTAAGCTGTCCGTCCGGAGTCACATACTGAGTTGCAACCTGTCCATTTGCAAACAGTTTCTCAAGCCACTCGTCATTTGCAACAAAACGACCCTCACCATGTGAAGCCGGGTTACAGTAAACACCACCAAGCTGTGCTTTCTGCAGCCATGGAGATTTATTACTTACAACTTTTGTATAAACCATCTTGGAAATATGACGTCCAATGGTATTGAATGTCAGTGTCGGAGAATCTGCCTTCTGTCCGCAGATTTCGCCATACGGTACAAGACCAAGTTTGATCAGCGCCTGGAAACCATTACAAATACCAAGTGCCAGACCGTCTCTCTCATTGATCAGCTTCATAACAGCTTCTTTGATCTTCGCATTCTGGAATGCAGTTGCAAAGAATTTCGCGGAACCATCCGGTTCGTCACCTGCGGAGAATCCGCCCGGGAACATGATGATCTGTGCCTGATCGATTGCTTTCTCAAAGAGCTCTACAGAATCATGGATATCTTCAGCAGTCAGGTTCTTGAATACTTTTACATCCACCTCTGCACCTGCACGCTCAAATGCACGTGTACTGTCATACTCGCAGTTTGTTCCAGGGAATACAGGAATAAATACACGAGGTTTCGCAACCTTGTTCTTGCATACATAAATGTTGTCTGCACGATAAAGCTTCTCATCTCTGTCAGCTGCCTCTTTGTCATTCTCAGAAGAAACTGTCTTAAATACTTTTTCCAGAGTACCTTTCCATGCGTTTTCAGCTTCATCTACAGTGATCACTGTATTTCCATAGGAGAAGTTACCGTCAGCAGTTACTTCACCGATCACTGTATAAGTGATGGAAAGCTCACCAACTTTACCATCCGGAACTTCCAGGATAATATCGCCAAATCCAGGTGCAAAGAAATCTCTCGGATCAAGGTTATGCTCAATCTTTACGCCCATGCCATTACCAAATGCCATCTTTGCAACTGCAGCTGCAATACCATGGCGGTCAAGTGCATAAGCAGAAACAACTTTGCCGTCCTGCATATCTTTATGAAGTTTTTCATACTGATCCATGATTCCTGCATAATCCGGCAGATCATACTGATCCTTCGGTGCACGAAGCCATACCAGTTTGTTTCCTGCTTTCTTTAATTCCGGTGTGATCACATCCTGGATTTTCGCAACGTCAACTGCGAAAGATACCAGTGTAGGAGGTACATCAATATCATTGAATGTACCGGACATACTGTCCTTACCACCGATAGATGGAAGTCCGAATCCCATCTGTGCTGCATAAGCACCGAGAAGTGCTGCGAAAGGCTGGCTCCATCTCTTAGGATCTTCTGTCATACGACGGAAGTATTCCTGGAATGTGAAACGGATTTTCTTATAGTCACCGCCTGTAGCCACGATTCTTGCAACGGATTCTGTCACTGCATAAGCAGCTCCGTGATATGGGCTCCAGGAAGATAAGTACGGGTCAAAACCATAGCTCATCATGGTTACGGTATCTGTCTTGCCATTCTGTACCGGAACCTTTGCTACCATGGACTGAGTCTCTGTGAGCTGATATTTACCACCGTATGGCATAAATACACTGCCAGCTCCGATAGAACCGTCGAACATTTCCACAAGTCCTTTCTGAGAGCATACATTTAAGTCTGCCAGAGTTTCCATCCATTTAGCTTTTACATCAGCTACATCCGGGCGCTCTTCAAAGAGATTACCTTCTTTATTCGGGATTTCTACTTCTACAGTTGTTTCCTGATGTGCACCGTTAGTATCCAGGAATGCACGGGAAATATTTACAATTTCTTTTCCTCTCCATACAAGTACCAGACGAGGATCCTCTGTTACAACTGCGACAGGAATTGCCTCCAGGTTCTCTTCATTTGCATAGCCAAGGAAAGTATCTACATCTTTCGGGTCAACTACTACAGCCATACGTTCCTGAGATTCGGAGATTGCGATCTCAGTTCCGTCAAGACCTGCAT
>SKEC01003030.1_pt1 | contig 10465 bp, 9 predicted proteins | sample 4826641 | NCBI WGS metagenome assembly SKEC01 (sample SAMN11008819, study PRJNA524170) | human gut metagenome | biome: Human fecal sample; material: Feces; isolation source: fecal sample from pouch patient p18, p21 | host: Homo sapiens | place: Israel: Tel-Aviv | collected 2015-12-22
TTAGATCAGCATCCGGGTACTTGATCCAGATGGAAATGAGCTTTTGAACCAGTCTTTGCAGGCGAATGAAAAAGCAGATGGCGGAAACTTTGAGGTCGATTTTAAAACAGGTTCCACGCTGATTCTCTATCACCGAGAGGCAAGAGGAAGACAGCGTTTTGTAAGTTCCTACACCGGCGAGTCTTTAGAAGAATATCAGCTTGCAGCAGCTGAGCAGACTGCCACTTACCGTATGACAGACAAAGGCCTGATGCAGGACGACTGGAGCAAAGAAAAACAGATGCAGGTTTATCTGCAAAGTTTAGAACAGTATTCTGCCTTTCTGATGAGCCATATCACAAAGGCTGAGATCGCCGATTCAGAAAAATATCATAATGAAAAGACAACGCTTTTGCTTGCATATGAAAAACTGGATCAGGCAGCAGCAGACAATTATCGGAACAGCTACGGTATCCTGATCGGGCAGAAACCGGAAGTGTCTTATGGTTACACACAGATCGCACCGGAGCATTTAAAAGGAAGTGCTGACAGTGAACATCCGGGAGAAGAGGCTTCTCTGGCCGTTGACGGAAAAAAAGATACTATATGGCACAGCAATTATGGAAACGGCACAAAAGCAGATATTGCCGGCAATAAAAACAATACCTACACCATTCTTCTGGATCAAAAGACGGATATCGGAAAACTGACTTACCTTCCAAGACAGACCGGAAATAATAACGGAATTATTTTGAAATATGAACTTTCCTACAGTCAGACAGAAGATGGTGATGATTTCCAGATCATCCCTCTGGCAGACAATACCTGGGCAAATAACCGGACAGAAAAAAGTGTTTCTCTGGATCTTGCAGATGTAAGAAGAATCCGCATCCGTGCACTTTCCACGGCCGGAACCCCTGCAGATACCTATATTTCCGCAGCTCAGTTTTCTCTTTATGAAAAATACAGTATCTACGACAAACATACGTATCTCAGTGATCTTTATCAGACGCCTGACGAAAATGGAAACACGGTAAAAGAAAACGCAAATGCCGACGGGACAGCGATCACACTGAAAACAAACGAAAAAGAACGAACCTTTGAAAAAGGAATTGGCATGAGATCCGGTGATACTGCCGTCTGGGATATCTCAGGGCTGAACAGCGATGCACTCTCCTTATGGATCGGTATGAATAAAAAAGGAACTTCTGATGCATCAGTACAGATTTACGGCGACGGAACGTTGCTTTACACTTCTGTTCCATTTAATGGAAGTGACAATGCCATTTCCGTTTATCTGGATATCACCGGCGTAAAGATTTTAAAATTCTGTGCAGACGGCAAAAACGGATCAGAACAGATCGCTCTTGCAGATGTCATGCTTGAAAATCAGAAAGACAAAGAAACCCTGAATTTAAAAGTCGGGGATCAGGCAGTGTTTCTTCGAAACACTTCCCTTACACCGGAAGACCGCGGAAAAGCAACGTTTGTCAGCAGTGATCCTTCCGTGGCAACGGTAAATGAAAGGGGTGTTGTGACCGCACACAGTGCCGGAAGTGCAACGATCCAGGTAAAATTTGGCAGCAATGAGACAGTTGTATGCAAAGTAACTGTAACAGAAAAGCCAAAGAAAAAGGAACCGGAAACACCGGATACGGAAAACAGGATACCTTCTGTATCTGACAGACCGGAAACACCTGAAAGCGGCAACACCAGACCATCGCAAAAGATTCCTTCTGTTGGCAGTGTGAAAAAATTAAATGGTGTCCACTATACTGTTACAAAAACTTCCGCAAAAGGCGGAACGGCGGAAGTAACGAAAATAACCGGCAAAAAACGCAAGATTACCATTGCATCCGAAGTGAAGATCAACGGATTTTCTTTCAAAGTTACTTCCGTCCGGAAAAATGCCGCTAAAAACAACAAAAAGATCAGCACTCTGACTATTGGAAAAAATATCATTTCCATCGGTGCAAACAGTTTTTCCGGATGCAAAAATTTAAAGAATATTACACTTAAGGGAACAAAATCCATAAAAATCAAAGCAAAAGCACTGGCAGGTACTTCCAGAAAGATAAAGATAACCGTACCCCAAAAAATTTCTGCAAGGACATTGAAAAAACTGAAAAAGAATCTGCAAAAAGCCGGGATCAGCAAAAAAGCTGTTTATCAAAAGAAATGATCCGTATAGTACAAAAAGAAAAAGAAATACGGTCACAGCTTGACGGAAAAGTCAAAAATATGCTATGCTTATCTGAGAATAGTTTGTGCATATTAAACAAAAACCGTTTTGAATTATGCAAAACTATTTTTCTGGTATTGTCTATTTTCTAAAGAAGGGAGAATGAAAATGAAAACAAGACATAAAATCATGAGTTTCTTGCTTTCAGGTGCTATGGTATTCAGCCTGTTGCCGGCATCGGCAATTGGTACAGTAAAGGCAGCTTCTGTGAATTATGCACTGACTGCAACAGCAACCGCATCTGGAAGTGAAACATCGGCATTTGGTCCGGAAAAGGCAAAAGACGGAGATGCAACAACAAAAACTTCCCGCTGGGCAAGTGAAGAACGTGATGCAAGTGAGAGCAATCCGCACTGGCTGGCCATGGATCTTTGTGAAGTCAAGACTGTAAACAGTGTTATCATCACCTGGGAGAGACGAAATCCAACCAATTATGCAATCGAAACTTCCGAAGACGGAAGCACATGGAAAGCGGTAAAAACTTTTACTTCTGCTCCTGCGGAAAAAGAGCAGATCATCAATCTGGATAATCCGGTGCAGACCAGATATATCCGTGTCCGCATCAATACGTTTAACCCAACCGCAGAAGGCATTACCTGGAAAACAGTTTCCATCTATGAATTTGGAGTTTATGGAGAAAAACAGAGCAGCGGCAGTGAAGTCTGGGATGCTCTGAACAATCTGACTGTAAAAGCAGGAGACAAAAAGTTGAATCTTCCGACCGTAGAGGGCGGAAAAGTAGAAGCCTATGCAGACTATGAACAGATCATCGACACAGACGGAACCATTTATCAGCCTCTGGAAGATAAGACCGTTTCTGTTGAATTTAAAGTTACCGATCAGAACAACAAGGTAACAAAAAAAGAGATTGCAATCACCGTTCCTGGAACGCATACAGCGACCGCAGATGAGAATGCAAAACCTGCCGTTCTTCCGGAACTGGCAGAGTGGGCAGGTGCTACCGGCAATTTCACCATCTCGAAAAACTCACGCATCGTGATCAATGCTGCTGACAAAGATACACTTTCTTCCATGGCAGAAGCATTTGCAGCAGATTATAAAGACATTGTCGGAAACGATATTTCCGTTGTATATGGAAGTGAAAGCGATGTGAAAGCAGGAGATTTTTATTTTGCATTGACAGCAAAAGGAAAAGGCCTGAAAGACGAAGGTTATCTTTCACAGATCGGAGATTCCATCAAAACAGAATCCGAGACTGCAACAGGTGCTTACTGGGCAACCAGAACCTTCCTGCAGATTCTGAAGCAGAACAAAACAACGATCCCGAAAGGAACGACAAGAGATTATCCGAAATACAAGGTCAGAGGTGTGATCCTTGACGTCGGACGAAAAGCAACCGAACTTCAGACCGTAAAAGATGTTGCGGCAACAATGTCCTGGTACAAGATGAATGACTTACAGGTACATCTGAATGATAACCTGATCTTCCTTGAGGACTACTGGGATACCAATGCGGAGACTACGATGCAGAACAGCTTTACAAAGGCCTACGCTGCTTTCCGTCTGGAATCTTCTGTAAAAAATGATGAAGGTAAAACTGCGACAGCAACCGATCTGTATTATACAAAAGATCAGTTCCGCAGCCTGATCAAAGATTCCAGAACGATCGGTGTCAATATCGTTCCGGAAATCGATGTACCGGCACACGCACTGGCATTTACAAAAACATTCCAGAACTGTGCTTTAAAGAAAATGAATTCCAGCAATTGGAAACGTCCACTGACAGATCATCTGGATCTTTCCAAACCGGAATCCACGCAGCTGGCAAAAAATATCTTCTCCGATTATATTGATGGAGAAAATCCTGTTTTCGATGAACAGACAACCGTACATATCGGTGCGGATGAGTACGAAGACGATGCAACCCTGTACCGCAATTTTGTAAATGAAATGGATGATTATATGAAGTCCAAAAACCGAAAAATGCGTATGTGGGGCGGTCTTACCAGAATCAAGTCTGATACAGAAGTCCGCGGCGATGGTGTGGAGATCAATGTATGGAGCAAAGACTGGGCAGATCCTACGGAAATGTACAATCTTGGCTTTGAACTGATCAACTCTCTGGACTCCAATGTATATATCGTTCCGGCAGCAGGATACTATGCAGATTATCTGAATGCTGCAAGCCTCTATGCAAACTGGAAACCGAATGTATTTAAAAGCGGTAATTTAAATACAACGATTCCGGCCGGTGATCCGCAGATGATCGGTGGTGCTTACGCACTGTGGAATGACTCCATCGATACCAGAGGAAACGGTGTCACAGACTATGATGTCTTTGACCGTATCTACCAGCCAATGTCTGCACTGAGTGAAAAACTCTGGGGCGAAGGCACAAAGACATACAACGAAGTAAAAGCAACCACTGCAAAAGTTTCCACTGCTCCGAACACCAATCCGTATCATGAAATTGAGAGCACGGGAAGTACTTACGCAGAATACAATTTTGACAAAGAAGACGGAAGTGATGCTTCCAAGAACAAATACAATGCAGTGTCTGCTGAACATGCAACTTACACAGAAGGAAAAGTCGGCAAAGCCCTGTCTATGGAAAGTGATACCTGCATTGAAACACCGCTTGACAAATCTCCGGCAGGAACCAGCCTTTCCTTCTGGGTGAAAAAGGCAGCAGGAGGATCCTCTGATGAACAGGTTCTGTTTGAAGGTTCTTCCACACTTGGTGATTACACGATCAAAGCCGTTCAGAAGAATACCGGAAAAGTCGGATATTCCAGAGAAGGTTATGATTATTCCTTTGACTATACACTTCCGGAAGACGAATGGGTACATCTGACGATCAAAGGCTATAAAGACAAAGCAGAACTGTATGTAAACGATTCTGATACAGCTATTCCGGCTGTTATGGATACTGCAACAAAGCTTGGTACACAGTACCGTCTTGCAACATTAAACATCCCGATCAAATACATCGGAAGCACGACTGGAAACAGTTTCAATGGTCTGATCGATGAAATCGAACTGACAAACGATCAGGATGACAGCATCATCCCTACAACGGATTTCAGCTTCACCTGTGATAACGAGCAGAATCCGGCAGAGGGCAGCGACGGTCCGATCTCCAATGCATTTGACGGAGATACCAGCACCTTATGGCACAGCCAGTACTCACCATCCATAAAAGCACTTCCGGCAACGTTTACCGTAGATATGGGCAAAGAATATAAGATCAACAAACTGACTTATGTTCCAAGACAGTCCGGCGGAGCAAACGGATATATCACAAGCTATGATTTGTATGTCAAGAAAGCAGAAAGTGATGACTGGACACAGGTTGTAACAGATGGTGTATGGGCATCTGATACAAAAGAAAAGACCGCAAAATTCAACACAGTTGATGCAAGATATATCAAATTTGTTGCAAAAGAGGGAAGCAATGGTTTTGCTACTGCAAGCGAATTCCATATCCATCAGGTTCTGAATGAAGAAGAACAGGAAGTAACAAAAGCTCAGGAAGCACTGAATGAAGCGGTAAATGACAGCAGCATAAAAGGTATTTATGAAGCAGGAAATGCAGACGGAACGTATACAAGTGCAAGCTGGACAGCGTTCAAAGAAGCATACGAAGCAGCAAAAGCACCATCTGAAGGAGCAAGTGCAGAAGAACTGAAGACACTGCTGACAAATCTCCAGAGTGCAAAAGCGGGTCTTAAGAAGTCACAAACAGAGACACCACCTACTCCAAACCAGACGGAAACACCGGCTACACCTGGACAGACAGAAAAACCATCTACACCGGAAAAACCGACCGTTGTTCAGAAAGTAAGCAAGAATGTGACTTACCGTGTTCTGGATACAAAGAAAAAAACAGCAGCTGTTGTTGGTGTCGGAGGCAAAAAAGGCAAAAAAGTTACTTCTGTGACCATCGCAAAAACAGTGAAGATCAATGGCGTTACCTATAAAGTAACCAAGATTGGCAAAAACGCATTCAAAGGCTGCAAGTATCTGAAGAAAATTACAATCGGAAGTAATGTGAAGAAGATTGAAAAAGGTGCATTTGCAAACTGCCGAAAACTTGCAAGTATCAATATGAAAAAGGCAAATGGAATCACATCCATCGGAAGCAAGGCCTTCAGCAGGATCAATTCAAAAGCAAAAGTGAGCGTACCTTCCAAAAAACTTTCCAAATATACAAGAATGCTGAAAAAAGCTGGACTTCCAAAGAAAGCGGTTATTAAAAAATAGAAATATGCTTTAAAAGCATATCTTCCGGAAAAAGAGACGGAGAGAACAAAATCTGTTTTCTCCGTCTTATTTTTCTTTGTTTTTCGGTTGACGCTTCCGACGCTTTCGACTATAATAAAAATAGTATGGCTTTCTATGCCGCAATTTTGAAAGAAAAGAGCGAATATAATTATTATAAAAAGTATGACAGGCTTTGGAAGATATGAAAATCACCAGGGCGACCGCAAGTTTACGGTTGAGATGAAGTCCGTCAACCACCGCTATTTTGATTCCAACATCAAAATGCCGAAAAAACTCAGTATTTTTGAATCTGCTATTCGAAATCTTCTCAAAGAATATATACAGCGTGGAAAAGTTGATATTTTTATTACTTATGAGGATTTCACAGAAACCAATGTCTCTTTGAAATACAACGAGAACATTGCAGCAGAGTATGTAAAATATTATCAGCAGCTTTCGGAAAAATTTGATCTGCCAAATGATATCCGTGCCTCCGTGATCGGACGCAGTCCGGAAGTTTTCACAATGGAAGAGCAGCCGGTAGATGAACAGGAGATTTGGGCAGTCCTTGAAACAGCACTTCGTGGGGCATGCGAGCAGTTTGTAGAATCCCGCATCCGAGAAGGGGAAAATCTGAAGCTGGATCTGATTGAAAAACTGGACGGTATGCTTACCGATGTGGCAGCGATTGAAAAACGTTCCCCGGAAATTCTTCAGGCATATCGCACCAAACTGACCGAAAAAGTAAAAGAACTGCTTAGTGACACACAGCTCGAGGAGAGCCGTATCGCAACAGAAGTGATTCTTTATGCAGACAAAATCTGCACGGATGAAGAAACGGTTCGTCTGCACAGCCATATCGAGAGCATGAAACAGACACTGCAAACCGGCGGAAGCATCGGCAGAAAACTGGACTTTATAGCCCAGGAAATGAACCGGGAGGCAAATACTATTTTGTCCAAGGCAAACGACCTGGAAACTTCCAATCTTGCGATCAATCTGAAAACAGAGATTGAAAAAGTAAGAGAGCAGATCCAGAATATAGAATAGGGGGGATACGATTGTCAGGATTGATCAATATCGGGTTTGGCAATGCAGTCAATACCGCCAAAGTCGTGGCAGTCATCAACCCGGATGCAGCACCGGTCAAACGTCTGGTGTCCCATGCAAGAGAAGAGGGACGCATCATTGATGCCACACAGGGAAGACGTACCAAGGCTGTGATCATCACGCAGGAAGACCATATCATTCTGTCGGCACTGCAGCCGGACACGATCGCAAAACGTTTTTCACAAAAAGATGCATTTCAGGAACGAGAGGCTCAAGGAGGCAGTTTATGAATAAAAAAGGCATTCTGATTATTTTATCCGGATTTTCCGGAGTAGGAAAAGGAACCGTTGTCAGACGTCTTCTTTCCGATTACGATAATTACGCACTTTCCATTTCCGCAACAACACGAAAACCTCGTGAAGGAGAAGAAGATGGGGTGTCATATTTTTTCAAGAGCAAAGAAGAGTTTGAACAGATGATAAAAGAAGACTCTTTTATCGAACATGCCAGATATGTTGAAAATTACTATGGTACGCCAAAAGCATATGTACAGGAACAGTTAGATGCCGGAAAAGATGTGATTCTGGAGATTGAGATCCAGGGGGCTTTAAAAGTAAAAGAAAAATACCCTGATGCTCTGATGCTGTTTCTGGTTCCGCCGGATGCACAGACTTTAAAAGAACGTCTGGTTGGCCGTGGCACGGAAACAGCCGATGTCATCCATGACCGTCTGGAACGTGCAGCACAGGAAGCCCAGGAAATGGGCTCTTATGAATACATTATTGTAAATGATGATCTGGATACCTGTGTGAAACAGGTGCACGAATTAATACAGAGTGCACACTGTAAGAAATCCCACAATACAGCATTTATCAAAGAACTGCAGCAGGATATGAACTGCTTTTTGAAAGGAGAATGATTTTATGTTACATCCATCTTACACAGACTTAATGAAAGTTGCAAACAGTGAAGTAAATGAAGGTGAAACACCTGTCGTAAACAGCCGCTATTCTATCGTAATGGCAACGGCAAAACGTGCCAGAGAACTGATCGACGGTGCACCGGCACTGGTATATAGCGACGGCAAAAAACCGCTGTCCATCGCAGTAGAAGAATTAGATAAAGGAAAGATCAAAATCCTGGCTGAAGATGAGAGCGGTGAAGATGAAGAATAAGAAAATTTTATTTATCTCTCTTGGCTGTGACAAAAACCTGGTTGATTCGGAAGTGATGCTTGGCATCCTCGCTGACCGCGGCTTTGAGATGACGGACACGGAAGACGATGCGGATATTATCATCATCAACACCTGCTGTTTTATCAATGATGCTAAAGAAGAAAGCATCAACACGATCCTGGAAATGGCAGAATATAAAAAGACCGGTCCGTGCAAGGCTCTGATTGTAACGGGCTGTCTGGCACAGCGTTATAAACAGGAGATTGTCGATGAAATACCGGAAGTCGATGCGGTGATCGGTACTTCCAAGTACGATGAGATTTTTGATGCAGTAGATCAGGCTTTAAAAGGTTCTCATTTTCTGGATGTAGATGATCTTGACCGGCTTCCGTCCGTACCCGGCAAGCGTATTCTGACAACAGGCGGGCATTATGCACATCTGAAGATTGCAGAGGGATGTGACAAGCACTGTACCTACTGTATCATCCCGAAGATTCGCGGCAATTACCGCAGCGTCCCGATGGAGCAGTTACTTGCAGAAGCCGCTTCGCTTGCAGAGCAAGGTGTAAAAGAGCTGATTCTGGTTGCCCAGGAGACGACACTGTACGGCGTGGATCTTTACGGCAAAAAGTCTCTGCATATTCTGCTCAAGGAACTTGCCAAGATCAAAGGTATCCGCTGGATCCGCATCCTGTACTGTTATCCGGAAGAGATTTATCCGGAGCTGATCGAGACAATCAAGAATGAGAAAAAAGTCTGTCACTATCTGGACATGCCGATCCAGCATGCCAGCGATGCCATTCTCAAACGCATGGGAAGACGCACGACAAAAGCACAGTTAAAAGAAACCGTTTCCCTTCTTCGAAAAGAGATTCCGGATATTGTTCTGCGAACCACGCTGATCGCCGGCTTCCCGGGAGAGACACAGGAGCAGCATGAAGAACTGATGGAATTTGTCGATGAGATGGAGTTCGAACGCCTTGGCGTCTTCGCTTATTCACCGGAAGAAAACACACCGGCAGCCTCTATGCCGGATCAGATCCCGGAGGAAATAAAAGAAGAGCGAAGAGATGCTATCCTCGAACTTCAGCAGGAGATCGCTTTTGATAAAGCAGCCGATATGGTCGGACGTACCTTATATGCCATGATCGAGGGAAAAGTAGCGGATGAGCCTGCCTATGTTGCAAGAACCTATGCCGATTCCCCGGATATTGACGGTTATGTCTTTGTCAACACCAGCGAGATGCTGATGTCCGGCGATTTTGTAAAAGTAAAGATCACAGGTTCCGCAGAATACGATCTGATCGGAGAACTTGTGTAAAAATAATCGAACATTGGGTGTAACTCTGGTAACACAGGGCTGCACCTTTTTTTGTGCATTTTTGCTGCGATAAAAAATATCTATATGTTCGGTATTTATTGTAAATGGATTGATTGTCATTACACCGGATTTTGATAATTTTACTGCAAAGCTCATCGCAGCAGATAAATATCAAAATATATGACAGAAATACCAATTTTGGAGGGAGTTAAAAACAGGGAATATTATGGAAGATCAGCAACGACTATTGAAAACAAATGCAAGATAGAGTATGGAACAGAGCAAGGATTAGCAGCACTGATTTATGGAGAAAAAGGATTAAGCTCGTTGCCAATACAGGATATTGCAGGGGAGCATATAGATACAGATAATGAGTACATGTATTACTATTCGGTTGAATTTATAAAATAGCACTAATAAAAAGAAGAGGATGTCACGTAATCTGCTTTGATTCGGTGGCATCCTTTTTTGACA
>SKEC01003031.1_pt1 | contig 10465 bp, 8 predicted proteins | sample 4826641 | NCBI WGS metagenome assembly SKEC01 (sample SAMN11008819, study PRJNA524170) | human gut metagenome | biome: Human fecal sample; material: Feces; isolation source: fecal sample from pouch patient p18, p21 | host: Homo sapiens | place: Israel: Tel-Aviv | collected 2015-12-22
CCTTATAATATTGGTTGGATATTGAGTAACAGTTACTCAAAGTTACTCAAACTAAAATTCTGAAAAGCATTGATTTTACGGCATTTCAGGGGTAATGAGTACGGGTTCAATTCCCGTCATCAGCTTTTTTTTGTACCTAAATTTATGTATTCAGCCAGGCATCACAGGTACATGAAACAGTAAAAAAGTGACAACAGGAGGGAAGAAGATGGAGAACGAAACAGTTTCCAAGAATTTTATTGAGAATATCATTGATAAAGATTTAGCAGAGGGTGTTTATGACACCGTGCATACACGTTTCCCGCCGGAACCGAATGGATATCTTCATATCGGTCATGCGAAATCTATTCTTTTAAACTATGGCCTTGCTCAGGAGTATAACGGCAAATTCAACATGCGTTTTGATGATACAAACCCTACAAAAGAGAAAAGCGAATTTGTAGAATCTATTAAAGCTGATATCAAATGGCTGGGTGCTGACTGGGAAGACAGACTTTTCTTTGCATCTGATTATTTTGACCAGATGTATGAAGCTGCTGTAAAGCTGATCCAGAAAGGAAAAGCATACGTATGCGACCTGACAGCAGATCAGATCCGTGAATACCGCGGAACACTTACAGAGCCAGGTAAAGAGAGCCCATACAGAAACAGAACTGTTGAAGAGAATCTTCAGCTTTTCGAGGAGATGAAAGAGGGTAAATATGCAGACGGAGAGAAAGTACTCCGCGCTAAGATTGATATGGCATCTCCGAACATGAATATGCGAGACCCGGTTATTTATCGTGTTGCTCATATGACACACCACAGAACAGGCGATAAATGGTGCATCTATCCGATGTATGACTTCGCTCATCCGATCGAAGATGCAATCGAGGGAATCACACATTCCATCTGTACACTGGAATTCGAGGACCACAGACCGCTGTATGACTGGGTTGTAAGAGAACTGGAATATCCGCAGCCTCCGAAACAGATTGAATTTGCAAAACTTTACCTGACAAATGTTGTCACAGGTAAACGTTATATCAAGAAACTTGTAGAAGAAGGAATTGTAGACGGATGGGATGATCCGCGTCTGGTTTCCATCGCAGCACTGCGCCGTCGTGGCTTCACACCGGAATCTATCAAGATGTTTGTTGAGCTTTGTGGTGTATCCAAGGCAAACAGCTCTGTTGATTACGCAATGCTTGAGTACTGTATCCGCGAGGACCTGAAACTGAAACGTCCGCGTCTGATGGCAATCCTTGATTCGATCAAACTTGTGATCGATAACTATCCGGAAGGTGAAATTGAGTATCTGGAAGCTCCGAATAATATGGAGAACGAAGAACTTGGAACACGTAAGATGCCATTTGGCAGAGAACTTTATATTGAGAGAGAGGATTTCATGGTAGATCCGCCTAAGAAATATAAGAGAATGTTCCCTGGCACAGAGGTTCGTCTTATGAATGCATATTTTGTAACATGTACAGGATACGAAGCAGACGAAGATGGTACAGTACGCGTAGTACATTGTACTTATGATCCGGAAACAAAGGGTGGAAACGCACCGGATGGCAGAAAGGTAAAAGGAACAATTCACTGGGTAGAAGCAAGCCAGGCTGGCAAAGCAGAAGTTCGTCTCTATGAGAATATCGTAGATGAGGAAAAAGGTGTATACAACAAGGAAGACGGTTCACTGAACGTAAATCCGAATTCTCTGACTAAAGTTACTGCTTATGTAGAGCCTGCACTGATGGAAGCAAAAGGCTATGACAGCTTCCAGTTTGTAAGAACAGGATTCTTCTGCGCAGATATCCATGACTCTAAGGAGGGAGCACCGGTATTTAACCGTATCGTATCTCTTAAGAGCTCATTTAAACTGCCGAAAGCATAATGCAATAAAAGATAAAGAAACAGCCAGGCGATTATTCGTCTGGCTGTTTGCAACATATAGTATAATTACGCTGTACTAGTGTGCCGACAAGTTGATTCATTCCTTAGATTCAGCTGCTGCCTCAATAGCTTCTTCGAAGTCTTTTGGATCGTCGGCATCTTCTTCCTCAGCATCTTTGATTTCAACTTCTGTGGCTGCTTCAGGAGCTTCTTCTGAATTTTCTGAATCAGATTCAGCTGCTACTTCGTCAGCTTTGTCTTCAGCACTGTCATTCTCTGCCTGCTCACCTGTATGTTCCCAGGACTGGAAATCTTCTGCAGTTTCAGCTTCTTCGTCAGCTTTTTCCTCAGTTTTCTCTTCTTCGTCTGTCAGATCAAAATCATCAAAGTCATCTTCAAAATCAAAATCCTCTTTGCAGGATCCTTTCTTTGCGATAATAGCGGCAACGACACCGGCAGCAGCTGCGGTAAGAGCGCCGACTGCAACAAATCCCCAGTATTTATTAATTTTAGCCATGATAATCATAAACTCCTTTCTGATATTCTCCTATTTCTGCGAATATGAAACAGATTAGTGATTGGTTATTCATATTTTAATACGTTTTGCATAAAAAGAAAAGCAAAACTTTTTCTGAAAGCAGTTGCATAGCAAAAAGATACAAGGTATACTATGACACGAAAGAAGAGGGGCGCTGATAAAAACATTTTACAGAATAACGGCGTTCGAACAGTAACAGAAGAGGTTTATATATGAGAAGAATTATCTTAGCATCTGCTTCACCCAGACGAAGAGAACTGCTGGAGAGAGCAGGCGTGAAATTTGAAGTGATACCCGCATCAGGAGACGAGAATCGGACTTCTGATGACCCGAAAGAGGCAGTTGCGCAGCTGGCAAGAGATAAGGCGGTTTCTGTTAAAGCGACAGTAGAGGATGCCGAAGAGGGAACTGTAATTATCGGTTCTGATACAGTGGTAGTGTTTCAGAATATGATTCTTGGAAAACCACACGATCAGGAAGACGCAGCAGATACTCTGAAGAAACTGCAGGGGAACACCCATCAGGTATACACTGGCGTTTCTGTATTGGAGAAAAAGAATGGGCAATGGCAGGAACATGCCTTTTATGAGAGTACAGATGTGACATTTTATCCGGTTTCAGATGAAGAAATCAGAGAATATGTTGCGACAGGAGAGCCTATGGATAAAGCGGGAAGTTACGGAATTCAGGGGTTTTTCGGAATATATGTAAAAGGAATTAATGGAGACTACAATAATGTGGTAGGGCTTCCGGCCGCCAGATTATTTTATGAAATGAAGAAATCAGGAATTGACTTGAGAGGATGACAAAAGATGATTAAGGCATGTATATTTGATTTGGATGGAACGTTAGCTGATACACTGGAATCCATGGCATATGTCACAAACGTTATCATGGAAAAATTTGGTTTAAAGACACTTCCGGTGGATAATTTCAGATATTACAGCGGAGAAGGTGCAAGCATGCTGATCCGCCGTGCACTTAAAGATGCCGGGGACCCGGAGCTTACTCATTATGAGGAAGGAGAGAGACTTTACAGAGAAATGTTTGCAGCAGATCCGATGTATAAAGTAGTTCCTTATAAGGGAATGCCGGAGACATTGAAAGAGCTGAAGAAACATGGAATGAAGCTGGCAGTCTGCTCCAACAAACCGCATCCGGCAGCTGTAAAAGTTATCGCGCAGCTTTTCGGAGAAGAGTTTGACATGGTGGTCGGACAGAGTGATGCAATCCGCAGAAAACCTGCTCCGGACGGTCCTCTGATGGTTGCTGGGAAATTTGGTGTAAAACCAGAAGAGTGCATGTATGTAGGAGATACCAGCACAGATATGAAAACAGGAAAAGCAGCAGGAATGTTCACAGTTGGTGCATTATGGGGATTCCGTGACCGTGAGGAACTCAACGAAAATGGCGCAGATATAGTTGCCGAAGCACCGACTGACTTAGTAAAGATTTGCGAGGAACATGGAAATGATTAAGTTAGTTGCCAGTGACCTGGATGGAACTTTGCTCTTAAATAAAGCACAATCTTTGCCGGAAGAGATATTTCCACTGATCAGACAGTTACAGGAAATGGGAATCATATTTGTTGCAGCCAGTGGCAGACAGTACCCGAATATGAGAAAATTGTTTGCACCTGTTGCGTCAGAGATTTCTTATATTTCCGAAAATGGTGCTTTGGCAGTAGATCATGGGGAAGTGCTGTATCAGGATTCTTTTGACAGGGAACTTGCAAATGAGATCATTTCTGCAATCATGGAAAAGAAAGATGCAGAGTTTACCTGTTCAGCAAAGGATTACCATTATCTGATGCCGAAGACAAAGAAATTTCATGATCATATGTTATATGAAGTAAAAAATGAGTGCAGATTTGTAAAAAGTCTGGATGAAATGACAGATCCGATTATGAAGCTGGCTGTATTTGAGCCGGGTGGTCTTACCGAAGAGTCCGTAAAATACTGGACCGGAAGATTTGGAAAAGACTGTGTGGTTGTTACGTCGGGAAATGAATGGATTGATTTTATTCCTTTTGGTACTAATAAGGCAAAGGGAATTATAGAATATCAGAAGAGATATCATATTTCGCCGGAAGAATGTCTGACATTCGGAGACGAATATAATGATATAGAGATGCTTAAGGCAGTAAAATATGGCTTTGCCATGGCGCATTCCAAGGAGGGGGTACGGGCAGCAGCGTCCTATGTGACAGAACGGGTTGAACCGATCCTTGAGAAGCTGATTTTGGCAAAGGGAGAAATTGAGGAGGTAATTTAAAATGTTTACAGAAGAATGTATCAATACTTTTCTGGAAAATCAGGAGCAGCTTTTTCCACAGCCGGTGGCAGAATCTTATGAGGCAGCAGAAGCTTTTCTTGAGGACTGCATGGCACAGGTAGTAGATTCTATCGAAGAGGTCAGAGAGTATCTGGAAGAGATCGGAGCTGATGTGGATGGAATGTCAGATGAAGAGTTGGAAGAAGCAAGCGAAGTTTTTGCACTGCCAGATGGAAAATATCTGATCGTAGAGGGATAAAACAACAGTATCTGTCTTGGAAATGATGATATGAACGTTAACTATTGTTGGTAAATGGTGCAGGATAAGTACCCATAGGTGTAAAAGGTAATTTAGAGCTGCTGTAATGAAGTTTACAGTGGCTCTTTTTGATATTATAGGAAGAAAAATACAGATTACATTTTCTTAAAATACAGTGTTATAATGGCTTTATGCAGAGAATGAAGGAGATGTCATTGCCACTCATTGTAAATATCCTGCGAAATATATTGAGGAGATGCAATGAACAGTAATGAAATCACAATTCTATTATAAATGAAAAGGAGGACTACAGATGGAGAGAAGGAGATTTCTTGCAATCGTGATGACTGTGATGATGGTTATTTCATTGATTCCATCCATGGTTTTTGCGGCAGCTCCGTCAGGAGAGCTTGGTGGCAAGCTTAAGGTTAAAGGGCTTGCAGCAGTAGGGGCAACTGTGAGCGCGGATTACTCAAAGGTCACACCGGAGGGAGTGACAGATGAAGATTTTACTTTTTCCTGGTCAAGACAGACAGGAGAGAAGGAATTAACACAGATAGGGACTGAGAAAACGTATACGATTACTCAGGAGGATCTGGGATATAAACTGGAACTTGATATCACACCGATAGACGGAAGTGGTCTTACAGGAACGCTGACAGCCAAAACATTAGAAGTAGTGGCTACAGAGGATGAGGCGAAAGCCCTTACAGAGCAGAATCCGGATGAAACGGAGGAAGCACAGCTGGCGGAGACTACAGATGAAGCAGAGAACAATCAGGATTCTGAGAATCAGACTACTGATGAAACACAGACAGATGAGAATCAGAATGTAGAAAATTCACAGAATGATGAAGTGCAGGAAACAGAAGGCCAGCTGGATGAAACACAGACTGACTACGATAATGAGAGTGCACAGCAGACGGATGGTTCACAGGAAAATGCGTCTGATCAGACATATAACGAGACAGACAGCTCAGAGGGAACTGATGATTCTCAGATGAAAATCTATACAGAAGAACAGCTTCAGGTAGATGAAGATGGAAATGTGCAGACTGACAAAACAGATGAAAACGCAGAAGACACTGCGGGAAAAGACAGCAAAGAAGCTTATGAGGCTGTTGCATCTGTAGAAGACAGTGAAGATCCGGTTTGTGATTTTGGAACAGCACAGAGTGATCTCGGAGATGTTGAGGCACAGTATGTGCAGATCACAAATATAGGAAGTGAAACCTTAAATTTTCAGGAAATCAGTCCGGAACATTTTATGGTTGCTGATATTACAGAACCGTTGGCAGCAGGTGAATCTGTGAATGTATGGGTACAGCCAAGAGAAGGACTGGAAGCCGGAGATTATGATGATGTGATCACTTACGAGACAGAAGAGGGAACAGAGGTATCCTTTGAAGCAAAGATTACGATTGAGGGTGAATCATCTGACGCAGATGACGAGGATTTGGAACCGGTAGAAGATCCAAAAGAAGAACCGTCTGACACCACAGAACCGGCTGAAACACCGGATGATTCAAAGACATCAGATGATAATACAGACGCATCTCTTGAAGCACAGTCTTTGGATATAAATACCGGGACATTGAATTTCAGTGACGTTGAAGAAAATTATACACAGGCAAATGAGACTTTGTCTGTAACAGTAACAAACACAGGCGACAGTGCTGTTACACTGAGAATACCACAGTCAGAATACTTTAATGTACTGAATGAGGATGGAAGCGAAGCTGCATCAGGAACACAGCTTGCAAAAGGGGAATCCATTATGTTCATGGTACAGCCAAAGACAGGGCTGACTAAGGGAGATTACAGTGATACTCTGGTATTTGGAAGCAATGAAGAATCAGAAGTAACCGCACAGGTGACTGCTGAAATTTCAGTAAAAGAAGCACAACAGCAGATTACAGAGATTCAGGCAGATCCGGCCTCTGTTGATTATGATGATCTGAAAGAGGGGTATGATACTCCTGATTCAACAACAGTTACACTTACAAATACAGGAAATACAACTGTTTCACTGGTACAGCCGGTGGGAGAATATTTTAATATCGGAGAACTTTCTGCATCAGAACTGAATCCGGGAGATACCGCTGAATTTACAGTAACTCCGGTAACAGGACTGACAGCCGGAGACTATATGGACAGTATCCAGATTATGCAGACAAACGCTGATGGACAGGAAGAAGTGCTGACAACAGTAAATACTTCGATTACTGTTTCTGAAGTGGAAAAAATTTACAAATTATCTGTTAATCCGACAGAACTGGATTTTGGAAAGACAAAAGCCGGATACGGCGAAGCACCGGAAGCACAGAAAGTTACTGTGACAAATGAAGGAAATACAAATGTTACTTTAAATACACCTTCAGCTAAGAACTTTAAAATTGGTAAATTTTCTGCTACAGAACTTGCACCGGGCGAGAGCGCGACATTTAAGATTCGTCCAAAAGAAGGCTTGAAGGCTGGTTCTTATACAGAAGCTATCGCCGTTAATACTGATCAGAACGTCAGTGCAAAGGTAAATGTCAAATTTACAGTTAAGACTGTTCGCAAAGCGAAGATTGCAGATCCGGCAGATAATAAGATCACAGGAATCAGTTCTGAGGGATATACAACGCAGTCCAAGATTACTTTCACTGCAGTTGGTGCAGGTATGGATAACGAGAGTCCTGGAAAGGGAGATGTTCGCTATGTACCATATAACTGGAAAGTAATCAACACAAACAGCTGGAGCAGTGCACCGTATACGGCAGCATTTGGAATTACAAAAGCAGGAACTTATACACTGACTGTTGTATTTGACCGCCAGATGTATAATGGAAAAGAGTGGGAAAATACAGGAGAGCAGGATACCAAACAGGTAAACTTCAATATTACTCAGGCACAGACAGTAACGGCAACTCCAACTCCACAGCCAAACGGAGCAACCGCAAAATCTGCTGTAAAGACAGGAGATACAACGAATATCGCGCCGTTTGTGATCATTCTGGTGATTGCGGCAGGATGTATCGCAGGTGTTGTGGTTTATAAAAAGAAGAAAAAATAAATACAAAACAAACTGTTAGCACTCATTTTAAATGAGTGCTAATTTTTTCTTGACTTTTGGATTAAATGGTATTACTATATCTCTCAGAGAAGCAACTACAGATAAAAAGTTGCAGTAAATACAAAAAAAGGAGTGTGGACAGCATGGCTGTAAAACATGGAAGTTTATCAATCAACAGTGAAAATATTTTCCCGATTATTAAGAAATGGTTATATTCCGATCATGATATTTTTGTAAGAGAGCTGGTATCCAACGGATGTGATGCGATTACAAAACTGAAAAAACTGGAAGTAATGGGAGAATATAATTTCCCGGAAGGATATAAACCGGAAATTCAGGTAATTGTTAACCCTGATGAAAAGACGCTGAAATTTATCGATAATGGTATCGGTATGACTGCTGAAGAAGTTGAGAAATACATTACTCAGATTGCTTTTTCAGGTGCAACCCAGTTCCTTGAGAAATACAAAGATAAAACAACAGATGACCAGATGATCGGTCATTTCGGACTTGGTTTCTATTCTGCATTTATGGTAGCAGATGAAGTACACATCGATACACTTTCCTATACAGAAGGTGCACAGCCTGTACATTGGTCCTGTGATGGCGGTACAGAGTATGATATTCAGGAAGGCAACAAGAATACAATCGGTACAGAGATTACATTATTCCTGAATGAAGATTGTCTGGAATTTGCAAACGAATATCGTATGCGTGAGATTCTGGAGAAATATTGTTCCTTTATGCCGGTTCACATTTATCTTTCCAAGGCAAACGCACCGCAGGAATATGAGACGATCGATGAAGCCGAATTAAGAGATGACGATGTAGTTGTTGAACATATTCATGAAGAAGCTAAGACAGAAGAGAAAGAAAACGAGAATGGTGAGAAGGAAGTTGTTGAAGTTTCCCCTGCAAAGGATAAAGTAAAGATCAACAAACGTCCGGTTTCCATCAGTGATATCAATCCTCTCTGGATGAAACATCCGAATGAATGTACAGATGATGATTATAAGGAATTCTACCGTAAAGTATTTATGGATTACAAAGAGCCGTTATTCTGGATTCATCTGAATATGGATTATCCGTTTAACTTAAAAGGTATCCTGTACTTCCCGAAGATCAATACAGAGTATGATTCTATCGAAGGAACAATCAAACTGTATAATAACCAGGTATTTATCGCAGATAATATCAAAGAGGTAATTCCGGAATTCCTTCTTCTGCTGAAAGGTGTAATTGACTGCCCGGATCTGCCGCTGAACGTATCCAGAAGTGCACTGCAGAATGATGGATTTGTACAGAAGATTTCCGAGTATATTTCCAAGAAGGTAGCAGATAAACTGACAGGAATGTGCAAAACAGACCGTGAATCCTATGAAAAATACTGGGATGACATCAGCCCATTCATTAAATATGGCTGCATCAAGGATACTAAATTTGCAGAGAAAATAGGAGATTATGTACTCTTCAAGAATCTTGACGGCAAATATCTGACACTGAAAGATTGCATTGAAGAGAACAAGAAAGAAACAGAAGAACCGGAAAATCAGGCAGAAGAGAAGAAAGAAGATACTGCATCTGAAGAAAATAAAGATGCACAGGAGAAAGAGCCTGAGAAGACCGTAATCTTCTATGTAACTGATGAGGTTCAGCAGAGCCAGTATATTAATATGTTCAAAGAGGCAGGAAAGGATGCTGTTATCCTGAAACACAACATTGACAGTGCATTTATTTCCAGTCTGGAACAGAAACATCAGGATGTACAGTTCAAGAGAATCGACGCTGACCTTACAGAGGAAATGAAGGGTGAAGGCACAGCAGATGAAGAAACTGTAAAAGCACTGACAGAACTTTTACGTAAGAATCTTCACAAGGATAAACTGGAAGTACATGTAGAGAATCTGAAGAATGAAAATGTATCTGCAATGATGACTCTTTCTGAAGAAAGCCGCCGTATGCAGGATATGATGAAAATGTACAATATGTACGGAATGGATCCGAATATGTTTGGCGGACAGGAAACATTGGTTCTGAATGCAAATCATCCGCTGGTTAAATATCTGGCAAAGAATAAGGAATCTGATAAAGCACCTGTAATCTGCGAGCAGCTGTACGACCTTGCAATGATGAGCCATAAACAGCTCTCACCTGAGGAAATGACAAAATTTGTTCAGAGAAGCAATGAGATTCTGCTGATGATAACAAAATAATCCGTCAGATAGTGAGTTAAGCGCCCATAACGAACAACAAGCTTATTGTTCTTCGTAATTGAAGCAGAAAACTTGCCTGATTCGGTTAAGATACGAGGTAAGGTGGATAGAATCTGCTTTGCCTCGTTTTTGCTCCAATTACAGTGAAAGTATGCTGTTTTAACCAAATCAAGTAAGTCCCCTGCTTCAATTGCGAAGAGCAATAAGCAGTGGGTGGGGACTTGCTTGTATCAGAAGGGGTACAAGCC
>SKEC01003036.1_pt1 | contig 10452 bp, 11 predicted proteins | sample 4826641 | NCBI WGS metagenome assembly SKEC01 (sample SAMN11008819, study PRJNA524170) | human gut metagenome | biome: Human fecal sample; material: Feces; isolation source: fecal sample from pouch patient p18, p21 | host: Homo sapiens | place: Israel: Tel-Aviv | collected 2015-12-22
GTATTATAATAATAAAAAGAGAACATATTGTTCAAAAAACGATGATTGAAATCATTCATATGTAGGAATAAGGTGAGGAAAATAAATCGGGCAGTAAAAATAAGAATCTATCCAAATGCAGAACAACGTGTGCAAATAGAAAAAACAATCGGCTGCAGCCGGTTTATCTATAACTGTATGCTTGCGGATAAAATAGAACATTATAAAAAAGAAAAGAAGATGTTAAGGAACACACCAGCCAGTTACAAGAAAGAATATCCCTGGCTGAAAGAGGTGGATTCATTGGCATTAGCAAATGTACAGATGCATCTGGAAAGTGCATTCCGTAAGTTTTTCCGCGAACCATCGGTAGGATTTCCACGTTTCAAATCAAAGAAGTCAGCAAGAAAATCTTATACAACAAACGTAGTGAACGGAAATATCTTTCTGGAAGGAAAATATTTGAAACTGCCTAAGATGACAGCCATCAGGATAAAGCTTCACCGTCCAATATCAGAAAAATGGAAACTGAAATCTGTGACAGTCAGCAGGGAGCCCTCCGGAAAATATTTTGCCAGTCTTTTATTTTACTGTGAAAACCAAACAGCAGAAAAAGGACCAGCAGAAAAATTTATCGGGATTGATTTTGCCATGCAGGGGATGTGTGTGTTTTCTACTAATGAAAGAGCCAAATACCCGATGTTCTATCGGCACGCAGAGAAAAAGCTTGCACGGGAACAGAGAAAGCTGTCCAGATGTCAGAAAGGCAGTCAGAATTATAAAAAACAGAAGAAACGAGTTGCATTGTGCCATGAAAAGATCCGAAATCAGAGAAAAGATTTTCAGCATAAACTCAGTACCAGTCTTGCCGAGAGCTACGATGCAGTATGCGTGGAAGACCTGAATCTGAAAGGGATGGCAGGAGGATTTCATTTTGGAAAAGGCGTGCATGATAATGGATATGGCCTGTTTCTGTCTATGCTGGAATATAAACTGGAGGAACGAGGAAAATATCTGATAAAAGTAGATCGTTATTTTGCATCCAGTAAGATTTGCAGTGTATGCGGAAAGAAAAAAGAAGAATTGTCTTTATCTGAAAGGATTTATTGCTGTGAATGCGGAAACAGAATGGATCGTGATGTAAATGCAGCAGTGAACATCATGAATGAGGGAAAAAGAATCTTTGCAGAATGTGCATGACAGCACAATAAAAAGTCCGTAACCGGACTAATAAAAATCGCGGGGCACGCGAGGATAGCTTGTAGATACTTGGCTCAGTAGAGCCATTGAGCAAGAAGCCCCCACTTCAAAATCAGAGATTTAAGTGGTGGGAGCATGTCACAAGAAAGAGCAGAAGAAGAGCAGAAAAAGTTCAGAAGGAAGAGGCGGAGCGTTATGTCAGCATGTACAGCAGTCATTGAGGAACTCCATCAGGCAATCGTGGAGCAAAGGAATATGGAGGAGCTAGAGGGGCTTCTCTGGGCGGGGGTGCTCGCATACCAGAATCAAACATTTTACACGCTTTCCGGTCTGGAATTCTCCTACACGGTAAAACATAAGAAAAACGGAGACTACAGTGGAGAACTGTTGATCTCACGTAAGGAGACAAGCAAGACCCTGACCAGAAGCTCCGTGATGCTGGCATTCCACAAAGTCCTCGCCGAGATGAAATTCAAAGAAATCAATGGAGCAGCATATCTTCTTCCTCCGGAATACCGCGGACCAAAATCAATCGGGCAGATCTTTGGAATCTCATATATCTTCAGCATGTTTCAGGAGTTTGGCCTGATTCGTACAAATGAGAAAAAGAAATAAAGGAAAGAGAAAATAATTGTTGAAATTATGCTTGACAACTAATTTTTTTGGATATATACTTTGATAATCAAAATATTCTAAACCCAAAACAAATCAGGAATATGAGGAAACAATTATTATGAATAAAGAACAGACCTTAACCGGTGTCATCCGCGGAACGGGAGCCTGTGTTCCAAAGCGAGTCATGGATAATGACGAGATTGCTGGTTTTGTTGAGACCAGTGATGAGTGGATCCGGGAGCGGACAGGTGTGGAACGGCGTCATATAGCAGAAGAGGAAACAACTGTTTCCATGGCTGTTGAGGCCGGTCGCCAGGCAGTCGAAGAGGCCGGAATCTCACCGGAAGAAATCGATATGATCCTGGTGGCTACCGGCTCAGCTGACCGGGTTTTTCCATGTACAGCCTGCCAGGTACAGGAGGCTCTTGGAGCTTTGGGTGCCGTTGGATTTGATCTCAATGCTGCATGCAGTGGATTTCTTTTCGCTTACAATACAGCGCAGGCGTACATAGCATCTGGAATCTACCGTACGATTCTGATCATTGGAAGCGAGAGTCTTTCACGTATTGTTGACTGGACTGACCGTGGAACCTGCATCTTGTTTGGAGATGGAGCCGGAGCGGTTCTTCTTCAGGCGAAGGAAGGAAAAAGCTATCAGCCGGTTTCACATTCCGATGGACGAGGCGGACCGGCACTGACCGGACCGGGAGTGCTTGGAAGAGCACGCAGTATTGATCAGGATCCAAAAGAAACAAAAACAGAATACATTACCATGAATGGCAAGGATGTTTTCCAGTTTGCAGTCCGCAAGGTTCCGCAGGTGATACAGGAAGTCCTTGAGCGAAACGAGCTTTTCCTTGAGGATATCGACTGGTTTGTTCTTCATCAGGCAAACGCGCGAATCGTAGATGCGGTTGCAAGGCGACTTCGTCTGGATATTGGAAAATTTCCAATGAATCTTCAGGATTATGGAAATACGTCATCCGCGAGTATCCCGATTTTGCTGAATGAACTGAATCGAAAAGGTGTCCTGAAAAAAGGACAGAAACTGGTTCTGGCAGGATTTGGAGCAGGATTGTCCTGGGGCGCAAGCGTGCTGGAGTGGGACATCACGGAGTGATGAAGCAATTCGTAGATATCCGATATCTCAATATTAAATAGATACAGAAGAATAGAGACCATATAACATTGGAAAAAAGGGGAACAGAATTTCATCATAAAAGTGAAATCTGAAACCCAAATTATATAAATTTAATCAAACAGAAAAAGGAGAAAACAAAAATGTTAGAAAGAATTATTGAACTTACAGCAGAAAACTTAGGAGCAGACGCAGCAACAATCACAGCAGAGACATCTTTTAAAGATGATCTTCATGCAGATTCCCTGGATCTCTTTGAGCTTGCAATGGCATTCGAGGAAGAATTTTCTGTAGAAATCCCAAGCGAGGATCTTGAGCAGATCACAACAGTTGCAGATGTAATGAACTATCTGACAGAGCATCAGGCGTAATCATCAACCTGGCTGATCGAGAGGACTTAAATTTATGAAGACAGAGATCACAGAATTATTAGGAATTGATTATCCGGTGATTCAGGGCGGTATGGCCTGGGTTGCAGACTATCATCTGGCAGCAGCCGTATCCAATGCGGGTGGCCTTGGGTTGATCGCCGCAGGCGGTGCACCGGCAGAGTGGGTAAGAGAACAGATCCGTGAGACAAAAAAGCTGACTGACAAACCATTTGGTGTGAACATCATGCTGATGAATCCGGAAGCAGACAAGATTGCAAAGGTAATCCTGGAAGAGGACATCAAGGTAGTGACAACAGGTGCAGGAAGTCCGGAAAAATACATGGCAGACTGGAAAGCAGCCGGAGTCAAAGTTATCCCGGTCGTTGCATCCGTAGCACTTGCAAAACGTATGGAGCGCTGCGGTGCAGATGCGGTCGTTGCCGAAGGCTGTGAGGCAGGCGGACATATCGGAGAGCTTACCACAATGGTACTGGTTCCGCAGGTTGTCGATGCAGTGAATATCCCGGTGATCGCAGCGGGCGGTATTGCAGACGGCAGAGGTATGGCAGCAGCATTTATGCTGGGAGCCAGAGGAATCCAGATGGGAACTATTTTTGCAGCATCTAAGGAATCTGTGATCCATGAAAATTATAAGAACAGTATTCTTAAAGCAAAAGACATCGACAGCCGTGTAACAGGCAGAAGTACGGGACATCCGATCCGTGTTCTTCGCAATGATATGGCACGCAAATATCTGGAAATGGAAAAAGAGGGCGCACCGTTTGAGGAACTGGAAAAGATGACTCTTGGCAGTCTCAGAAGAGCAGTTCAGGATGGTGATGCTAAGAATGGCAGTCTGATGGCAGGACAGATCGCAGGCATGATCAAAGAAGAACGTTCCTGTGAGGATATTATTAAATCTACTGTATCCGATGCATGCAGACTGATGAATGGAGTAAGTGTAAATGAGTAAGATTGCTTTTATTTATCCGGGACAGGGCGCGCAGGCAGTTGGAATAGGAAAAGACTTTTATGAGAAAAGTCCTTTATCCAGGACAATATTTGACCAGGCATCTGAGGCAGTGAATCTCGACCTTAAGAAGCTTTGCTTTGAAGAAAATGATCTTCTGGACAAAACAGAATATACACAGGTTGCAATGGTGACTGCCTGTCTGGCAATGACAAGAGCGGTTGAATCCATGGGACTTCATGCAGATATGACAGCAGGTTTAAGCCTTGGCGAATATTGCGCGATCGCTGTGGCAGGCGGTATGTGTGATCTGGATGCAATCCGCACAGTGCGTTCCAGAGGAATCTTTATGGAGCATGCAGCACCGGAAGGAAGCGGCGCAATGTCCGCAGTACTCGGAATGGATGCAGCGGTGATCGAGGATGTCTTAAATGGCCGAGAGGGCGTTTCTATTGCAAACTACAACTGTCCGGGACAGATCGTTATCACCGGTGAGGCAGCTGCGGTTGCTGAGGCAGGAACTGCTTTAAAAGAAGCAGGAGCAAGAAGAGTACTTCCACTTAAGGTGAGCGGACCATTCCATTCACCGATGATGAGACCTGCAGGAGAAGAACTGGCGAAGGTTTTTGCAGGAGTCAGTATGAATCCATTAAAGGTTCCGTATGTGGCAAACATTAACGCAGAAGTGATCACAGATTGTGGAAGAATCGAAGGACTTCTGGTGGAGCAGGTCAGTGAATCTGTCCGCTGGCAGCAGAGTGTGGAAACCATGCTTCGTGAAGGTGTGGACACCTTCGTTGAGATCGGACCGGGTAAAACACTGACAGGATTCCTTAGAAAAATTGACAGAAATGTAAAAGCTTATCACATCGGAAGCTGGGAAGAAGCAGTTCAGGTGTGTGAGGAATTGAAATAAAAATTGATAAGACCGGATAAAGGTACATCTGGTCACAGCAGATGCCGAGAGGAGAGAAATAAGTGGCAGAGCAGAATAAAAAGAAAGTTGCTGTTGTAACAGGTGCTTCCAGAGGAATCGGAAGAGCCATTGCCCTGGAGCTTGCTTCCAGAGGTGCAGCAGTTGTAATCAATTATAACGGTTCTGAGGAACGGGCACGAGAAGTGCAGAAAGAGATTGAGGAAAAAGGCGGAGAGGCTGAGATTAGACAGTGGAATGTTGCGGATTACAAAGCCTGTGAAGGTGCCGTAAAGGACATTGTAAAAACTCATGGAAGCATTGATATTCTGGTTAATAATGCCGGAATCACAAAAGACGGACTTCTGATGGGAATGTCCGAAGAAGATTTTGATCAGGTGATCGATGTCAACCTCAAAGGAACTTTCAATATGATGCGTTTTGTTTCCAGACAGATGCTCCGTCAGCGTTCAGGACGTATGATCAGTATGGCATCTGTTGTGGGGATCGCAGGAAATGCCGGACAGGCAAATTATGCGGCATCCAAAGCCGGGATTATTGGTATGACCAAAAGCGCGGCAAGAGAGCTTGCATCCCGAGGCATCACAGTGAACGCAGTTGCGCCGGGATTTATTGAGACAGAGATGACAGCAGTTTTATCTGAAGAAGTAAAAAAAGCGACTGCGGCACAGATTCCGCTGGGACATTTTGGAAAGCCGGAAGATATCGCAAAGACAGTAGCTTTTCTGGCATCTGACGATGCAGCATATATTACCGGACAGGTGATTCAGGTTGATGGAGGAATGGTCATATGAGTAAGAGAAGAGTAGTTGTAACCGGACTTGGCGCCGTTACTCCTATTGGAAATAATGTTGAGGATTTCTGGGCAGGAATCCGTGAAGGAAAAGTCGGCATCGGACCGATCACAAAATTTGATACAACAGATTACAAGGTAAAGATCGCAGCAGAGGTTAAGGATTTTAACGCAAAGGACCATATGGATCCGAGAGCCGCAAGACGTATGGATCCGTTCTGTCAGTACGCAGTGACCGCAGCAAAAGAAGCTTTTGAGGATGCTGGCCTTGATATGGAAAAAGAAGATTCTTTCCGTGTGGGCGTTATTGTCGGATCCGGTATCGGAAGCCTTCCGCAGGTAGAAAACAACTATGAAAAGATCCTCACCAAAGGACCTGGAAAAGTAAATCCACTGATGGTTCCGATGATGATCTCCAACATGGCGGCAGGAAACATTTCTATTCAGCTGGGACTCCGCGGCAAATGTACAGATGTGGTGACAGCTTGTGCATCCGGAACACACAGCATTGGTGATGCATTCCGTGCAATTCAGTATGGGGATGCGGAAATCATGCTGGCAGGTGGAACCGAGAGTTGTATCTGTCCGACCGGTGTAGCTGGTTTTACTGCTCTTACTGCCCTTACCAAAACAGAAGATGCTGCAAGAGCGTCCATTCCTTTTGATAAAGACAGAAGCGGCTTTGTTCTTGGTGAAGGTGCCGGAATCGTAGTTCTTGAAGAACTGGAGCATGCAAAGGCGAGAGGCGCAAGAATCTATGCTGAGCTGGTTGGCTACGGTGCAACAGCGGATGCTTTCCACATCACTTCTCCGGCTGAGGACGGAGCAGGCGCAGCCAGAGCAATGGAACTTGCAATGGAAGAAGCTGGTGTTCAGCCATCTGAGGTAGAATACATTAACGCACATGGAACAAGTACGCATCACAATGACCTGTTTGAGACAAGAGCGATCCACAAGGCATTTGGAGATGCGGCAAAAAATCTGGTTGTAAATTCTACAAAATCCATGATCGGACATCTTCTTGGTGCAGCCGGTGGAGTGGAATTTGTGACCTGCGTTAAATCTCTGGAAGAGGGATTTATCCACCAGACAGTTGGAACCACAGATCCGGACGAAGAGTGTGATCTGAACTATGCGATCGGTGCTCCGGTAGAAAAAGAGATCCATTATGCAATGAGCAATTCTCTTGGCTTTGGCGGACACAATGCGACACTTCTTGTAAAGAAATATGAGGGTTGATAATTATGGAATTTGAAAATCTTCTTACATTAATAAAAACAGTATCAGATTCTGAACTGACAGATTTTGATTACGAAGAAAATGGTACCCGCATCCGACTGAAGAAGAAAAAAGAAACAGTAGTGGTTTCTGGTGCTTCTTCAAATGTACCGGTTATGGGACTTGAAAACATTCGGACAGTTGAAAATGTTGCAGCGGTGAATACAGCAAATACTCAGGCAGACAATAGCGAACCGGAGGGAATGATCGTAAAATCTCCTCTTGTGGGAACTTTTTATGCAGCACCTGCCGAGGACGCAGATCCGTTTGTTTCTGTTGGAGATCAGGTCAAAAAAGGTCAGACGCTTGCCATCGTGGAAGCAATGAAACTGATGAACGAGATTGAAAGTGATTTTGACGGTAAAGTTGCGGAAATTTATGTGGAAAACGGACAGGCAGTAGAGTATGGACAGCCGTTGTTCCGGATTGTATAAATTCAGGGTATAAATCTGAAAAAATGTGGATCATTCGAATGTACAGAGAAATTAATGTGGATAAACGAAGTTTCCATTGTAGGAGTATAGATTATGAATAAATTAGGGGTAAAAGAAATTGAACAGATTCTTCCTCACAGACATCCATTTCTTCTTGTGGATTATATCGAGGATTATGAGCCGGGCAAATTTGCCGTCGGTTATAAATGCGTGACTTTCCGTGAGGACTTTTTTAAGGGACATTTCCCACAGGAACCGGTAATGCCGGGTGTCCTGATGGTGGAAGCTCTTGCGCAGACAGGCGCTGTGGCAATCTTAAGCCTGGAAGAAAACAAAGGCAAGATTGCATACTTTGGCGGGATCAAGAACTGCAGATTCCGTGGAAAAGTTGTTCCGGGGGATAAACTTCGTCTGGAAACAACGATCATCAAATGCAAAGGACCGGTTGGTGTCGGTCATGCAGTTGCAAGTGTTGACGGCAAAGTGGTAGTTGATGCAGAACTGACTTTTATGATTGGATAGGTGACACACTATGATTAAAAAAGTGCTGATTGCGAATCGAGGGGAGATTGCAGTACGGATCATCCGCGCATGCAGAGAAATGGGAATAGAGACGGTTGCTGTTTATTCAGAGGCAGACAGAGATGCACTTCATACTCAGCTTGCGGATGAGGCAGTCTGCATCGGACCGGCACCGTCATCCCAGAGCTACCTCAGCATGGAAAATATCATCAGTGCAACGATCGTTACAGGAGCCGATGCAATTCATCCGGGATTTGGTTTCCTTTCCGAAAACAGTCGTTTTGCGGAGCTCTGTGAACAGTGCAATATTACATTTATCGGGCCGCCGTCAACTGTGATCGCAAGTCTTGGAAACAAGCAGGCGGCAAAAAATACAATGGCAAATGCAGGGGTTCCGATCATTCCTGGTGGCAAAAATCCAATCTATACAGTAGAAGAGGGAATGAAGGAAGCCGAAACGATCGGTTATCCGGTCATCATCAAAGCTGCTCTTGGTGGAGGCGGCAAGGGAATGCGAGTTGCTGATACACCGGCAGATTTTGAAGAAAGTTTCCGTACCGCACAGAAAGAAACGCAGATGGCTTTTGGCGATTCTACGATGTACGTGGAGCATTTTGTACGTCATCCAAGACATATTGAATTTCAGATCATGGCAGATAAATTCGGTAATGTAATTCACCTGGGGGAACGTGATTGTTCCATTCAGAGAAATCATCAGAAGATGATCGAGGAATCCCCATGTGAGGTGATCTCCGATGAACTTCGTGCCAGAATGGGAGAGGCAGCGGTGAAAGCGGCAAAAGCAGCCGGGTATGAAAATGCCGGAACGATTGAATTCCTTCTTGATAAAGAAGGCAGATTTTATTTTATGGAAATGAATACCCGAATTCAGGTGGAGCATCCGGTTACGGAGTGGGTGACAGGTGTGGATCTTGTCAAAGAGCAGATCCGTATTGCATCCGGGCTTCCACTATCCTGTAAGCAGGAAGATATTCAGCTGACAGGGCATGCGATTGAATGCCGGATCAACGCAGAAAATCCATCCAAAGGTTTTCGTCCGTCACCAGGAACGATCACGGACATGTATTTTCCAGGAGGAAAAGGAATCCGTATTGATTCCGCTGTGTACAGTGGATATACGATCCCACCGTATTATGATTCCATGATCGCGAAGGTGATCGTGTGGGCGAAGAACCGTACCGAAGCAATCCGTAAGATGCAGAGTGCGCTTGGTGAAGTGATCATAGAGGGAATCGATACCAATGTAGACTATCAGTATGAAATCCTGGATCATCCGGATTTTCAGTCAGGAAATACAGATGTAGAATTCATCGAAAGAATGGAAGCAGATAAATAAAGTGTTACTGTAAATGGAGTGAACAGTAACGTATAGTTTTGGTATTAACAGGAGTGAACGATCATGAAGTTGGATAACATGTTCAAAAAGACAAGAATTGTTTCCAGAATACAGAGCCATAGTGCGGTCCGTGCTTCCAGGCCGGAGGTACCGGAAGGACTTCTTCGTAAATGTAACAAGTGCGGAGCTGCCATCATCGCAGAAGATGTAAAACAGGGATATTATATCTGTCCGAAATGCGGAGGATATTTCCGTGTACATGCATATCGCAGAATCCAGATGGTGATCGATGAGGGAACTTTTGAGGAATGGAATCAGGATCTGATCGGTGGAAATCCTGTAAATTACAAAGGGTATCCGGAAAAAGTACAGGCGCTTCAGGAGAAGACCGGGCTCAAAGAGGCTGTTGTCACAGGCAAAGGCAAAATAAATGGCAGAGATACTGTGATCGCAGTCTGCGATGGAAGATTCCTGATGGCGAGCATGGGCTGGGCTGTCGGCGAAAAAATCACCAGAGCGGTAGAACGTGCAACGGAGGAAAAACTTCCCGTTATCATTTTTGCCTGTTCTGGTGGTGCCAGAATGCAGGAGGGAATCACATCTCTGATGCAGATGGCAAAAACTTCCGCGGCACTTGAGCGCCACAGTAAAGCAGGGCTTCTTTATGTCAGTATTCTGACTGAGCCGACGACTGGTGGAGTGACGGCAAGTTTTGCGATGCTGGGAGACATTATTCTTGCGGAACCTGGGGCATTGATCGGTTTTGCGGGACCTCGTGTGATTGAGCAGACGATCCGCCAGAAACTGCCAAAGGGTTTCCAGAGAGCAGAATTTCTTGTAGAGCACGGATTTGTTGATGAT
>SKEC01003052.1_pt1 | contig 10403 bp, 9 predicted proteins | sample 4826641 | NCBI WGS metagenome assembly SKEC01 (sample SAMN11008819, study PRJNA524170) | human gut metagenome | biome: Human fecal sample; material: Feces; isolation source: fecal sample from pouch patient p18, p21 | host: Homo sapiens | place: Israel: Tel-Aviv | collected 2015-12-22
CACCACGCCATAGCTGTCGGTAAGGAACTCTGCTTGGGATTTGTCTGGGGTATGTTCATCGTATTTTTTCAGATATCCACAGTCATCATATACGAATATACCGATATCCCCGCATTCAAGTTCTTCGCAGCGCTTCACCCATACAATCTGTCCGTTATGATAAGAGTGGAGCCTTTTGCAAGGCCCCGCTCTTATTGCTGCCGTTATGATGAGCAACTTGCCGCAGAAAAGCAGCGCACCGAGCGGGTGACCAAGCGCATTTTGACCAAGGAAGAAATGCCATCATCCGTTCCTTTATCGACTATGCCGGCAGTACGATCACAAAAAAACTGGAAACGCTGATGGCGGGTGGTTGCATCGTTGAGCGTGTGGATGAAAACCTGACCTATGATTATCTGCACGCCTCGGAAGATAACCTCTGGAGTACGCTGTATCTGACAGGGTATGGTCACGCATGCCGCCATAGCAGTCATATTGAAAGACATCCCGCCTGAAAGTGAAGGCTTTACTTTCAGGCGGGACTTTTTGTTTTTTATTATAAAGGCTAGTTCCTGTTCTTTGCGGAGATGGCCACACATTAAAGAACTTTGGCCCCATTGGCCGTCAACTTGAAGGTTGCTCCCAGCATATCGGCAGCCCCGCGGCACATCAGCATCCGCTGCAGGAAAATCTCAAAATATTCGTACATGCTGCAAATATCGGTGTCGATTTGCAGATTCAGCGAGATGACTTTTTTCTCGGTGTTGATCTTCAGGGTCTGGTCTGTGACCGCATAGTTGACCCGGTCATGGATGTCGAAGGATGCTTTGGGCTTTTCCCGCACACGGCTGCGGCGCACATCAGTCTTGTCGCCGATGATGAGTGCTGCCGAGATGGGATCCACGGCCCCGCCGGTGGATTCATCGTGGTTGGAAATGGCGGACACGATGGTGATGCGGTCCGGGACGCTCAGGTCATATTGCTTCAGAATCTCGTTGGCCAGTAGCCCGCCGTATTCGGCGTGACGGCTGCGGTTGATGGCGTTTCCGATGTCGTGCATATAGCCTGCGATCCGGGCAAGCTCGATGTCGTGCTCCGGATAGCCGAATTTTTTCAGGATGTGGGCGGCGGTCTCTGCCACCCGGACACAATGGGCTTGTGAGTGCTCGGTGTAGCCCAGCAGGCCTAGATTCTGGTTGCCTTTTTTCAGCAGTTCGTTGACTTCCTCATTGTGTTTGATGTCTTTATACGTCATGGTTCTCTGCCCCCGATTCATATATTAAAAGAAAGTATCTACTATTGTAAGATGATTTCGAGGCGGTTGCAATCAAATTGCGGTAAAATCTGTGTGCAGAAGCGATTTTACATATTCCAGACACATTCCTGATTTCTGATTTTACATTTGCACGGTACAATAAAAACGTTTGTATCATGCAATCCGAAGCATTCCGGTCAGAGAAAAGGAAGAGGAATATGGAAAACACCTATCATTGCTATGCAAACCGTGAGCTTTCGTGGCTGCGGTTCAACGAACGCGTTCTGGAGGAGGCAGAGGATTCCCGTCTGCCGTTGTGTGAACGGCTGAGTTTTTTGTCGATTTTCCAGAGCAATCTGGATGAATTTTTCATGGTGCGCATCGGCAGCTTGCAAGACCAGATGCTGCTGGACAAAAACGCACGGGAAAATAAGACGAATATGACCAGCGGCGAACAGATCGATGCAGCGCTGGCTTTTATCCACAAGCTGACAGCCCGCCGGGACGCTGCTTATAATGGTCTGCTGGAACAGCTTGCAGAGCAGGGGATCCGTCTGCTGGACTTTGCCCATATGGAGGAAGAAAGCCGTACCGAACTGGAAAAGCTGTTCCGGCAGGACTACCTGCCGCTGCTGTCCAGTTTCATCATCAGCAAAAAGCAGGCATTTCCGTTCCTGAAAAACAAGGGCATCTATGCGGTTGCGGTGCTGAGCACCAAGGCAGAAAAGAAGAAGATCGGCATTGTGCCCTGCGGCAATGAGATCTTCCCCCGGCTGGTGCCGGTGCCGGGCCGTACTGGCCGCTTTATCCTGTCGGAAGAACTGATCCTGCACTTCCTGCCACTGCTCTACAAGGGCTATAAGGTCACCAGCAAAACGCTGGCCCGCATCACCCGCAATGCGGATATTGACGCCGACCTGATCTATGACGAAGACCTGAACTACCGGGATCACATGGCCGAAGTGGTCAAGAAGCGCAAAAAGCTGGCACCTGTCCGTCTGGAACTGAGCCGTGAGATCGACGAAGAAATTATCCAGTCCCTGTGCAAAAACCTGAAACTGGACCCCAAGCGGGTGTTTGAATACGATTCTCCGCTGGATCACTCTTTCCTGTTCCAGATCGAGGATCAGCTGCGCAGCCACACCGACCTGTTCTTTGCGCCCCGCCACCCGCAGCCCAGTCCTGCACTGGACGAGCGCAAGCCCATCATTCCGCAGATCCTGGAAGAGGACAAGTTGATTCACTATCCGTATGAGAGCATCCGTCCCTTCCTGCAGCTGCTGCACGAGGCCGCCTGCGACCCGGACGTGGTCTCCATCAAGATGACTCTTTATCGTCTGGCCAACCACAGCAAGGTGGTGGATGCACTGGTGGAAGCCGCCGAAAACGGCAAGCAGGTGGATGTTCTGGTGGAGCTGAAAGCCCGCTTTGATGAGGAAAACAACATCGAGTGGTCTCGCCTGCTGGAACGTGCCGGCTGTCATGTGGTGTATGGCATTGAAGGGCTGAAAGTCCACTCCAAGCTCTGCCTGATCACCCGCAAAACGAAGGAGGGTATTTCCTTCATCACCCAGATCGGCACCGGCAACTACAACGAAAAGACCAGCCGCCTGTACACCGACCTTTCTTTCCTGACCGCATCCAAGGAAATCGGTCTGGAAGCCACCGAAGTGTTCCGCGCACTGGATCAGGGCGAAACGGTGGATTCGGTCAAGAACCTGCTGGTGGCGCCTCATTGCTTACAGAACCGTCTGCTGAATCGGATAGACGGTGAGATCAAAGCTGCCGCCCGCGGCGAGGGCGGCTACATCGGCATCAAGATCAACAGCCTGACCGACAAAGTGCTCATCAACAAGCTCATCGAGGCAAGTCAGGCGGGCGTCTACATCGATATGGTGGTGCGCGGCATCTGCTGCCTGCGTGCCGGTGTCCCGGATGAGACCGAGAATATCCATATCATCAGCATCGTGGGCCGCTATCTGGAGCATTCCCGCATCTACATTTTCGGACAGGGAGAGCGTGCCCGGTACTACATCGGCTCGGCAGACTGGATGACCCGCTCTACGCTCCGCCGCGTGGAAATCGCGGCTCCGGTCACGGCTCCGGCTCTGAAGGCACGTTTGCAGCACATCTTTGACACGATGCTGGCCGACAACTGCAACGCCCGCGTGCAGCAGCCGGACGGCAGCTATGTCCGCCGGATGCCCGGTGCCGATGCCGTGGATTGTCAGGCACAGTTCTACGAGGAAGCCTATCAGGCCAACGTGCACTCCAGTCTGAAGTGAGATGCACTCGGATTTCACACAGATTTGACCGCAGCACGGTTTCTTCGACTGGATTTCGATGATACAATTTTATTGTAGAATGAAATCGCAGAAAGGGAGAATCCTATGGAAGATTTCTGGAAATCCGTGCAGACGATACAGGCAGAACGCGGGGCGGATTACCGCGCCTTCTCTTTGTTCAGTGCAACGCATTGGGCAGAATTGCTGGGAGCAGCGGCGGTCATTTTTCTCTGTGCGGTGATCTACTACCGCTGCAGGGAAGTGACCCGGCATCAGATCCTTCGCGCTGTGTTTGTCCTGATGCTGGCCGATGAGTTTATGAAGCAGGCCGTCCTGCTGTACACCGGTCAATGGAACGTGACCTATCTGCCTCTCCACCTGTGCAGCATCAACATCTTTGTCTGCTGGTACGATGCCATACACCAGAGCCGTTGGAGCAAGGAAATCCTTTATGCGCTCTGTATTCCGGGAGCAGTGGTCGCAATGTTGAGCCCCTCATGGCAGCGGCTCCCGGTCTGGAACCTGCTGCATCTGCATTCCTATAGCATTCACGTTCTGCTGATCCTCTATCCGGTCCTTCTGCTTGCTGGCGGATTTCGCCCGCAGGTGCATCATATCCGCTGGGTACTGGCGTTTCTGTGTGCAATCGCAACGCCGATCTTTTTCCTGAATCGGCTGCTGAAAACAAACTTTTTCTTTCTCAATGATCCGCAGGGCAATGCGATTACTGCCTTTTTCGCCCACTGCTTTGGAGAACGTTTTTATCTACTGGGCTTTCTGCCGGTTCTTGCTGCAGTCCTGTTGCTTCTTTATCTGCCATGGTACAGGGCAGAGCGGCATCAACGTATGCTCTGTGCAAGAGATCAGGTTATAGCTTGAATGGCTCTGTGCATCAATTGAGTATCTTTCTTTTCTTCTTTCGTCCCGTCAAAGTCTGCTGCTTTGACGGGAATTTTTTATATCTGATTTTACAAAGGGTTTACACCGGAATGGTGGCTGTCACAGGACGGACGTGCTATGATAGAATTCGAATTTTTGAAGTGAAACGATATTTTTTGATTGACATAACAGAATCAAGAGGACAGATCATGCAGAAAAACTATGTGCAGGAAATTTTGAACATCATTCATGGCAATATACCTCAGGCTGAACTGGCCGAAAAACTGTCGGATTACCATGAAAAAGATCTGGCGGATGCTTTGGAAGCGCTCATGCCTGCAGAACGCAAGTCGCTTTATCCCATTTTGGGAGTAGACGAAGTGGCTGAGATCTTCGCCTATCTGGACGATGCAGAGCCGTATCTGAAAGAATTATCCAGAGATGAGGCTGCAAAAGTTATTTCCAACATGGACTCGGACGATGCGGCAGATGCGCTGGAAGACCTTGACGAGATAGACAAGGGTGAAATCGTCAACAAACTGGACAGAGATTCGATTGAAGACGTAAAGATGCTGCTTTCTTATAGCGAAGATGAGATCGGCAGCAAAATGACGACGAATTATATCCGCATCAAAAATGATATGACCATCCGGCAGGCTATGAGTGAGCTGGTCAAGCAGGCCGGGGAGAATGACAACATCTCTGTGTTGTACGTGGTGGATGAAAATGAACATTTCTATGGTGCAATCGACTTAAAAGATTTGATTATTGCACGTGCAGAAGATCCTCTTGCGGAACTCATCGTTGGGTCTTACCCCTACGTTACAGATCGGGAAAAAATCAGCGACTGTATCGAGCGCATTGTGGACTATGCGGAGCGCAGTCTGCCGGTGCTGAATGAGGCAGGCAAATTGATGGGTATCATAACATCGTCCGATGTGGTGGAACTGGTTGACGATGAGATGAGCGATGATTACGCAAAGCTGGGTGGTCTGACCGGCGAGGAAGATTTGAGGGAAAGCGTTTTTGAAAGTGTGAAAAAGCGTCTTCCGTGGCTGACCGCTCTGTTATTTCTTGGAATGCTGGTTTCCTCGGTCGTTGGCGCATTTGAATCGGTGGTAGCAGTGCTTCCGGTTGTGATCTGTTTTCAGTCTATGGTGCTGGATATGGCGGGAAATGTCGGCACGCAGTCATTGGCCGTTACGATTCGAGTTCTGGTAGACGAAAATCTGACGGTATCCAAGAAATTTCAGCTGCTCTGGAAAGAAGTCAGAGTTGGATTGCTGAATGGTACGATTCTGGCCGTAATGGCGCTGAGTTTTCTGGGATGTTATATCCACTTTTTCAAAGGCTACGCTTGGAATACGGCACTTCTGCTGTCTGGCTGTGTAGGCGCATCACTTGTTGTCGCCATGGTCGTTTCCAGTCTGGTGGGCACATTGGTTCCGATGCTGTTCCATAAAATTCATATTGATCCGGCTGTTGCTTCCGGACCATTGATCACGACGATCAACGATTTGGTAGCGGTTGTCGTTTACTATGGCCTTGCAATGGTGGTGCTGATTGATCTGTTCCATCTTGCCTGACTTTCCTCTGGATGGGCTTATTTTCGGATATTTATATCTTCATGAAATCCCTGCTGGATCTTAAGGTTCAGCGGGGACTTTTTGTTGCCAAACTTTTACATGAGATTTACGCCACTGGGATAGTTTGCACAAATCCTTCGTGCTACCATAGAGCAGGTATCAAAAGTAGGAGTGCAAAATATGGAGATCAAGCTCGTTCATGTTACAAAATCTTTTGGCGCAAAGCAGGTGATCCAGCCTACCAGCTTTGTCATTCAAAGCGGCAACCTGACCACATTGCTGGGGCCTTCCGGTTGCGGCAAGACCACCCTGTTGCGGATGATCGCCGGACTGGAAACGCCGGACAGCGGTGAGATCTGGTTTGAGAATCGCTGTGTGTTCTCCTCGGAAAAGAAGATCAATATCCCGCCCGAAAAGCGCGGCCTTGGCTTTGTGTTTCAGGATTTTGCCCTCTGGCCGCACATGACTGTCTTTGAAAATGTGGCTTTTGGCCTGCGGGCGGCTGGCAAGACGGACAAATTGGACGAAAAGGTGAAAAATGCACTCCACGCTGTACAGCTGGATGATTTTGCCCAGCGGTATCCTCATCAGCTGTCCGGCGGTCAGCAGCAGCGTGTGGCATTTGCCCGCGCGATCGTCATTGAACCGGCCTGCATCCTGTTTGACGAGCCGCTTTCCGCACTGGACGCACTGCTGCGGGAAGAGATGCGCTCGGAACTGCGGACGCTGATCACCAAGTTGGGCATTACCGGCGTGTTTGTGACCCACGACCAGATTGAGGCCATGAGCATGAGCGATGCAATTGCGGTCTGTCACGCCGGAAAAATTGAGCAGTATGATACCCCGGAAAAAATCTATTCCCATCCGGCAACGGAGTTCGTGGCACGATTTGTAGGCTCTTCCAACTGGCTCGACCAGAATCATCTGTTCCGCCCGGAACAGGCACAGACGGTTCCCACCGAGCAGGCCGAAAAATACGATGCCGATGTCACGGCGGTGCAGTTCCTTGGCAGCAGCTACCAGCTACAGCTGAACCACAACGGACAGGACTGGACATATATCAGCCCCCGACGGGTCTCGGTGGGCGAAAAGATCTCGCTTTATCTGCCCCGTAGTGCCATCGTTGCCGTCTGAATCAGCTTCCTGCCGCAAGGTGCGGCTTGATGATACATCATTGGAAATGAAAAAGGAGAATCCTTATCCACGAAAATCCCTCCCATCTTTTTAGTTCAAAACTTTTCCAACAACCTCGAATCTTTGCTCTGGAGATATAAGGATCGGTGAATATTTGGTGTTAAGAGAAACCAAAACCGGTTGGTTATGCACCACGCCATAGCTGTCGGTAAAGAACTCTGCTTGAGACTTATCTGGGGTATGTTCATCGTATTTTTTCAGATATCCACAGTCATCATATACGAATATCCCGATATCCCCGCATTCAAGTTCTTCGCAGCGCTTCACCCATACGATTTGTCCGTCATGATAACGCGGCTCCATACTATCGCCACTAACGTATATCCCAAACTCAGTCCCTGCCGGAACGCTACTGGCAGGCACCTGTATCTGTTGAAACATTTCACCTTCAAGAAAAGCTCCTAGACCTGCCGATACTGGCAACTCTGATACTGGCATCGTTATGCAGTCGATTTTCGCAGGCTCTTCTGTGCCTGGCTGGTAGCGCCGAGATGCAATCAAGTCCATTTCGTACTCGGCGACTTTTTTTTGCCCGATGGCATTTAGAAGGGCGGGTTTCTGAAAGGTCTTTGTAAAGTAGGAAGGTCCTTCCTTGATGTTCAATGCGTGGCAGATTGCAACCAGTTGGTAGATGCTGGGAGTGGTGTATCCTTTTTCCCATTTACTGATTCCCTTGTCACTGACATCGACGCCATAGTGGCGGAGAAGTTCGGAGAAAGTTACAAGTGAATAGCCATTCCTTTTTCGTACAGCTGCGAGAATCAGACCAACCTCATTACTATCCCTTGCGGCGACTGCATCATAGCGCACTGTGGATGGGGCTATGTGCATTTTGGTGAGCGCAGTTTTCTTTTTCATAGCAAGAACACTCCTTTGTGATCCGGTAGCTCTATTATAGTATAGAAAACATAAGAAATCAACAAGAAATCTCCAAAATAGCGACAAATGCGTAATTGGCATCTCCATAAAGTGGGTGTATAATCGAATCAAATCCACAAATAACAGCTTTTTGGTGTTAATTCCGGACCGAAATCGTGTATATTTGGCGTTTTTGAGAGGTGATAATATGAGAAAAGAAAATGTAAGATGCCCGATGTGCGGAACCATGAACTATGATGTAGATCTTGATGCAACCGATGGCTGGACAAAATGCCGTCTGTGCAAAGCAGTAACCTGCTCTATGGATGAGTGGAAAAGCATACAGTGTCCGTTCCTCTGTTAAACGAAAAACAGTTCGTGGCACGCAGTATGACTCGCAAGTAATGCACGCTGCATTCTGATAAATCTGCAAAAAGGAGGATTTCTGATGTGTGGTGATTACAACCTTCGCCGTGAGAAAAGATACGTCGAAGTGGATGTTCGTTTTACTCCTGACGGTAAGATCCGTCCTCTTGCCATAAACTATGACAAGACTCGCACTTATGGAATTGACCGTGTTTTGGCAGTCAGGCATGGCACATCGCGCCTTGGCGGAAAAGGTCACTGCTTCACCTGTCTAATCTGCGGGCAGACGCGAAATCTTTGGCTTGAGCAGGGCAAGTGGTTCGTGGAAGCCTACTGTGCCACATCAGAAGGTAGGGCTTCATAATGGCAAGATACTTATCGCGTGCAGAACTTTCGTGCATAGCAGGCAAATATATTGAAATGTACTATGCACTCTTCGGAATAAGCAAAAATGACCCCGCTCCTATTAACCCAGAGCAGTTTGCAAATTCTGTTCTTGGACTGAACCTGAAGATGTTGCCGCTGTGTAGCGATGGTCACATCCTTGGATTAACGGTTTTCCAGAGATGTAGCTTCACAGCAACCCTTGAGGATGGAACAAAGCTTGTTGAAGTATTTATGCCGAGGGATATCGTAATCGATTCTGCTCTTGCGGCAGACAGATGCACTGGATGCCGGAATTTCACAATAGCGCATGAAGCAGCACATCAGATTTTGGCTGATCTGTTTCCGAACGACTACGGAAAAGCAGTCAAGTGCCGTGGGCACATTGCCTATCGGGAGAGAAACGGAAAGGCCTCGTGGGAAGAATGGCAGGCGGATACCCTTGCAGCAGAGCTGCTGATGCCAACATTTCTGATCAATGCCGAAATAGAACGTGTAGCGTTGACTCTGCCAAATGGGATTCTGTACAAATCAGTGTCTGACCCTAACTATGAAAAAATTCTGGAGATGGCTCAACGGATTGGGGTTTCTTGGTCTGCAATCAGGATCAGACTGCAGCAGATGCAGGTTATAAAAGGCAAACCCATCCACTGCCATCCATTGGACATCATGCGATTTGGAGAATGAATATGATTCAGTTAAAGAACCGTCCCTTTGCCGGTAAAGCACCGACTACTACACAGCATGCAGAATTTAGCATAGGCTGGAGATTTTGCCCTGTTTGTGGAAATAAGTTATACCAAAAAATCGAGGGGTGTTCAGGTATACTACAAGTGAAGTGCAATAGATGCAAAGAAACCCTGAGACTTGATCTGGCATTTAGATGCCGGTGATTTTCCAGTCATTTTAACAAATACGGGTGCATTGCACCCTGAATATGGACTGTTCGCTCCGAGCAACGGGCCATTGCCGCAAGGCAATGTATGAAACGTGCTCCAAATAGCCGGGCAACAGCTGATTGAGAGATTTTCTTTGAAGATCCCTCAGTTGGTTGTTGTCCGGCTATTTTTTTAGCCTTCAGGAAACCTGCTCCCGTAAAAAGGAGCAGGCTTTATGTTTGTCCGTTTTTCGTGGATGCCCCAAGCAGCGAAATATCCATAGCAACTCCGAGTTTTCGACTTCTCACGCTTTATCGAAAATTTGGAGGTTTACGATGTCTTTTAATAAAGGCTATGAGTTGAAGAAGTTTGAAGCACACTGGGAAAAGTTGCGCATCGAGTACGCAGCTGCGGGAATGACGGAAGATGCCATCCAGAAGATGTACGACTATGACCGTCAGCAGTTCAATTCAGAGCGTACCTTCGTCGAGCGGACGCAGGAATTCACTGCTCCTGCGTATGAAAGTTCCGAGGAAGAAGCATCTCCCTTGATGTTGCGCTATCAGGAGGCCATTACCACAAAGGATACCTATCACGAAACTAAGAGTAAATTTGTATGGATCAGTGAAATCGAGGACGAGCATCTTCTGTCGGCATTTGAAAAGCTGTCCGATGAGGATCTTGAGCTCTTAACACTCTACATCTATGAGGGTTATAGCATGGTTGAATTATCTAAAGC
>SKEC01003056.1_pt1 | contig 10391 bp, 6 predicted proteins | sample 4826641 | NCBI WGS metagenome assembly SKEC01 (sample SAMN11008819, study PRJNA524170) | human gut metagenome | biome: Human fecal sample; material: Feces; isolation source: fecal sample from pouch patient p18, p21 | host: Homo sapiens | place: Israel: Tel-Aviv | collected 2015-12-22
GTATTGTAACACTTATACAGTTGTTTTCAATTGGACCTGTTGGAGGCAAGGTGCCTATTATTATGGGTACAAGCTCTGGATTTATCGGAGTATTCAGCAGTATAACAAAGGTTATGGGAGGCGGAGTATTAGCCTATGGTGCAATTATGGGAGCATCCATTATAGGTGGTCTTTTTGAGACTGTGCTTGGTGCATTTATTAAGCCTTTAAGAAGATTTTTCCCATCAGTTGTAACAGGAACTGTTGTGCTTTCTATTGGACTGTCACTTATTTCTGTTGGTATCAATTCATTCGGTGGTGGAAACGGGGCTAAAGACTTTGGCTCATTAGAGAATCTGTTTCTGGCGTTTGTTGTGCTTATTGTTATATTATTCGTTAAGCACTGGACAAAGGGATATCTTAGTTCATCATCTATACTGATTGGAATTATAGTTGGTTATATTGTAGCAGCTATTATGGGCTGTGTGCTTCCACATACAGCAGTTAATGCTGAGGGAGTTGAATATACTAAGTCATGGGTACTTAACTGGAATAAGGTTGCAGAAGCTAAGTGGATTGCGATTCCTAAGTTCATGCCAGTTAAGCCAGTGTTTGACTTAAGAGCAATACTTCCTGTGCTTGTTATGTTTGTTGTAACAGCAGTAGAAACTGTTGGAGATATATCAGGTGTTATGGTCGGTGGAGTAGGAAGAGAAGCGACAGATAAAGAACTTTCAGGCGGAGTTATGTGTGATGGTTTAGGTTCATCGCTTGCAGCACTTTTCGGTGTGCTTCCTAATACATCATTCAGCCAGAATGTTGGCCTTGTTGCAATGACTAATGTTGTTAACAGAATTGCACTTGCATCTGGTGCTGTATTCCTTATATTATGTGGTCTTATTCCTAAGCTTGGAGCATTAATATCAATCATGCCACAGTCAGTACTTGGTGGCGCGGCAGTTATGATGTTCTCATCAATTATTGTAAGTGGTATCCAGCTTATCACTAAGGAGCCGCTTGATGCAAGAAGGCTTTCTATTGTATCGGTTGCACTTGGTGTAGGCTATGGTATGGGTGTAAGCCCTGCAATCCTTGCACATACACCACAGGCAGTACAGCTTATGTTTGGTGAGTCTGGTATTGTTCCAGCAGCATTTGTAGCAATATTACTTAACATAATTCTTCCTAAGGATAAAGCTGAGGAAACGGTTAAAGAAGTTGTTTCAGAAGAAGCAGCAACAATAAAGGAAAAGGCTGTAACTAAATAAGGTACAGCAATTAGCGAAGATACCGGGAAAGACGAATAAGGTCATCAGGAGTATCAATATCATATAATTCATATTCATCCTGTGCAGGAACTAAAACAACCTGTGCAGGATATTTTTTTGCAATAAAACCGCCACCCTTGCCCAGTGGAAGTGTAAGAAGCTCATTATAATAGCACTCAGGAAATATTACTGGTGCGCCTGCGTTTTCGTTGAAGGCAAGCCGGCATATCTTATTATTATTATTAATATTATTATTGGCATTGCTGGATTTATCTGTGCTGTTACAAGCAAAATAACTGCTGTTGTAGTAAATAAATAAAAGGCACAGCAGCTGAAGGCTTGTCTTAGTGATAAGCGGCTGGTCTGATGGAAGAAATAATATCCCTTGGGTGCAGCAGCTTTTGTGTCTGTTAGTTTCCTTTAGAATACGTGAAACACCAAGACGTACCATATCATTTCTGTAAGGCATATTGTGTTTAATGCAATGTATATGTTCCCGTTCACATATCTGTACAAGCTCATCATGACGGGTTACGGCAAGAGTTTTACCAAAGCTTACAAAGTGGCTTATATTTATCGCATTTTCAAAGAGAGTGTTGTTGTTGAAGGAGGCTAAAAGCTTGTTGGTACCGAATCTTTTTGACATACCGGATGCCATAATAATGCACGAAATAGAGCTGAAGGTATTATCAATATCGATTAAAAGTACATCAGATCTGCTTTTAATACTGTCAAGAAATTCTGTGGATTGTTTTCTGATGACCGCTAATACGCGTGAGTTATCAAGAAGACTTTTAATGTTCTCCTGAAAAGGGATACAGGAGCTTTCCAGATAACCAAGCTCGTCAATAACAAATACACTATCAGCAGAGGTCATAAGATGCTTCATAATGGCAGGACAGGCGCAGTTAATAAAGCCATCCTCTACGGAGGTCATGTTGTTGCCTTTTTTAGGGGAAACAGGAGTGAGTGTACGTGGTCTGCCAATCACATATTCTTTTCCATCATCTATAAGATTAGATTTAATAACAACTTCTGGTGTGTCTGTTCTGCGGCTTAGCAGATAATTGAAAAAATCAGACATATCCATAGTTTCTTCAATCTGGTTTAAAATGTTGTTTAACAGATATGATTTGCCACTTCCCCGGTCTCCCGTAATAAAAAGATGTTTTTTATCTGACATCTTAAAAAATGTAATTACAGCCAAAGCATCTAAATAACAATTATCCATAGAATAAATAAGTCACCTCGTTTCACTAAATGATTTTATAACGTATGTGTGTCTGGTGAGAATAGACATTTATACGCAGTATAGGTATAGGTCTATAATGCCACAACTACACGGTGTGTTTTATGGTTAATGTCAGTACATTCAATGACATTAATATTATCATATATAAGAGACATCTTTTCATTAATAATATCAAGAGAGTCTGTATGTGTATTAATGGTGCTAAGGATTGTCCCAGACTTCATAAGAAGTATATTATCGCAGTATTCTAAAGCAAGCTCAGGGCTGTGAATACACATTAGGGCGCATCTGCCATCGGATACAATACTTCTTATGTGCTGCATAAGAAGATGACGGTTAGAAAAATCAAGTGCACTATCCGGTTCATCGAGAAGAAGCAGTGGGGAAGCCTCTATTATGGTGCGTGCCAGAATACATAACTGCTTCTGCCCTTCGCTTAAAGCTAAGAAGTCTGATTCGTATAAACCCTTAAGTCCAACCATATCAATAGCTTTATCCACACGCCTGAGCATATCTGTGGTGTAGCCTCCAAGTATGTGCATATGAGGATTGAAGCCAAGCAGACATACATCCCTGACGGTCATGCTTATAGTAAGATTGTTTCTTTGGGGAATGTAGCTTATGAGCTGTGCCTTTTTTTTAACAGAGAGGTTTTCAAGTAAGTGTTCATTAAGCTGACATTTTCCGTTGTGTTTTATAAGTCCCATGATGGCCTTAATAAGAGAGGTTTTACCACAGCCGTTATTGCCAATAACAGCATTAAGCTGTCCAGGCATAAGGTCAAAGCTTACGTTATCAACCGCACAGGTGCTGCCGTAATATACTGATATTCCGTCTGCGGAAAATGTATTATTGAATAAATCGGACATCATAACGCCTCCTTTTTATTAGCTCTGATAAGCAGAATGATAAGCAGTGGAGCACCAAGAAGTGAGGTAAATATACTGACTGGCAGCTCTGATGGGGATACACTTCTTGCCAGTATATCAGCAAGTGTCAGTACAATAGCTCCTGTGAAGCCACTTGTTATGTATGTAAATATGTCATTACGCTTTGTAAGAAGTCTGGCAATATGAGGTGCGATAAGTCCGATAAAGCTTATAAGCCCCGTAACACATATTATTGATGATACGATAAGAGTAGCAAGCATTAATATAATAAAACGCAGACTTGTCACATTTACACCTAGTGATACGGCTTCTTCCTCGCTTGTAGAAAGAATGAGAACCTGTCGGTATAACAAAGCTATTACAATAAATCCGGCAAGTGTTGTGAAGAAGGGAATAGCAAGGCTGTCCCTTGAAATACCATTAAGGCTTCCCATAATCCAGTATTCGATTGAAGCAAGCTGTTTTTCGGGATCTGCAGCAAGCTTTAGAAACATAAGTATAGTCTGTGCCACAGAATGAATAGCTATACCGGCAAGCACGATTGTATAACTGTTTCTGCCAGGGACAAGATAAGCCGTAAGCAGAGTTATTATGAGTGCTGTAACAGCTCCGATAAAAGCAGATATGGAGATGACTGGAACAGAAGCAGAAACTGCGACTATTGCAAGAGCAGCACCGGCACTTGCACCGGAGGAAACGCCAACGATATCGGGAGAAGCCAGAGGGTTTTTAAATATAAGCTGATATATATAACCTGATATTGAAAGCCCAAAACCACCTATAACACCCATAAGGGCGCGGGGAAGCCTGAGCCTTTTAAAGACCATAATAGACATAGTATCACCAGACAGTAAGCTCTTTAATGTGAGTGGATACTGTCCGGTAATGACAGACCATACAAGTACCGCCAGAAGAAGCAGTACCTGTATGACTGATAAAAGTATAATTTTGTTCCGGTAATTAGAAGTATTTTTGAACATAAATCATCCTTATTTAGCAGGTGTGAATCCATAAAAGCTTTCATAGAATTTAGTTACACATTCTTCATAGAAATCATTAGTAACCTTTTCTGGGTGAAGAACAGAGGCAATATATATGCTTCCTAAGAAGCTTGCTGGTACAGGTGAATCCCATGCTTCTATATCACCAGGAAGTTTTACAACCTTTTTATTCTTAACAGCATTGCAGTCTGCAAGATTAGCATCATTTATAACGTCATCTACTGAGTAAGTTGCATCGGCAGCTATTATAATGTAATCAGGGTTCCAGGCAAGAAGCTGTTCATATGAAATATTTGCCCAGTAAGTATCTGTAAGCTCAGAGGCTGCATTCTTTCCGCCTGCATTGCTAAGTAATGTGTTCTGATACATCTTGCTTCCGGCTGTTGAAAGAACAGAGCTGTTGCCCGCAAGATATACTAAAGGAGTGCTCTCACCTGCAAGCTTGGCTTTATTATCAGCTAAAAATGTATCGATAGAATTGTTAAGTGCATCAGAGCGTCCGATTGTGTTAGTTATTTTACCAACAAGTGTTATACATTCCTTAAGGAGCGTTGCATCCTCAGGATTAACAACAACAGCCTTGATACCAAGACCTTCAAGTGTATCTGCAGCTTTTTTTAACTTCATAGGAAGGAATACAACATCAGGTGCTGCTGCAACACAGGCTTCTGTGTTGAATTCCTTAGCTGTTCCCATATTAGGGAGACTTACAATGGATGGAGCTGCAAGCTTATAGATGTTTCGTGTATTAGCCTTAGCTTCGATTCCCACAAGCTTATCCTTTAATCCAAGTGCAAGGAGAAGACTTGTAGAGATATAGTAAGATGAAGCAATCTTTTCAGGTGCTTTTTCAAAAGTTACTGTTCGTCCTGCCTGGTCGGTAACAGTAAGAGGGTAGCTTGTGCTTACCTCGTTGAATTGTGACATGACATCAAAGGCTGATGTTGAAGCAGCCTGTGTAGTACTGTCGTTTGCAGCAGAACTGCCACATGCTACAGTTGATATAAGCATGAGCACTGCAAGGACTAAAGCAGTTAATCTTTTAAAATTCTTCATATTTATCCTCATTTCTACTTTATTTTTACACATTTTTTATGTTGGCCAGAATATATCTGACAGCAACAGTTAAAAGAAGTGCGCGAATGAATTTTATCAGATTGACAAGGCTTTTACAAGTCAGTATAGTTATATTATGATGTAATTAAGAAGCGGTCAGAAAAGAGGTTAAATGTTGTTTGAGCTGCACAGCAGGACTTTTATTTCTGGCATAAGTATGATCAAAATGAGGAGTTTTTATGCTTAATATACAGAATTATAAGAAAGTAGAAAGTATTGAAGAGGCCTACGAGCTTAACCAGAAGAAGGCTAACAGAATTGTCGGCGGCATGATGTGGATGCGTATGGGTGATAACAGGATCAATACCGCGATTGATATGTCCGGATTGGGACTAGATAAGATTGAAGAGACAGATGAAGAATTTAAGATTGGATGTATGACATCACTAAGACAGTTGGAAAACCATAAGGGGTTTAATGAGTATACGAATGGCTGCGCTAAGGAAGCACTAAGGCATATTGTTGGTGTGCAGTTTAGAAATCTTGCGACAGTTGGCGGAAGCATATATGGAAGATATGGATTTTCTGATGTTCTTACATTATTAATAGGACTTGACTCGTATGTAGAGTTATATAAGGGTGGAATAGTTTCCATAAAGGAGTATGCAGCCCAAAGCTATGACAGGGATATTATTGTAAACATTATAGTTAAGAAAAAGCCAGTTAAGATGTTTTATGAGGCAGTAAGAATAACAGAAACAGACCTTCCGGTTCTTACCTGTGCCGGCGTAGGCTTTAGTGGTGCAGGTGAATATAATATATGCATAGGTGCAAGACCTGGAAGAGCTGTTATTGTTGAAGATAAGGAAGGTATTCTTAGGGGCGGAGTAAATGATGAGGCTATAGAGAGCTTCGCAAGGTATGTAAAAGAAAATGTTCCTACAGAGAGTAATATGCGTGGAAGTGCTGAATACAGAAGCCATCTGGCAGAAGAGCTTACCAAGAGAGCATTAAGGGCTGTAAATAATTAATAATTAGTTATTGATTATTAATAGCTGATGTATTATTTATATAGAAATGTTAATGTATAGATTTGTTTATATATCGATTTATTAGTGTATGGATTGGAGAATATATGTTAGTAGATATTAAGTTAAATGGAAAGTCGGTCAAGGCAGATGTTGCCTGCGATATGACCGCGCTTGTCGATGACGAGGCAGCGCTTGCCGGCCTTCTTGGCCTCATGGGCAAATACCGCGCCGTACAGGCCAGCGCCAACGATAAGATAATCGTACTGTTTCATTACTGTTTATCCTTTTTCTTCTGTTCGGATCCCGACTCGAGGCCGCTCTTTTTCTGGGCCTCCCGGTACTGGTCGATGGCCGTCTGGATGCGGCTGCGGGCCGCCTCCGGGGTGATATGCTTGAGCTGGGCCGCTGCCATGGTCTGATGACCGCCGCCGCCCAGAGACTCCATGATGACCTGCACATTCACCGCGCCGAGGCTACGGGCCGAGATGTTGACGCCGCCGCCCACCTGCACGGCCACGAAGCTGGCCTCCACGTTCTGGATGGTCAGCAGGTCGTTGGCCGCCTGGGCGATGGCCACCCGGGCCTCGGGGGCCACCTCGCCGCTGACGGTGATGGCGCAGCCCCGGTACATCTGGGCTTCCGATACCAGCATGGCCTTGGTGGTGTACTCCACCATGCTCACGTCAAAGAGCTGACGCACGTGCTCCGTCTCCGCACCGTAGCGGCGGAGGGCCGCGGCGGCCTCGAAGGTGCGCACGCCGGTGTGGAGGGTGAAGTCGCGGGTGTCCAGCATGATGCCGGAGAGCAGTCCCTCGGCCTCGATGCGGTTGGGCTTGTCGTCCCGGTCGCCCACATACTGCAAGAACTCCGTGACCAGCTCACTGGCCGAGGATGCATAGGGCTCGTGGCAGACGAGGTCGGCCTTTTCGATGAAGCCGACGCCCTTGCGGTGGTGGTCGATGACGGCCACCTTGCCGCATTTTTCCAGTATCTCTCGGCTCTCCACCAGACCCAGCTGGTATGTATCCACGACGATACAGAGCGTTCTCTGGGAAATGATGGGCAGAGCGCCCTTGGGGTCGATGAAGTCGTCCTCCTGCCCTGCCGCGATGAGGGCGTTGATGAGGCTGCCCGCCAGGGTGGCGTCACGGCGCACAGCGATGACTGCCGGCACATCGCAGATCTTGCAGATGCGCAGCACGCCCTCGGCAGAGCCGATGGCGTCCAGGTCGCTCATCCGGTGGCCCATGATGACCACATGGTCGGCCTCTTTGATGAGCTTGACCAGCTGGTCGGCCACGATGCGGCTGCGCACCTTGCTGCGCTTTTCCACGCCGTGGCTGACGCCGCCGTAGAAGGTAAAGCCGTCCGGGGTCATCTCGGCGGCCTGGTCGCCGCCGCGCCCCTGCGCCATATCCAGCGCCTGAACGGCCATGTCCTGAGCCTCCCGCAGGGTCTTGGCCCCGCGTCCGATGCCGATGGAGATGGAGAGGTTCACGCTGGGGTCGAGGGCGCGGATCTTGTCCAGCACGTCGTAGCCGCGCTTGGCGAACTGCTCCAGCTGGCGCTCTTCCACCACAGCGATGTAGCGGCCACTGGCCACCCGGCGCAGAAAGCCCGTGCCGCGGCCTATCATATCTTCCAGCACCCGGTTGATGCCTTCCAGCAGGCGGGCGCGCTCGCTGTCCAGCATATCGCTGAACACGTCGTCGTAGCCGTCCACGAGGAAGACCAGATAGCCCGGGCGGCTGGCCTTATATTCGGCCTCCACTTTGCGGAGGGCCGTTTCCTCATTCAGGACAAGAAGGGTCATGCTCTCGGCCTCGCCGGGGACGGTGGAGCTGTGAGCGCTCCACACGCCGTCGGCCAGATTGAGCAGCTGGCCGCTGACCTTGCGTGCCTCCTGCAGGTCGAGGCCGGGCAGCACTTTCTGCACCCGGGGGACCAGAAGGGCTTCGCCCTTCATCAGACGGGTGCGGAACTCGGTGTTGTACCACAGCACCGTCTCCCCCGAAAGGAGGGCGGCGGGCTGGCTCAGCGGCTCGAGGCTGAACTGCGTCTTGGATTTTTCGAAGCTGCCGCCGCAGACCCAGCGGGCCACCCAGCTGCGCACCCGGTAGCGGAACACTCCGAACAGGGCGAACCACAGCACCGCCAGCACCACCAGCACAGGCCAGATGGCCGGGCGCTGCACCAGAAGCACCAGCACCAGCAGGGCGCAGAGCACCGCCAGCGCAGCGGTCAGCATTTCAAGAGTCCATCTTGGTTTTTGTTTCATGAAGTGTTATGCCTCCTGCGGGCAGACTCAGACCTCCATCAGGATGGGGAGGATCATGGGGCTGCGCTTGGTGCGGCGGTAGATATAGCTGCTCAGGGCCTCGCGCACCCGGGTCTTGACGCTGTTCCAGTCGCGGACGTGCTCGTCCACGCAGCGGTCAAGAGCCGTCTCCACGATGCTCTGGGCGCCGTCCATCAGGCTCTCGTTCTCCCGCACATAGACGAAGCCGCGGCTCACGAGGTCGGGGCCGGCCAGCACTTTGCCGGTCTTGCTGTCCACGGTGGCCACGATGATGACGAGGCCGTCCTCAGACAGATGCTTGCGGTCCCGCAGGACGACGTTGCCCACATCGCCCACGCCGAGGCCGTCCACCATGACAGCGCCCGCCGTTACCGGCTCGCCCAGCTTCATCTCGTCCTGACTGAGGATGATGTTGGAGCCGTTCTCGGCAATGAGGATGTTGCTGGTGGGGATGCCGAGGCTTGCCGCCGTGATAGCGTGCTTTTTCAGCTGCTTATATTCGCCGTGAACGGGCAGGAAATACTTGGGTCTGGTCAGGGTGAGCATCAGCTTCTGCTCTTCCTGACAGGCGTGGCCGGAGACATGGACGTCGTACATCCCCTCATAGATGACCTCTGCGCCCAGCAGGAGCAGACCGTTGACGATCTTGGTCACGCTCTTCTCGTTGCCGGGGATGGGCTTGGCCGAGATGATGATGAAGTCGCCGGGGCCGACGCGCACCTGACGGTGGCTGCAGGAAGCCATCCGGCTCAGGGCGCTCAGAGGCTCGCCCTGACTGCCGGTGGTCACCAGCACCACCTGTTCCGGCGGATACTGGTTGATCTCATCGATGCTGATGAGGGTGCCTTCCGGGATGTGCATATAGCCCAGCTCCTGGGCCATGGCAGTATTGTTGACCATGCTGCGGCCGCTGAAGGCCACCTTGCGGCCATCCTCCACGGCGAGGTCGATGATCTGCTGGACGCGGTAGATGTTGGACGCGAAGGTCGCAATGATGATGCGCTTGTTCTGCGCCCGGGCAAACAGGCTGCGGACACCGGCGGCCACCTTCTGCTCGGTGGCGGTGAAGCCGGGACGCTCCGCGTTGGTGGAGTCGCTCAGCAGAGCCAGCACGCCCTTCTGGCCGTACTCAGACAGAGTAGCAAGGTCGGTGGGGCCGCAGGCCAGCGGGGTGTAGTCGATCTTGAAGTCGCCGGTCTGGATGATGGTGCCGGCCGGGCTGTCGATGGCGAAAGCCACCGCGTCCGGGATGGAGTGGTTCACATGGATGGGCTCCACGGTGAAGCAGCCCAGCTTGAGCTTCTGGCGGGGGGTGATCTCCACGAACTTGGTCTTGCCTGCAAGGCCGAACTCCTCCAGCTTATTGCGGATGAGGCCGCAGGTCAGGCGGGTGCCGTAGATGGGCAGATCGAACTTCTGCAGCAGATAGGGGATGCTGCCGATGTGGTCCTCATGGCCGTGGGTGATGAGCAGGCCCTTGATCTTATCCTTATTCTGCACCACAAAGGTGAAGTCGGGGATGACCATATCGACGCCGAACATATCGTTATCCGGGAAGACGAGGCCGCAGTCCACGATGATCATATCGCCGCAGCACTCATAGACCGTCATGTTC
>SKEC01003059.1_pt1 | contig 10383 bp, 8 predicted proteins | sample 4826641 | NCBI WGS metagenome assembly SKEC01 (sample SAMN11008819, study PRJNA524170) | human gut metagenome | biome: Human fecal sample; material: Feces; isolation source: fecal sample from pouch patient p18, p21 | host: Homo sapiens | place: Israel: Tel-Aviv | collected 2015-12-22
AAAGGAATTAGAGAAGTATGTTATCTACGATAGAATCAGTAAATAGTGCTGTGAATAACTTTATCTGGGGTGTTCCGGCTATGATCTGCATTATCGGTGTGGGTCTTTATCTAAGTATCCGAACCCGCTTTTTGCAGATTCGCAAATTCCCATATGCCATTAAAACAACAATCGGTCGTATTTTTCGGAAAAGAGATGCCAGTGATGGTGCGATCACGCCATTCCAGGCTGTCTGTACCGCACTTGCCGCCACTGTCGGAACCGGTAATATTGCCGGTGTCGCAGGAGCTATTGCAATCGGTGGTCCCGGAGCAGTCTTCTGGATGTGGATTTCTGCGATTCTCGGAATGTGTACAAAATTCACCGAAGTAACACTGGCAGTTCATTTCCGTGAAACAAATGAAAACGGAGAACTTGTCGGCGGTCCTATGTACTATATCAAAAATGGTCTTGGCAAAAACTGGCAGTGGCTTGCCGTTTTGTTCTCAGTATTTGGAGTACTTACCGTATTTGGAACCGGTAATGCGACACAGGTCAACACAATTACGACTGCCATTGACTCTGCGCTGCTGAATTATCACATCATTTCACAGGATATGATCTCACAGGCAAACTTCATTCAAGGTATCATTCTTACACTTTTAGTCGGGATGGTTCTTCTCGGCGGTGTAAAACGAATCGGAAAAGTAACTGAAAAACTTGTGCCATTTATGGCATTATTCTATATTCTCCTCGCCCTCGGCGTTATTTTCCTGAATATAGAAAATATCCCTGCCGTATTTGCTTCCATCTTTGAGGGGGCATTTAACCCACGCTCTGTCACAGGAGGAATCGTTGGAAGTGCATTTATGACATTGAAAAAAGGTGTTTCCCGCGGAATCTTCTCAAACGAAGCCGGACTTGGTACAGGTTCCATCGCACACGCTTGTGCAGACACTCAGAAACCTGTCAAACAAGGTTTCTTCGGAGTATTTGAAGTATTTACCGACACCATTGTCATTTGCACACTGACAGCACTTGTAATCCTTTGCAGCGGCGTACCGATTGCATATGGCGAGGCTGCCGGAGCTGAGCTTACAATCCTTGGATTCACATCCACATATGGAAACTGGGTATCTATATTTACGGCTGTTTCCATGTGCTGTTTTGCATTTTCTACAATTATCTGATGGGGATTATATGGAGCTCGCTGCATTGAATTTATTTTCTCTGCAAAGGTCATCAAACCTTTTATGATCGTATATTCTCTCGTTGCAATGCTCGGTGCTACTATGGACCTTGGACTTGTATGGAATATCGCAGATACCTTCAATGGTCTGATGGCAATTCCAAACTTAATTGCACTGTTCTTGTTATCTGGAACGGTCTTCAAGCTTGTAAATGAATATAAAGAATTTGACTAAACATCACGAAAAGCCCTGTTAACATCCGTTAACGAGGGCTTTTCTCTTGTATTTTTTTACTTTTTCGAATCACATTCACAATCGTTCCAACTAAAAAGATTGCCAGGGCGATCATCCCTGCAATTTCCAATGTCTGCGCAAAGTAAAATGCACATTTTGCCTGATTTCCTGCCACCAGATAATAAACGATCCGATACATCCCCGCTCCCGGTACTGTCGGAAGTATTCCCGGAATAAGAAATATTGTAACCGGTGCGCGAAATCCTTTTGCAAAAATATGTGACAATATTGTAATTGCTAATGCAGAAAAAAATGCTGCAAGTACTGCATCTGTCTTGACAATATTAAGACAGAACAAATAAACAGTTCCTCCCACCGCTCCGATCACACCGGCTAAAGGAAGATATTTTTTCGGACATTCAATAATGATTGCGAAGCATACAATTGCAATAAATGATCCAATTGCACCACCTAAAAGTCTCATCACAGAACAACACCTCCTGTCCCCATAATTCCGGTTGCCGCCATTGCCAGTGCAACTCCTAATGCCACAGATACCGCACACAGAAATGCTTCCAGAATCCTTGCACAACCTGACAAATAGTCCCCCTGAAGGGTGTCACGTATTGCAGTTGTGATCGCAACTCCCGGAACAAGTGGCATAATACCACTGATGATTACCGTATCCATATTCATAGCCGGAAACTGCCTCTTCAAAAAAATAGCCATCAGTGCCAATCCAAAAGATGACAAAACATCTTGTATAAACCCTTGTATCTTTAATTTTTTTCCTATTGTCACAATTAGTGCAAGCACTGCCCCTGCCGCGGACGCACCGGCCACCTCCAGCCATCCTCCGTTAAATAATGGAGCAAATCCTCCGCAGATACAGACTGTCGCAATATTATATATAGCTCTTCGATACTGTTTTGTTTCAATCTGTTGCAATTCCTTGTAAGCTTCTTCCAGTGAGATTTTCCCCTCACAAAATCGTCTGGAAATATCATTTGCGATAGCGATCCGATTCAAATTATTACCTCTGGATTCCACTCTCCGAATTACTGTGATCGTTTCCATATCCGGATTATCTATCGTTGCCACAATTCCAGTCATCAACACGATCGTATCTACATTTTCCACATGAGCCATATTCAGGATATGGCGGATCGTATCCTCTACACGATACGCTTCCGCTCCACTTTTCAACATAATCTCCCCTGCAAGAATTGCTGTATTCATCAACAACTTATAATCCATTTCCGTTCCTCATCTTATATTTTACGGAGTGAATGTCCCACACTCACTCCGTCTTTTTACTTTCTTATTCTGTTCTGTCCTTCTCCACAGACGTTGCACAGTATATTACCCATGCAAGAAATACAATTGCAAATATCATCCAGCCAACAAAAATTCCTGTTCCCATATCTTTAAATTTATCATAATACCCCTTCAGATAAATAACAATGATAATTGCCGGAATTCCGTAGCTTACATAACCACGAAGTGTTTTTGGAAACTTCATACCACTTCCTGTATTAACCTCTTTAATAAATGCATCCCATCCCCAGCCGTTCTTTCTTGTACAGAATAATACATAGCCAAGACTTCCCAGTGGAAGCAGATTATTAGATACAATAAAATCTTCCAGGTCCATGATTGTGCTTCCCTCACCAAGAAGCTGCACACCTGACCAGACATTAAATCCAAGCACACATGGAATACTTAAAATGATAATCAACGTTGCACATACAAGCACGCTCTTCTTTCTTCTCCAGCCAAGCAGCTCCATGTTGAACATAACCAGATTTTCAAACACAGCAATAATTGTTGACAATGCTGCAAATGTCAGGAATAAGAAGAATAAGAATGCCCAGATTCTTCCGCCACTCATCTGTGCAAAAATATTTGGCAATGTTATAAAGATAAGACTCGGACCTGCTCCCGGCTCGATTCCGTATGCAAAACATGCCGGAATGATAATAAATCCTGCTGTCAGGGCAACAAATGTATCAAGAAGCATAATATTTACTGCCTCGCCGGTCAGACTTCTGGACTGATCCAGATAGCTGCCAAAAATTAACATCGCACCAATACCGATCGACAATGTGAAAAACGCCTGGCTCAATGCTGCAAATACCACATTACCGATTCCACTTTCCACCATCTTATGGAAATCAGGGATTAAATAAAAACGGATTCCCTCTCCGGCACCTGCCATTGTTACCGAACGAATGGCAAGAACTACCATGATTAAGATCAATGCAGTCATCATCACTTTTGTAACACGCTCAATACCATTATTTAACCCAAACATACATACCGCAAAACCAATCACACAAATCAGAATTGTCCAGAACAACATCGTCGGTACATCTGTAAGCATCTGAGAAAATTGCGTTGAAATATTATCAGAAGATGCATTCACAAAACTGCCTCGAATCCCCTTGTAACAATAATACATCAACCATCCGCCAACAGTTGTATAGAACATCATCAACATATAACATCCGATGATTCCAATAAATTTTAATGGGGTCCATTTCCCATTTTTCGACTGTAGTTCATCAAAACTAAGTGCAACACTCTTTCGACTGCCTCTTCCGACCGCAAATTCACATACCAGTACCGGAATTCCCAAAATGATCAAAAACAACAAATATATTAAAATAAATGCCGCCCCTCCATATGCACCGCAAATGTAAGGGAATTTCCAGACATTACCGATTCCGATAGCACATCCAGCAGACACCAGAATAAATCCCAATCGGGAACCAAATGACTCTCTTTTCATATATACCTCCAAAAGCTCTCAAATGTTTTCATGCTTTACCAGTTTAACACAAAAACAGCAGAAATTTCAATGCTATGCTGTTTTTATACCGCATATCTTTGAAATCTCTGCTGTTTTTTTAATTCAATTCTTGAAACAAACCTTTTAATATCGGGTAAATCTGTCTGAATTTCTGATAACGCTCTTCATATTTTGCTACCAGTTCTGCATCCGGTTCCACCGTATCTACAATTTTCACAAGCTTCTCTGTTGCTTCTTCAACGCTTGCAAATTCTTTGCAGCCTACCGCTGCCAAAATCGCTCCGCCATATCCAGGACCTTCTTCGCTTTCAATAACATCCACCTTCAAATTCATTACATTTGCAACAATCTTTTTCCAAAGCGGACTCTTTGCTCCGCCTCCGCAAATTTTTGTACGCTCAATCTGGATTCCAAGACTTCTTGCCACTTCCAAAGAATCACGTAACCCAAATGCAACACCTTCCAAAACTGCCTGTGTCATATCCTCTCTTGTTGTATCCATTGTCATTCCGATAAATGTTGCTCTTGCCTTTGGATCATTGTGCGGTGAACGCTCTCCCATCAAATATGGAAGATAAAACACCTTGTTTTCTCCAAGTTTACGAATCTGTTCCTGCTCTTTTGCATATTCTTTTGTCTTCAGAATCTCATCCATCCACCATTTATTACAAGATGCCGCACTTAGCATACATCCCATCAAATGATAGTAACCATCTGCATGGTCGAATGAATGTAAGGCGTTATGTTTATCCACTCCAAATTTCTTACTAGAAATAAAAATGGTTCCTGATGTTCCAAGAGAAATATTACATCTTCCTTCTCCAACCGTTCCTGTTCCAACCGCCGCTGCTGCATTATCTCCTGCTCCGGCAATTACTTTCACACTCGTCGGGATTCCAAGCTCTTCTGCAATCTCTGGTTTCACATTTCCGACCACTTCATAACTCTCATATAGTGTCGGAAGCTGTTCCTCTTTTACATTACAGATTTCCAACATCTCTTTTGACCAGCATTTGTGCTCTACATCAAGTAACAACATACCGGATGCATCTGAATAATCCGTGCAGTGAACACCGCTTAACACATATGCAAGATAATCCTTTGGTAACATGATTTTATTAATCTTTGCAAAATTCTCCGGTTCCTGTTCTTTCAGCCAAAGAATCTTCGGTGCTGTAAATCCTGCAAATGCAATGTTTGCCGTATATTTTGAAAGCTTATCCTTTCCGATCACTTCGTTAAGATAATCTGTCTCTTTTGTTGTTCTTCCATCATTCCATAAAATTGCCGGACGGATCACTTCATCATTCTCATCTAACACAACCAGTCCGTGCATCTGTCCGCCAAAGCTGATTCCTGCAATCTGACTCTTGTCCGCGTCTGCGATCAATTCTTTGATCCCTGCCAGTGACTGCTCTTTCCAGTCCTGCGGATTTTGTTCTGACCAGCCCGGATGTGGAAAACTAAGCGGATATTCTTTTGAAACAATATTATGAATCTTTCCCTTTTCATCCATCAACAATAACTTTACTGCCGATGTTCCAAGATCTACTCCTATATATAACATAATCTAAAAATCCTTTCTTTACCTAAACGCTTAGCAAGGTCTTTTCGAGCTTAGCGTTTAGGTACACCTCGGCATCAGACGAGGTCTTTTCGAGTCGATGTCCGAGCGTGTTTCCGCACCATTTATATCCTATGCCCAAGGATTCTCTGTTGGGTAGCGTACTCCTGCCGGCTGGTTATATCCGATTTCTTCTACCGGCACACCAATATATTTGAATACTTCAAATAATGCTTTTCCGTAGTTACCGAATGCAACTGCTCCGTGATGTGGGAAATTCTTCTCAATCAGTACATGACGATAAAATCTTCCCATTTCCGGAATCGCAAATACACCGATTGCTCCAAATGAACGGCTTGCTACAGGAAGTACTTCACCCTGTGCTATGTATGCACGAAGTTTGTTGTCTGATGTACTCTGCAGGCGATAGAATGTAATATCTCCAGGCACGATATCTCCTTCCAATGTTCCCTGTGTCACTTCTTCCGGCAATGCTCTTGCCATAATAAGCTGATATCTCATTTCACAGAACGATAATTTACTTGATGCTGTGTTTCCACAATGAAATCCCATAAATGTATCTTTGTGTGTGTAAGGGAATTTTCCTTCAATATCTTCTTTGTACATATCTGCAGGCACGTTGTTGTTAATATCAAGCAATGTAACTGTGTCCTGACTTACAACGGTTCCTATGAATTCACTCAATGCTCCGTAAATATCAACCTCGCAGGATACAGGGATTCCCTGTGCTGTCAAACGGCTGTTTACATAACATGGTACAAAACCAAACTGTGTCTGGAATGCAGGCCAGCATTTTCCTGCAATCGCAACATATTTACGATATCCTCTGTGTTCCTTAATCCAATCTTTTAATGTCAATTCATACTGAGCAAGCTTTGGAAGAACTTCCGGTTTTTTATTACCTTCGCCAAGCTCTTCTTCCATCTCTTTTACGATTGCAGGGATTCTCTCATCTCCTTCGTGTTTGTTGAATGCCTCAAACAAATCAAGTTCTGAATTTTCTTCAATCTCAACGCCAAGATTGTATAACTGCTGGATTGGAGCATTACATGCAAGGAAATTCAGTGGACGTGGTCCAAAGCTGATGATCTTCAAATCATTTAATCCGATGATTGCACGTGCGATTGGACGGAATTCAGCAATCATGTCAGCACACTCTTCTGCTGTTCCGATTGGATACTCCGGAATATATGCTTTGATATTTCTCAATTTCAAATTATAACTTGCATTGAGCATTCCACAATAAGCATCTCCTCTTCCCTGAATCAGATTGTCTCCTGTCTCCTCTGCTGCTGCAACAAACATCTTTGGTCCTTCAAAATGTTTTGCAAGTAATGTCTCTGCAATCTCCGGTCCAAAGTTTCCAAGATATACAACCAATGCATTACATCCTTGTGCTTTAATATCTTCCAATGCCTGTACCATATGGATTTCACTCTCTACGATACAGATTGGACATTCGTAAATGTCAGCCTCTCCATATTTTGCTTTATACGCATTCATAAGTGCTGCTCTTCTGTTTACAGATAAGCTCTCCGGGAAACAATCTCTACTTACTGCTACAACTCCGATTTTCAATTCTGGCATATTACTCATCTTTTATACCAACCTTTCTTTTTGTTTTATATCTGTTATATTTTCTCATTATTTTCGTTTCTGGTTTCATTCGCCATACAAATAGCCGGCGGTTTTCCACACACTCCGTGAATCTCAAACAAGTTATTCACTTACAATGTAATATTTTCACCCTGTAATCCACAAAATACACCTTCGATTCCAGCTTCTTCATGTGCAATCAGCCATTTGTTCTTTGCGGTAAGAAGCTTGTCATCAAATGATTTGGTATGGCAAGTCATCAGATCTGTATTGGTTCCCTTTGGAAGAACTACTACTGCCTTAAATCCATTTCCATCTACTCCGCAAGGTGCATAGTGAAGGGTTGTTCCGTACACTTCGATTCCAATTCCTGCTGGGACAAGGAATGCTTCTACTTTTGATGTGTCATATGTAAAATCCGGTTCGATATCCTGCTCTGCCCCCAGAAGCAGAATGATATCTGTCACTGCGACATTCACTTCTGAACTTCTGTGATATTCCAGTGCGTTCAGTTTGCTGTTATGTCCGTTGCAGTATCCGATCTGGATCGGAAGTTCTCCGTAAACTCTCATCTTCAGATCGATTGCAACATCCGTTGTTTCCAGTTCTTCAATAGATGGTTCGTAGATGACATCCTCCGGAAGAGGGGTGTGTTCCATTGCCTTGATCAGCTTTGAAAAATCATATCCATCGATCACACGTCCGTATCTGCTGAATTCTGGATCTGTTACTTTTTTGATTTTCATTTCTTCCACCTTCTTTCTGTCTTATATTCTAACAGGCTAAGTCGGTATCCGCTACCGAAAACTTAGCCTGTTAACTGCACTTTCTTGTCCTTATGCTATTTTTTATTATTTAGAACGTTTCTTAGATTCTACATCAAAGATAACGGCTGCAAGAAGAACAATACCTTTTACAACTTTCTGCCAGTTGGCATCTACACCCATGATAGACATACCGAGGTTGATAACACCCATCAGAGTTGCACCTATGATAACTCCAGGGATTGTACCACTTCCACCGTAAGCGGAAGCGCCACCGATGAAGCAGGATCCAATGGCATCCATTTCGTATCCATCACCGGCTGTCGGGTTTGCTGAGTTCAGACGGGCGATAACTGCCATTGCTGCAACTGCTGCAAGAAGTCCCATGTTTGCATAAGCGATAAAATACACTTTATTAGTATTGATACCAGAAAGCTGTGCTGCTTTCTCATTTCCACCGATTGCGTATAAATGACGTCCTACGGTTGTCTTTGATGTCAGATATCCGTAGATCAGAACGATCAATGCTACCCAGATTAAGATCATCGGAATACCCTTGTACTGTGCCAGTCTCCACATAAATGCGATGATTACAATACTGATCACTGCGCATTTAACAATATCATTAACCGCTGGTCCGACTTTATATCCTTTTTTGATCTTTGACATTCTTCCTTTGAAAGTCATAAGTACAAAAACTGCTGCAATGATGATTCCTGCAAGGATACAGGTAATATTGATTCCGTTTCCGTGGAACACATCTACAATGTAATTGTTAAACAGTGCCAGGTATGCATCCGGCATTGGAGCAATCGTAAAACCATTCAGAATGATATTAGAAAGACCACGGAAGATCAGCATACCAGCCAGTGTTACGATAAATGGTGGGATACGTCTGTAAGCGATCCAGAATCCCTGCCATGCACCGATTGCAAGACCGGTAACAAGCATGATAAGAATAGATACCCCAACACTCATGCCTTTATTAACCATAAATGTTGCACCTACAGCGCCGGCGAAACATACAACTGAACCAACACTCAGGTCGATATTACCACCAGTTAAGATACACAGTAACATACCTGTTGCCAGGATAAATACGTAAGAGTTCTGTGAAATCAGGTTATTTACATTCTGTGGGAGAAGCATTCTTCCACCTGTTTTCCATGTGAAAAACAGTGTTACAATGACCAGTACAATGACCATTGTATATTTCTTTAAAAAAGCAGATACATTTTCTTTACTCATAACTATTCTCCTTTGCTTGAACTCAAAATTCGTCCCATGATGACTTCCTGGGATGCCTCTGCTGCATCCAGTTCTCCGACGATACGTCCCTCATTCATAACGTAAATCCTGTCAGACATTCCAAGTACCTCAGGTAACTCGGAAGAAATCATGATAACCGATTTTCCTGCTGCCACCAGATCATTGATAATACAGTAAATTTCATATTTTGCACCAACATCGATACCTCTGGTTGGCTCATCCAGAATCAGGACATCCGGTCCGGCGAACATCCATTTTGCAAGGAGAACCTTCTGCTGGTTACCACCACTTAAGTTTCCTACATTCTGTTCTACAGACGGACACTTTGTACGCATCTTCTGTCTATATTCCTCTGCAACCGCAATCTCTTTGTCACGGTCGATCACACCATGGGCACTGACTCCGTCAAGGTTTGCCAGAGTTGTATTTACACGGATTGGATTGCTCAGTATTAATCCGTTTCCTTTTCTGTCTTCTGTCACATATGCAATTTTGTGTTCAATTGCTTCTTTAACGGTATGAAGTTTCACCTCTTTACCATTAATATATAATTCACCAGAAATATTTTTTCCATAGCTGCGTCCGAAAATACTCATTGCAAGCTCTGTACGTCCGGCTCCCATAAGTCCTGAAATACCAAGTACTTCTCCTTTACGGACATACATAGACACGTTATCTACCACTTTGCGGTCAGAATATACCTGATGATGAACGGTCCAGTTCTTAACCTCCAGTGCTTTATCGCCAATTTTTACATTTTTCCTCTTCGGGAAACGGTCCGTAAGTTCACGCCCAACCATTCCTTTGATAATTCTGTCTTCCGTAATTTCATCTGTTCTCTTATCCATCGTCTCGATGGTACTTCCATCACGGATAACTGTGATTTTGTCGGCTACATAAGCAACCTCATTCAGTTTATGTGTGATGATGATCATCGTCATTCCCTGTTTTTTG
>SKEC01003068.1_pt1 | contig 10361 bp, 8 predicted proteins | sample 4826641 | NCBI WGS metagenome assembly SKEC01 (sample SAMN11008819, study PRJNA524170) | human gut metagenome | biome: Human fecal sample; material: Feces; isolation source: fecal sample from pouch patient p18, p21 | host: Homo sapiens | place: Israel: Tel-Aviv | collected 2015-12-22
TGCTGATACCAGGTTAGTATACCACAAAAATCCCCCTGCGTCTATATTATATAAGGTAATTTATAATACATAAAAAAGACATACCTGCGTCTGGGAAACGGCCTTGTGTCCAAGGCGGAGAAAAGCCACAAGATATTGTGGATAAAAAGTTTTCCACGGGAAATGGGTGAAAAAGTTGAAAGTTTCTCCACAGAGGTTTTTCAAAAAAGTTTGAAGGAAAGCGAAAAAAATGCTTGACAGAAGGCCATAGTGTGCGATATACTGTTGAATTGCAAGCCTGTCCCCATTTTGGGACCAGAATAGACCCCATACCGGGGACGAGTTTTTACGGAGGAAATACACCATGAAGAGAACTTTTCAGCCCAAGAAGCGTCAGCGCAAGGAAGTTCATGGCTTCCTGACCCGCATGAGCACCAAGAACGGCCGCAAGGTCATCAACGCACGCCGTGCTAAGGGCCGCAAGAGCCTGACCGTCTGATCCTGAGCAGTATGCATCAGGTCCGGCGCAGAATGGAATATGCGCAAAAAGGCCGCTGATATTGGATTGGCGGTCTTATTTTTTTACCCGGCATTCGGGAAAAGGCCGGAAAGCTGCGGTGAATAGTCGCATTGCCTAAAAAAACTGTCAAAGATTTGGCAGAGAAAACGCCCGGATGAGCTTTTCATGTCGGCGTTTTTTTGCTATACTGAACACTGAGCATTGCTTTTTTCCGGGCGGTGCTCCCACACCACCTGAAGGGAGGCGCACAGGATGCGCTATCGTCCCATCCGCCGCAACGGCGAGTTTGGCCGTGTGTATGCCCGCGGCAAGTCCTATGTCAACCAGGCGCTGGTGCTCTACGTGCTCAAAACGCGGAGCAAGCGCACCCGGGTGGGCCTGACGGCCACCAAAAAGATCGGCCACGCCGTGCAGCGCAACCGCGCCCGCCGCGTTATGAAGGCCGCCATCGACGAGCATCTCGACTACAACATCGGCGGCTACGACCTCGTTTTCGTGGCCCGGGGCATGACCCCCCGGCTCAAGAGCTGGCAGCTCAGCGCCATCGTGGCAAAGCTCTTTGCCCAGGCCGGCCTGCCGGATAAGGCAAAGCAGCCGGGCGCAAAGCCCCCTGCCACCCTGCCGCCGGTCCGGAAGCCCGAGGCGTGAGCATCTTTCAGAAAGCCCTCTGCGGGCTCATCCGGCTCTACCAGAAGTTCATCAGCCCGGGGCTGGGGCGGAACTGCCGCTTTTCGCCCTCCTGCAGCCAGTACGGCATCGAGGCCATCCGCACCCACGGCTGCGTCAAAGGGCTGCTGCTGACGGCGTGGCGCATCGCCCGGTGCAATCCGCTGGGCCGCTGGGGCTATGACCCCGTACCGGAAAAGGGCCGCTGGAAAAATCCGGCCCGGCATCTCTCGGCCTCGGCTCTGTTTTCCACCAGACACGAAAAATAAGTGGAAAACCTCTTCGTTGATGCTCTTTGGAAGAGCGCTGAAGCGGGGAAGACCTCTCCGTCAAGGCCCTTTGAAAAAAGGCGGCAGAGGGGAGGAAAACCTCTCCGTCACGCCTGCGGCGTGACACCTCTCCTGATAGGAGAGGCTGAGAGGAAAAGCTATTATCATTGCTTCTTGTGACGTGCTGAACTGTGGGCGGCGTGTCCTACGATAAAAATAACCGTCCCGCACCACAGGCGGGGCAGAATGGACAGAGACATGAATATTTTGTACATCCTCGGTGTACCTCTCGGCTATGTGATGGAGTGGATCTACAACCTCATCCCGAACTACGGCTGGGACATCATCATCTTCACCATCGTCATCCGCCTGCTCAGCATCCCTCTGCAGCTCAACCAGCAGAAGAGCATGGCCAAGATGTCCGCTTTCCAGCCGATGATCGCCGACATCCAGAAAAAGTACAAGGACAAGCCCGAAAAGCAGCAGGAAGAGCTGCTCAAGCTCCAGCAGGAGTTTGGCTATAAGCCCACCGCCGGCTGTATGCCCATGCTGGTCAACTTCCTCGTCATGTTCGGCGTCATCGAGGTCGTGTACCGCCCGCTGCAGCGCATCTTCCACATCGGCGCCGACGCCATCACCGCCGCAGGCGATGCCATGACCGCTCTGGGCATCAGCTTCACGCAGGTGACCCGCGACACCAATATCATCGCACAGGTGCTGGCCGGTGAGTCCACCGTCACCTCTGTGTTCACCGCAGACCAGCTGAGCACCATCACCGAGTTCGGCCAGCACATGGACTTCTTCGGCATCGACCTGACCCGTGTGCCCCAGTATAGTCTGGCAGCGGACAACCTGCCCCTGCTGATCTTCCCCATCCTCGCAGTCGTTACCATGTTCATCTCCACCCACATCAGCATGAAGGCCTCCGGTCAGGAGATGCAGGGCAGCATGAAGCTGACCATGTATATGATGCCTCTGATGTACGTCTTCTTCTGCTTCACCGTGCCCTGCGCATTCTCTCTGTACTACGTCATTTCCAACATCGTCATGACCGTCCAGACCCAGGTCATGCGCAAGATCTATGACCCCGAGAAGATGAAGGAGCAGGTCAAGGCCGAGATCGCTTCCCGCAGGAAGGAAGAGAAGCGCGGCGTGAAGAGCACCACCATCAAGGTCCAGGACGAGAAGACCGGTGAGGTCGTGGAAAAGAACATCTCCGCCAGCGAGATGAACAAGCGCCGCCTCGAGTATGCCCGCCAGCAGGATGCTGAGCGCTACAAGGACGAGCGCACTGTCCCGCTGAGCGAGCTGCAGAACAAAAAGGAGGATTGACGGTTATGATCCGTACGCAGGAAGCGACCGGCAAGACGGTCGATGAAGCACGCACCAACGCCTGCGCTCTGCTGGGCGTGGAAAAGGACGACATCAACGTCAGCTACGAAGTGCTGGAAATGCCCCAGAAGACCGGTTTTCTGGGCCTGAAGCTCACTCCCGCCAAGGTCCGCGTCAGCGTCGAGCTGCCGGACGAGCCTGCGGCAGCTCCTGCTGCCCCTGTTGAGGAGCCCGCTCCCGTTGTGGAGGAGAAGGCTACTCCTGTGGCTGAGCCTGTCGTCGAAGAGACTGCTCCTGAAGCTCCCGCTGCTGTGGAAGAGCCTGCCGCTCCCACTGAGGAAGCTGCCCCTGCCGAAGAGCAGGATGCTCCCGCCGCAGAGGGCGAAGAGGTGGAAGTCCCCATCAACATCGAGGAGAACGCCAAGGTCAAGGCCGCTGTGGACTACCTGAAGGATGTCATCGAGAAGATGGGCGTACAGGACGTCAAGTTCAGCGCTGTGCAGAAGGGTGAGGCTACCATCATCCGTCTGGACGGCGAGAAGATGGGCGCCCTCATCGGCCGCCGCGGCGAGACGATGGAGAGCCTGTCCTATCTGGCAAGCCTCGTGGCAAACCGCCTCGAGGGCGACTACATCAAGCTGGGCCTCGACGTGGCCGGCTACCGCGACAAGCGCGAGAGCGACCTGACCGCACTGGCACAGCGCATCGGTGCCAAGGTGCGCCGCACCGGCCGCAGCTTTGCCATGGAGCCCATGAACCCCTACGAGCGCCGCATCATCCACTCTGCCATCGGCAAGATGGAGGGCGTCCGCAGCGAGAGCAAGGGCGAGGGCCGTGACCGCCGTGTGGTCATCTACTCCACCGACCCCAACGCTGTGGCTGAGAGCGCAAATGCACGTCCCCGCGGACCCCGCGGCGGCCGTGACCGCAACGGCAATGGCCGCAATGGCGGCTATCATCGCGGCGGCGAGCGCCGTGGTGACCGGAATGGCCGCGGCCCGCGCAATGGCGGCGGCCGGGGCGGCTACCGCTCCAATGTGCCTGAGCGCACCTACACCCCGCGCGATGCCGAGAATGCTGCCCCTGTGGCACCCAAGCGCACCGAGCGTGTGGATGACTTCGCGGATCTGAGCTTCGGCAAGATCGAGCTGTAAAAGCTGAAGGATAAGACCCTCTCCCGCATGGCGGAAGCCGTGCAGGGGAGGGTCTTTTTTTGTACGAGGAACACTATAAATTTACACGTCTTTTGCAGGAAGATGGTTTACGATGAAAAGCAAATCTGAAAGAATGATTTCGGAAGAAAAGTCGTTCTTATCGAAAAATTGGAGAATATGTCCAATTCCGGAAGAAATTTTTCTCCTATTTGTACATTGTAAAACAATATCGGCAAGCCTTATACTAGAGCTACAAATGCTTCGGAGTGTATACCAAGCAAAAAGGAGAGGAATTATTATGGAACAGAATAAGATCTCCCGCCGTAATTTCCTGCGCGTGGCCGGTGCATCGGCTACCGCCGCCGCAATGAGCGGTCTGGTCCCGGCTGCTTCCGCTGCCGGCATCAAAGACCTGTGGAGCATGGACCTGCAGATCCTTGCCACCAGCGATACCCACGGTAAGTTTGACCCCTGGGATTACGCCGCCAACAAGGCCGACGCCTCCGGCAGCGTGGCCCAGCAGGCAACTGCCATCAAGGAGAACCGCACCAAGACCACGCTGGTCGTGGATGCAGGCGACACCATTCAGGCAAACTCCGCTGAGCTGTTCCTGAACGACGATGTCCACCCCATGATCGCTGCTCAGAACGCCATCGGCTACGATGTCTACGTCACCGGCAACCATGAGTACAACTATGGCATGGCCACGCTGGAAAAGGTGCTCTCCCAGCAGAAGGCCAAGGTGCTGACCGGCAACGTCTACAGCCCCGAAGGCAAGCCTCTGGCTGACGGCTACACCATCATCAAAAAGGGCGGCGTCAAGATCGGCGTCATCGGTATGGTCACTCCCAACATCACCCGCTGGGACGCCAAGAACCTCGAGGGCTGGACTGTCACCAACCCGGTGGACGAGAGCCGCAAGATCATTGATAAGATCAAGAACGATGTGGATGTCATCATCGGCGTTATGCATATGGATGTTGACAATGAGTACGGCGTCTATGGCTCCGGCGTCACCGACCTGGCAAATGCCTGCCCCGAGTTCGACGTCATCGTCGCCGCTCACGGCCACAAGAGCATCCCCAACAAGATGATCAACGGCGTGCTGGTGGTCGAGAACAAGAATGCCGGTGCCACCGTCTCCGACATCCACGTCTATCTCGAGCGCGGCCTGAACGGCAAGTGGAAGGTGAAGGACCGCACCTCTGAGAACCTGATCATCAAGGACTACGCTCCCGACCCCGAGCTGACCGCTCTGCTGGCAGAGTACGACCAGCGCGCTAAGGACGCCGCCGTGACCCCCATCGGCCAGCTGGTCGGCGGGGATCTGGCCCCCGAAAACGAGATCGACTGCCTGCCGCAGGCCATGGTGCAGGATACCGCTCTGCTGGACTTCATCAACGAGGTACAGATGTACTACACCGACGCTCAGGTGTCCGCAACGGCTCTGACCTCCATGACCTCCCAGATGCGCGAGGGCACCATCCGCAAGTGCGACATGGCAAGCATCTACACCTACCAGAACACCCTGTACAAGCTGCAGATGAACGGCTGGCAGCTGCGTCAGTTCATGGAGTGGTCTGCTGCCTTCTTCAAGACCTGGGAGCCGGGCGATGTGACCATCGCATTCGACTCTTCCGTCCGCTACTACCTGTACGATGCCTTTGCAGGCGTCAAGTATGACCTCGACATCTCCAAGCAGCCCGGCAACCGCATCCAGAACCTGACCTGGATGGATGGCCGTCCGGTGGAGGACGATGACAGCTTCGTGGTGGCCGTCAACAACTACCGTGCCACCACCCAGCTGCTGGCTTATGCTGACATCTTCAAGGAGGGCGACGAGCTGCCCAAGCTGCTGGAGATCGACGTGCGCGGCGATGTGGGCGGCATCCGCGAACTGCTGGGCGAGTACATCCGTACCGTCAAGGGCGGCACCATCGAGCCGCACGTGGACAACAACTGGAAGCTCGTGGGCGACAACTGGAATGCTGCTGACCACGAGAAGGCCGTCAAGCTGCTGCGCGAGGGCAAGCTGGCTCTGTCGGAGAACGCCGACAGCCGCACTCTGCCCGGCAAGGCCATCACTACGGCCGATATTGCCGCATTCTGATTTTTCTTTCACACGCAATGGGGTGTGCAGTCTCTTAGGGGCTGCACACCCTTTTTTGCTGCACGATAAAGTGAAGGATCAATGCGGACTCTCCGGCGGTGTGCCGCTTTTTTGCGCAGCATATTTCTTTTTTTGGCGGTTCGTGGTAGAATATACTGTATTCATCTGCGCATAAGGAGGGGAGAAGATGCAGCATTCGACCATTGCGGCCATTGCTACCGCTCCGGGTGCGGGCGGCATCGCCATCGTGCGGCTGTCCGGCCCGGAAAGCTATGAAGTGGCGGCGAAGGTGTTCCGACCGGCAAACTCAGCCAAAAAGGTCGCGGACGCCAAAGGCTATACCGCCATGTTCGGTGCGTTCGTGGAGGGGGAAGAGGCTTTCGATGAGGGCGTGGCGCTGTTTTTCCGTGCGCCCCACAGCTACACCGGCGAGGATGTGGTGGAGCTTTCCTGCCACGGCGGAAGTGCAGTCGCCCGGCGGCTGGTGGAAGCCTGCATTGCGGCGGGGGCATCGCCTGCCGCTCCCGGCGAGTACACCCGCCGCGCTTTCCTGAACGGCAAGCTCAGTCTGACCCAGGCCGAAGCCGTCATGGACATCATCTCCGCCGATGGCCGACAGGGGGCCGCGCTGGCAAACGCCTCCCTGAACGGTGCGCTGGCCCGGAAGATAGCGGCCCAGAAAGATGCTCTGACGGCCTTGCAGGCCCATCTGGCCGCCTGGGTGGATTTCCCTGAGGAAGATGTCCCGGAACTGAGCCAGAGCCATCTCTGCGACGTTTTAGGCGGGGTAGAGCAGGAGCTGGACGCCCTCATCCAGAGCTACGATGCGGGCGCTGTCCTCCGCGAGGGCGTGGACTGTGCCATCGTGGGCAAGCCCAATGCGGGCAAATCCACCCTGCTCAACCTGCTGGCCGGATTCGACCGGGCCATTGTCACGCCGGTGGCCGGAACCACCCGCGATGTGGTGGAGCAGGCCGTCCAGCTGGGCGACGTCCGGCTGAATCTCTTCGATACCGCCGGTCTGCGTCAGACGGAAGACGAGATCGAAGCCGAAGGCATCCGCCGCAGCTGGAAGAAGCTGGACGAGGCGGGGCTTATCCTCGCCGTCTTCGACGGCTCGGAGCGCCCGACCCGGGAAGATCTGGAGCTGGCTCAGCGCTGCGCGGGTCGTCCGGCCATCGCGCTGGTCAATAAAGAGGACAAGCCCACTCGGTTCGACGCCGAGCTCATCGCGCCCTATTTTGCGATGGTGCTGCCGGTCTGCTGTCAGGAGGAAGGGGCGCGGAAGGTCATCGCGGCGGCGGTAGCCCGCCTTCTGGGGACCAACCAAATCGACCCCCACGCCGCCAGCCTCTCGGGGCAGCGGCAGCTTTCCGCTGCCACCCGCGCCCGGGATGCCGTAGCCGGAGCGCTGGACGCCGCGCAGGGGCTCGGGCTGGACGCTGTGTCGGTCTGCGTGGACGACGCGCTGGATGCACTTTGTGAGCTGACAGGGGAGAATGCCTCGGAGGCGGTCATTAACGAAGTATTTGAAAAATTCTGCGTGGGGAAATAAAAATCAATTTTACGCAGGGCTTAGTTCTCTTTTGCGCACCAAAAGAGAACCAGAAAAGCCGCTTTGAGAGGCTCGGCGGTGGCGAAGCCATGAAAGCCCCAGTGGGGCTTTTAAGCCGACAGTCCGGTTTGCGAAGCAAATGCCGCGTGTTTAGCGCGGCAAGGACAGGGAGGCACGAATCAAGGGCTGCTCGCCCTTGATAATCCCACAGAGGTGGGCTCCAACTCAAAATGCTGGAGATTCACGCCATTCGGCGTGAAGATCTCTTAACCGCATTTTGAGCCTCCGCCGTTTTACGGCTTCGCCGAAGATTTCAGGCTTTAGCAGAACTTTACCGTCAGCAGAGAGGTAACACCAGCTGCGGAGCAGCAAATCGGAGAAGTGAGAAAAATGCGCTCTGCCCCGCGCACAGGCGCGATATGCACATAAAAACTCAGAGGAAAAAATAGACAACAATGAACCATTTAGGAGACTACGACGTTATCGTCATCGGTGCCGGCCATGCGGGCATTGAGGCGGCCCATGCTGCCGCGATGCTGGGCGCAAAGACGGCGGTGTTCACCATGAGCTTGGACGCCATCGGCAATATGCCCTGCAACCCCAGCATCGGCGGCACGGCAAAAGGCACGTTGGTACGCGAATTGGATGCTCTTGGCGGCGTGATGGGCCTTGCGGCAGATGCCACCTATTTACAGAGCCGGATGCTCAACAAGGGCAAAGGCCCCGCTGTCCACGCTCTGCGCGTCCAGACCGACCGCAAGCGCTATCATGAATATATGAAGCACGCCCTTGAGCTGACGCCGGGGCTGGCCATCCATCAGGCGGAAATCATTTCCATCGAGGTGGAGGACGGCCATGTGAAGGGCGTCGTCACCCAGCTGAACGGGGAGTATGGCGCAAAGTGCGTGGTCATCGCCACCGGCACCAACCTCGGCGGAAAAATTTTTGTGGGCGATGCATGGTACGCCTCTGGCCCCGACGGGATGCACGCGGCCAACGCCCTCACCGAGAGCCTGAAAGCCGCCGGTCTGCCGCTGCGCCGCTTCAAGACCGGTACGCCTGCCCGGGTGCATCGGCGGAGCATCGACTTTTCTAAGCTGGAATGCCAGCCCGGCGACCCGGACAATGAACTTCAGCCTTTCAGCTTCATGACCGATGCCCCTATGCACAACAAGGTGGAGTGCTGGATCGCCTACACCAACCCTGAGACGCACAGGATCATTCTGGACAATATCCAGCGCAGCCCACTCTACGGCGGTATGATCGAGGGCGTCGGCCCGCGCTACTGCCCGTCGATCGAGGACAAGGTAGTGCGGTTTGCAGGGAAGGACAGGCATCCCATCTTCGTGGAGCCTTGCGGCGAGAACACCGAGGAAATGTATCTGCAGGGTGCGTCCAGCAGTCTGCCGGAGGATGTGCAGAACGCATTCTACCGGAGCATCAAGGGCTTCGAGAATATTGAGATCATGCGCCCGGCCTACGCCATCGAGTACGACTGCGTAGACCCCACCAGCCTCGAAGCTACGCTGGAAAGCAAGGTGGTGCGGGGCCTCTACGGCGCGGGACAGTTCAACGGCACTTCGGGCTACGAGGAAGCCGCCGCGCAGGGCCTGCTGGCCGGTCTGAATGCTGCCCGGAACGCATTGGGCGAAAGCCAGCTCATCCTGCCCAGGCAGTCGAGCTATCTCGGCACACTGGTGGATGACCTTGTGACCAAGGGCGTCATGGACCCCTACCGGATGATGACCAGCCGCAGCGAGTACCGCCTGACCCTCCGTCAGGACAACGCCGATACCCGGTTGACGCCCATCGGCAGGGAATACGGCCTCGTGCAGGACGACCGCTGGACAAAGTACCAGCAGACGCAGGCTGTGCTGGACGCAGAGCGCCGCCGTCTGCATGACGCCCATCTGCGCACGGCGGACCTGCGCGCCGCGATGAAAGCAGCGGGCCTCGCCCCGGCGGCGGAGGGCGGCATTGCCGAAGAGCTGCTGCGCCGGCCGGAGATCGACTATCCGCTCATCGCGGGCATGATCGGCTGGGGTGAGGGCATCACGCCCATGCTGGCCGAGCGTCTGGAAACTGAAATCAAGTACGCGGGTTACATTGCCCGGCAGGACCGGATGATACACGAGGTGGCCCGCCACGAGAAGACCCTCATCCCGGAGGATTTCTCTTACACAGAGCTCACCGGCCTGACATTGGAAGCCCGCGAGAAGCTGGCCCGCATCCGCCCGAAAAACTTGGGGCAGGCGGGACGCATTCCCGGCGTGTCGCCGTCGGATGTGGCACAGCTGAGTATTGCGCTGGCGGCGAATAAATCGAAAGCGTAATAGCTGACGCAAAACGGGGCGTGCGAAAAAGGGAAACGACATTGCGCGCTGGTGGCGCGGGGGGAGAGCGCGGTTACGCGGGGCTAAGTTCTCTTTTGCGTGCCAAAAGAGAACCAGAAAAGCACCCGCTACTTTCGAAGCGCGGGAGGCACGAATCAAGGGCTGCTCGCCCTTGATAATCCCGGAGGAGTTGTCGAAACGGAAAAAAGCTAGCCGCTTCGCTAAACGCTTTTTTCTCGTTTCTCCGATTTGCTGCTCCGCAGCTGGTGTTACCTCTCTGCTGACGGTAAAGTTCTGCGAAAGCCTGAAATCTTCGGCGAAGCCGTAAAACGGCGGAGAGCGAAAATGCGGTTAAGAGATCTTCACGCCGAATGGCGTGAATCTCCAGCATTTTTGCTTGGAGCCCACTTCTTCGGAATCGTTAAGGGCGAGCAGCCCTTAAC
>SKEC01003080.1_pt1 | contig 10319 bp, 11 predicted proteins | sample 4826641 | NCBI WGS metagenome assembly SKEC01 (sample SAMN11008819, study PRJNA524170) | human gut metagenome | biome: Human fecal sample; material: Feces; isolation source: fecal sample from pouch patient p18, p21 | host: Homo sapiens | place: Israel: Tel-Aviv | collected 2015-12-22
AGGAAGCCCTGAGCCAGGTGTTCGAGAAGATGTATCAGGCAGCCGCTGCCGCACAGCAGGCCGCCGGTGCACAGCCCGGTGCTGACGCAGGCGCAGCCAACGAAAAGCCCAACGATGACGGCGTTGTGGATGCCGACTTCAAGGAAGTCTAAGTCTGAAACAAAGCGCTGTGTCCGGCCAAACCGGCGGGCACACGCGCAATAAAGCAAAAGCCGCTCCGGTTTAGGCCGGGGCGGCTCTTGCTGGTTTATAGAGTGAGGAACCGACCGGGGCGTTACCCGGGGAGGGCGTTCCCGGAGAGGTGAGTGGATATGGCACAGGAAAAGCGTGATTATTACGAAGTGCTGGGGGTATCCAAGGGCGCAAGCGATGCCGAGATCAAAAAGGCATACCGCAAGCTTGCCATGAAGTACCACCCGGACTATAACCCCGGCGATAAGGACGCCGAGGCAAAGTTCAAGGAGATCAACGAAGCAAACGAGGTGCTTTCGGACCCGAAGAAGCGCCAGCTGTACGACCAGTACGGCTTTGCCGGGGTTGACCCCACCTACGCAGCACAGAACGGCGGCGGCCCCGGCGGCTTCAGCGGTTTTGGCGGCGACGGCGTGGACTTGGGCGACATTTTTGGCGATATCTTCGGCGGCGGCTTTGGCGGCTTCGGCGGCTCGTCCCGTCAAGCTAACCCCAACGCCCCCCGCAAGGGTCAGGACATCCGGGTGCGCATCACCCTGAGCTTTGACGAGGCCGTGCACGGCTGCAAGAAGAACATTACCATCACCCGTCAGCAGGAGTGTACTGAGTGCCACGGCTCCGGCTGTGCCGCCGGCAGCAGCCCCGAGACCTGCCCGGACTGCGGCGGACGCGGCTTTGTCATCCGCCAGCAGCGCACCCCCTTTGGCGTGATGCAGACCCAGCAGCCCTGCTCCCGCTGCGGCGGCAAGGGCAAGCTGGTAAAGAACCCCTGCAAGGTCTGCCACGGCAGCGGCAAGGTGGCTACCAAAAAGACGCTGGAGGTGTCCATCCCCATGGGCATCGACGACGACCAGAGCTTTGCACTGCGCGGCATGGGCGATGCCGGTACTAACGGCGGCCCCGCCGGTGACGTCATCGTCATGGTCAGCGTGCGCCCCAGCGAGGTGTTCCAGCGCGACGGCTACGATGTGTGGGTCACCGTGCCCATCACTTACAGTCAGGCTGTGCTGGGCGACAGCGTCACCGTGCCCTCCATTGACGGCAAGGTGGAGTACACCGTGCCCGAGGGCACCCAGAGCGGCACCACCTTCCGCCTGCGCGGCAAGGGCATCCAGTACCTGAACGGCCGTGGCCGCGGCGATATGTACGTCAAGTGCGAGGTGGAGATCCCCAAAAAGCTGAACAAGACCCAGCGCGATGCCCTGAAGAAATTTGAGGGCACTTTGAAAGAAGAAAACTACGAAAAGCGTAAGGGCTTCTTCAAAAAGCTGAAGGATATGTTCAACGCATAAAAACCAAACGGCGGCGCGTTCCATCGGAGCGTGCCGCCGTTTTTTGTGTCTGCGCAAGGCCGATTCGTCTCACACACTTGCGCTTTCGTCTAAAATGGGGTATGATTGAGACGAAAGACGGGCATCATGAGACGAAAGAACCGCAGCAAGAAGGAGGAAACACAGTATGAGAAGCTTTGACTACGGACAACTGGCAGACCGGATGTGGGATATGGAAACGCTCTCGTATGTGGCAAAGATCCATGAATGCAAAGGCCGACAGGAGCTTTATGTGCGCCAGAAACCGGCAGAACTGGGTCGTTTGGTGGAGATTGCCAGAATACAGAGCACAGAGGCTTCCAATAAGATCGAGGGCATCGTAACGACCGATACCCGCATGAAGCAGCTGCTGGCCGATAAAACCACACCGCGCAACCGGGACGAAAGCGAGATCATGGGGTACCGAGAGGTGCTGAACACCATCCATGAAAACCATGATCTGATCCCGGTCAACTCCAATTATATCCTTCAGCTGCATCGGGACATGATGCAGTATGCAGGCGTTTCGTACGGAGGACATTTTAAGAACGTACAGAACTATATCAACGAGACCAGACCGGACGGCACGCAGGTGACCCGGTTTCAGCCGGTGGCACCCTATGAAACGCCTGCGGCGATACAGGCCATCTGCGAGAGCTATAATCAGACGCTTTTACAGGAAAAGGTGGACCCGCTGCTGGTGATCCCGGCGTTTGTATGCGATTTTTTGTGCATCCACCCTTTTAACGATGGCAATGGCCGGATGAGCCGTCTGCTGACGCTGCTTCTGCTCTACCGCAGCGGGTACGAGGTGGGAAAGTATATCAGCATTGAAAAGCAGATCGAAAAAACGAAGGATACCTACTACGAGGTGTTGCAGCAGATCGATCAGGGCTGGTATGAGGGAACGAATGACCCGGTGCCGTTTATCCGGTATATGCTGAAGATCATTTTGGCTTGCTATGCTGAGTTTGAACAGCGCGTAGGGCTGGTGAACGCAGAGGGAACACGGAGCACGGCACAGCAGATCGTGGAGCATTATGTCAACGGAAAAATCGGGCGTTTTACAAGTGCAGAGGTGGTGGCAGCCTGCCCGATGATTGCAAGATCTACAGTGCTGCGGGAACTGAAGGAGCTGACCCGGAAAGGCGTTCTGCAAAGGCTTGGCACAGGCAAAAACACCTGCTATGTCCGCAGGGATGCGCTGGAGAAGTAAGGCCGATTCGTCTCATACACTTGCACTTTCGTCTAAAATGCACCCTGTTTTAGACGAAAGCTTGGATACATGAGACGAAAGCTAAAAGAGAACCCTATAAAAACAGCGGAGGCGCTGCCCTTTCGGGCAGCGCCTCCGCCTGCTTTGTTCTTTGGTGTACTCCGAGCCGGTCTTATGAGATAAGATGGATCAGAGCAGGACGATCGCTGCGTTGATGATCAGGCCGACACCGGTAGCGCTGGTGCTGATCATGTAAGCGGTGCAAGCGATGTCACGGATGGCATTGGCAGTGCCCTTGTTCATGTCGGCAGCCAGAGCATCCAGACCCTTCTCGGTCCAGGTGTTGGGGTTCTTACGGCGGTAGTCGCGGACAGCGGTCACGCCTCTGAACCAGCCATACGGAGGAATCAGCCAGCACAGCAGAGCCTCGGTCATGGTGGCAGTAGCGCCGCCTTCGGTGTAGGTCATTTCCTCAGTGGACAGTACATTGTAGTACGCGGGCATCATCATTTTTTCCATAATAACACTCCTTTTGAAACAAAGCTATCCAAAACGGTGCACCCAAACGCACCGTTTTATCTGATTAAAAGGTTCAGCGCACGATCAGCAGGATGGCGCTCAGGGGAGCCAGTGCCACTACCGTGGTGGCGGAAACGGCGTCCCGTACAAAGTTGCTGGCAGACTTGCTCATGTCGGCGGCAATGGCATCGGTGGCGCGGCCCAGCACGGTAAAGAAGTTGCCGTCTTTGTTGCCCTCCTGCTGCAGCCATGTGCGTGCCTGCCCAATGCCCCAGACATAGCTGGAAGCCAGCACTACAGCGCCTACGACCGTTGCGGCAGTAGTGGCGATCCCGGCAGCATCATCGATCGTGCCGCCGCCGGTGGTATAGGTCATTTCTTCGTTGGAAAGTACCGCATAATCTGCGGGATAATTCATCTTTTTCATTTTCAATACTCCTTTGTCAAGGGGAAATGCCGCATTGCATCCCGATCCCACGGCGTCTATATCCAAGTGCCGATAGAGCATTGTTCTCTATATGGTCATTCTACAACAGCAGTCGGATTTTATCAAGGGGTTTTGGCACATCTGTGCAAAAACTGGCGGGACGCATGAAATTGCGGCTGCAAATTTGTGAAAATAGACTGCAATAATTTAGGCATTTGGCTGTTTAGCCTGTTACGCCGGCGCGGTAGAGGTAGGGGTCGCTCTTGAAGCTGTCAAAATTGTACAGCACAAGGATCTGGTCGTAGCCGTTATCGGCGATCAGCTGATCCAAGCCGTAGTTGTAGTTGCGGAAATCCACCACGTCAATGTCAGCGTAGTTGGCGGTCAGGTAGGGCACAAAGCAGTTGGCGTAGCTGTCCTTGATGACAAGGATGCGTCCGCTGCCGTTGCCCTGCACCCGGCTCAGGCCGTTGTTGCCGTGCAGGAACATGGCGTACTTGTCGTAGACGGAAAGCTTCTCCGTATCATACAGGCCGGTGGTCTGCCCCTCGGCGGGCTGACCCGCCGCCGTCACGTTCCATACCGTCAGGGTGTTGGCAAGGTCGTAGTAGGTGATCACGTCCGGCACAGCGTTCCATGTGCGCGCCTTGGCGTAGTGAGTGCCGTAAAAGCCGTCGGCAGTCAGGGCGGTGTGGGCGGCGGTGTCAAAGGGGGTAAGGCCAAGGGCATCGCACAGCTGGCTGTAAGCGTAGTAGGCGCCAAGGCTCGTCCAGTGGTGGTCGGTGCGGTAATAAATATACTCGCTCTTGTGGGCGGTAAGAGTCTGGCGCACGTCCACAAAGCGGCCGCCTGCCGCCTGCACCGCAGCGGAAAGCTGGTCAAGATAGCCGTCCTCGTCCAGCAGGGGGGCGTTTGCGGGTACGTTCTCCTTGTAGATATCGCTGGCGGCGGGTGCCAGCAGCACATTCACCTTGCCCGGGTAGCGCTGGCACAGGCTGGTGAGCGCGGCGGTGTTCTTGGGCAGGGTGCGCTCCTCGCTGGAAAGCAGCCCGTAGGTGCGGGGGAACATCATGTGCTCCTTGCCCAGCAGGATGCCGCCGTTCTGCTGCTTTTGCAGCAGAGTGGTCTCCACCACGCTTTGCAGGCTGATCCACTGGTCGCGCCCCGCCACCTGATCCTTGACGTATTTGGTGTAGGCGGTAAAGTAGCTGTTCAGCCCCTTGGCGGTGAACTGGGTCAGCGCCGGGCGCTGGCTGAGGGTGGTATTTTCCAGCTCGCTGTAACTGCGGTCCGGGGTGACCATATCCAGCGCGAACAGCCCGATGAAAAACAGGCTGAACACCACCAGCACCGGGTAGTGCAAAAGGGAGGAGGTCTTTTTCTCGTGTTTGGACATCTTACCGCCTCCTTAAAAGTTAAAGTACAGGAACGGGCTGTTGGTGCTGCCCACCACATAGGCGGTGGAGACCACCAGCAGCGTCAGGATGGCGGCGCAGCGGGTGACTACGTTCTTGCGCAGCACATCCCACAGCTTTTCGATCAGCGGGGTGCAGCACACCACGCTTACCGCCAGCAGCACGCCGTAGTTCCGCAGGAAATACAGCGGCGACACCCCGCCGGAGGGGATAAAGAGCTTCTGGAACAGCAGCCCGAAGGATACGCCGGTGTCGTTGCCCACAAACATCGCCCAGCCTACCACCACGAGGAACAGGGTGTAGAAATGCGGCCACACCCTGCCTTTTTTCAGGTAGGGCAGCAGGAACAGCTTTTCAGCCGCCAGCAGCACAAAGTAGTAAAGACCCCAGCAGATAAAGTTCCAGTTCGCGCCGTGCCAGACGCCGGTGAGCAGCTCCACGATGAACAGGTTCAAGATCTGCCGCTTAAGCCCCTTGCGGTTGCCGCCCAACGGGATATACACATACTCGCGGAACCAGCCGGACAGGGTCATGTGCCAGCGTCGCCAGAACTCGGTGATGGAAGCGGAGATATAGGGGTAGTTGAAGTTTGCGGGGAAGTCGAAGCCCAGCATCTTGCCCATGCCGATGCCCATCAGGGAGTAGCCGGAAAAATCGAAGTACAGCTGCAAACTGTAGGCGATGATGCCCAGCCACACCAGCGGGGTGGAGGCGTTTGCCAGACCCACAAAGGTGGTGGAGGGGCTGTCAGCCACCCCGATGATGTCCGTCCACAGCGCGCCCACGGCGTCCGCCAGCAGCACCTTTTTGGCAAGACCGAAGGTGAACAGGGTCATGCCCTCTTCAATTTGCTTGAGGTTATAGCGGTGCTTGTAGACGTGCAGCTGGTCGGAGACGTCCCGGTACTTGACGATAGGCCCCGCGATGAGCTGCGGGAACATGACCACATAAGCGCCGAAATCAATGATGTTGCGCTCGGCTTTTACATCCCGGCGGTAGACATCGATGGAGTAGGAAAGGGTCTGGAAGGTGTAAAAGCTGATGCCCAGCGGCAAAGTGCCGATGCCTTGTATCTCGGCAAAGGCGGTGCCCAGCAGGGCGTTTGCGCTGCGCAGCACAAAGTTTGCGTACTTGAAGTAGAACAGCATCCCCAAGCTGCCAATGAGCGCCACCAGCAGAAAGAAGCGGCGCAGCGCGGGCTTTGCATCAAAATGTTCGATGGCAAGGCCGCTGAGATAGTTGATGAGGATAAGCGCCACCATGACCGGGAAAAAGCGCACCTCGCCCCAGCAGTAGAACACCAGACTGCACAAAAACAGCGCGGTGTTTTTCAGTTTTGCGGGGGCAAGATAGTACAGCGCCAGCGTGATGGGCAGAAAACGGAACAGGAAGATGATGGTGCTGAAAACCAAGGGGTCAGCCTCCTTTTTTACAAGTTTTGCGGGCAATAACGGTTTTTCCATCCCGGGTGCGGGAGGGCTTGACTGAAAAAAGCCGATGCCGCAGATGGCACCGGCTCAGAAGATCAGATTCAGCTGTTCAGGGCGCTGTCCACAGCACTGTTCAGGTCTGCGGAGCACTCGTTGGAGGCGATCACCATGACCACACGGTCGCCCTTGGAGGAGATGATGGCGTTTTCCACATTGCTCTGTGCCTGTGCAAACTCGGCGTAGTTGCCGTAGAAAGCCACCTGATCCTGCTTGTAGCTCTCCAGCGCGGTCACCACGTCCTGTGCCTTGCCGGAAGCGGCTTCCACCACCAGCACAAGGCCGGCGTCGCCGTTGTCATTGCTCTTCACGCCCTTGTAGGCGGCTACGTCCTCCGCCTTCAGGCCGAAGTCGTACTCGATGTTCATGGCGGCGATCTCGAACTGGTTGGAGATGGGGTTGGCAGCCAGCAGGCTTTCCACGGCGCTGTCCAGCGCGGCGGTGCCGTTTTCAGCGGCATCCGCCGCCGGAGAAGCTGCATCGGTGACCGGTGCAGAGGTGGCGGCGCTGGACACGGAGGACGGCGCGGAAGAAGCGCTGCCGCCGCAGCCGGTCAGGGCAACAGCCAGCACGGCACTGACGGCGATCACAGAGAGTTTTGTGCGGTTTATCATAAAATATTCCTTCTTTTGTTGAATTCGTTTGTCGGGGTGCGGGGCTGCACCGCGCACACGGGCAGACTGTATTTATCTTACCATAACGGCAGGTAAATTGCAACGCACCCCACAGGGTTTTCCGGCAGTTTTCATCGGATTTTAACCGGTCACGGTCTTCCCGGCGGCAATGCGCTGCAAAACGGCTACCGCGTCCTCCAGACACAGGCCGCTCTGGTTGAGCAGGGCGGCGTTTTCCGGGCCCACATAGCGCCAGTGCCACGGCTCGTAAGTGATGCCGGTCACGCTTTCGGCTTCCTTGGGGTAGCGCAGGATAAAGCCGTACTGTTCCGCGTTCTCGCACAGCCAGCGGAAAGCGGCGGTGTCGGCAAAGCCGGTGTCAAGGGTGGTGTGCTCCGGGCTGTTCAGGTCGGCGGCAAGGCCGCAGTTGTGCTCCGAGCAGCCCGGCGGGTTGACGATGACAGCCGCCTTTTCCCGGGCGGCAGCTTCGCTCAGACCCTTATCACGGTAGTACTGGGTCTTATTGTCGTACAGCTTTTTCTGGTAGCTGACGCTGCGGTAGCCGCTCTGCATCCGCACATCCACGCCGTCCTTGGCGGCAGCGGCCTGCATGGCAAGAAAGGCATCGGCAGCTTCGGTCTGCAAAGTCTTGTTGATAGCGGTGGCCGAGCCGCATTCCTTGGTCTCGACGGGGTAGTCCTCCGTTATCGGGTGGGCGCGGCTCACAAGGATCATGCGGGGGTCATCCAAAATGGCCTGTGCCTGTGCGGCGGTAAGGGTGCTCTGCTGCACGCCGTATTCGGCGGGCTGCTCAAGGCTCTCGGCAGACAGCTCGGGCAGCTGCGGCACGGCGGCCTTGCGGGTGCAGGCGTAGGCGGTGCCGCCCGCCGCAAAGCAGAGCAGCGCCGTCAGGCAGAGCAGACGCCGGGCAGGATGTTTATGGTGGTGGGAAGAATACATAGGACCTACCTTCTTTCACAAAAAAGGATAAGTGCCCGCCGCCCCGGGCAGACTATCCGCAAAAGGGGGCGCGGGAAGATGAAGATGACAGCGCAGGAATACGCACGCCGGGTGCAGAAGGCCGGGCCGCACTCGCCGCTTTTGGCAGACTGCCTTTGGGCGTTCTGCGTAGGCGGCGGTATCTGCCTGCTGGGCGAAGGGCTGCGGCAGCTGTTTCTGCGGCAGGGCGCGGACGCCGAAGCGGCGGGCACCCTGACCAGCTGCACCCTGATCTTGCTCTCGGCGGTGCTGACCACGCTGGGCTGGTACCAGAAGCTGGCGGCAAAGGCCGGGGCGGGGTCGCTGGTGCCCATCACCGGCTTTGCCAACGCGGTGGTCAGTGCGGCCATCGAGTTCAAGGCCGAGGGCCGTGTACCGGGCACGGGAGCCAAGATGTTCCTCATCGCCGGGCCGGTCATCGTGTACGGCACGCTGGCGGCGGTGGTGTACGGTGTGGTGCTGTGGCTGCTGGGGGCTTCTGCCTTATAATACGGAACAGCCCCGCCGGATATTGCAGTGCCACAGCACCAGTATAGCACGTTCCGGGGCATTTTTTGCAGAAAAGGAGAAATTTTTTATGACAGAGCGCCGGGGCGATACCCTGTTGTTCCACACCCCGCCGGTCATCGCCGCACAGGCAGCGGCGGGCGGCAAAAAAGAGAGCGAGGGCCCGCTGGCAGCGGGCTTTGACGAACTGACCACCGACAATCGGCTGGGACAGTGCAGCTGGGAAGCCGCCGAAAAGCAGTTGCAGCTGCGGGCGGCGCGGCTCTGCCTGCAAAAGGCTGGCTTGCCTGCCGAGCAGGTGGACCTTGCGCTGGCGGGAGATCTGCAGGCGCAGTGCACTGCCTCCGGCTACGCGCTGCGGGAACTGGGCGTGCCCTTTGCGGGGCTGTTCGGGGCGTGCAGCACCATGGCGGAGGCGCTGGCGCTGGGCGCGGCGCTGTGCAGCAGCGGGGCGGCGCAGAACCTGCTGGCGATGACTTCCAGCCATTTCTGCGCGGCAGAGCGTCAGTTCCGCACCCCACTGAGTTACGGCGCGGTGCGCACCCCTACCGCCCAGTGGACGGCTACCGCCGCCGGGTGCTGTCTGCTGCGCCCGGCAGGGCAGGGGGTGGGCATTGCCGCCGCCACCTTTGGCCGGGTGCAGGACTATAACATTAAGGATATCAACAACATGGGCGCAGCCATGGCACCGGCAGCCGCCGCTACGCTGCTGCATTATCTTGCCGATACCCATGCAGAACTGCGGGATTTCGACTGCATCTACACCGGCGACCTTGGGCTGGTGGGCAGTCAGATGCTGCGGGAGCTGTTGGCGGCAGAGGGTCTGCTGCTGAAAAACCACGCGGACTGCGGCTGTCTGCTCTACGATGCCGGGGAGCAGCGGGTAAAGAGCGGTGGTTCGGGCGCGGGTTGCTGCGCCGCCGTGCTCTGCGGGCATATCCTGCCAAAACTGCTGCGCCGGGGCAGTCGCCGGGTGCTGTTCATCGCCACCGGGGCGCTGATGAGCCAGACCACCTTTTTGCAGAAGGAGAGCATCCCGGCGGTGGCACATTTGGTAGAGCTGACCGCACCGGAAAAGGAGAACTGAAATGAACTATCTGTGGGCATTTTTAATAGGCGGCGCCATCTGCGCGGCGGGGCAGCTGTTCATCGACCTGACAAAGCTGACCCCGGCACGCATCCTGACTGGCTATGTGGTGGCGGGGGTGGTGCTCTCGGCGGTGGGGCTGTATGCGCCGCTGGCAGAGTTTGCCGGTGCGGGGGCGAGCGTGCCCCTGCTGGGCTTCGGGCATCTGCTGGCAAAAGGGGTGCGCACCGCCGTGGCGGAAAAGGGCGCTGTCGGCATCCTGACCGGCGGGCTGACTGCTGCCTCTGCGGGCATCACCGCAAGCCTTGTCTGCGGCGTGGTGTGCAGCCTTGCGGGCAAAAGCCACGACCAGAACTGAATAATAGGATGCGTTTGCGGGCAGCATCCTCGCCCTCTCAGTCATCGCTACGCGATGCCAGATTCCCCCTTTTGTCGCTGCGCGACATCTTCCCCCGGCCGGGGGAAGTCGGCCCTCAAAGTGGGAGCCCTTGGCAGTCCACACAAACTTCATCTCTTTGCCAAGGCCTCTCCCTTTGGGAGAGGTGT
>SKEC01003084.1_pt1 | contig 10305 bp, 6 predicted proteins | sample 4826641 | NCBI WGS metagenome assembly SKEC01 (sample SAMN11008819, study PRJNA524170) | human gut metagenome | biome: Human fecal sample; material: Feces; isolation source: fecal sample from pouch patient p18, p21 | host: Homo sapiens | place: Israel: Tel-Aviv | collected 2015-12-22
TCCATAACTTCATCATGCAGCAGCCTGGCGGATACCAGATGGTACTGGATGAGGAGACAAGCAATATCTCTCAGGGACAGAAACAGCTTCTTACCATTGCAAGAGCAATTCTTGCAGACAACAAGATCCTGATCCTTGATGAGGCAACATCTTCTGTCGATACCCGAACAGAAATGCAGATCCAGAAAGCAATGGACAACCTGATGAAGGGCAGAACAAGCTTCGTTATTGCACACAGACTTTCTACGATCAAAGATGCAGATCTGATCCTTGTTATGAAGGATGGCGATATCATCGAGCAGGGAAATCACAAAGAACTCCTGGCAGCAAATGGATTCTATGCGGATCTTTACAACAGCCAGTTTGACAAATAATTAATAGGACACCGGGCGGCTGCCGGACAGGAGACCTCTTGTCAGCAGTCGCCTTTTTCGGTATAATAATTTTTTACAGTTGGTAAAATAAGCTGAAAATAAACAGGTTACAGATGACTGTAGTGTATGTGATAAGATAAGCAGAATCACAGCAAAATAAATGATGATTGGTTGATGAGTTATGACAAATATGGAAAATGGCAGAGATTATCTGCAGCATGTGCTGAACTGTCTCTGTACAAGGCTTGCACAGATCGATCAGGCAATTCTCGAAGGTGAAAAAGAAGTCGAGGATATGCATGAATATTACTGGGAAAACTATACAGAGATGGACGAGTATGGTTATGAGAACTATGATAACCAGCAGGCACTGTTTCACCAGATGCATGCGAATGAAGAACAGTTCCTTCTAAGAAAGCGTTTTAAGAAAATGTTGGATTCACCGTTCTTTGGGCGGGTAGATTTTGTGTATGATGGAGATGATGAGCCGGAAATCTTTTATATAGGAATTGGAAACCTGTCCGAGACAGCCGGACATCGTCCGTTGGTATATGACTGGAGAGCTCCGGTCAGTGGTCTGTTTTATGATTATGATAAAGGACCGGCGGCTTATGAGGCACCTTCCGGAACCTTTTCCGGGGAAGTGGTCTCCAAGTGGCAATACAAGATCCGACGCGGTAAGATGATCTACGAGTTCGAGAGTGATGTAAAGATCGATGATGAGATTCTTGGCGCGGAGCTTGGAAGTAAGGGAGAAGTCCAGCTGAAAAATATTGTACGCACGATTCAGAAGGAGCAGAATGCGATCATCCGTAATACCAAGGACCGGATCATGGTGATCCAGGGAGCTGCCGGAAGTGGTAAGACTTCCGTAGCACTTCACAGAATTGCATATCTTCTCTATCATGACAGAGAAAATCTGAAATCTTCCAATATACTGGTACTTTCACCAAACGGGGTATTTGCGGATTATATTTCACACATTCTGCCGGAGCTGGGAGAAGAAAACATTCGTGAAATGAGTTTTGACCTGTTTGCGTATAGAGAACTGAAGGGAATTGCTGCAGATTGTGAAGACCGCTATGATCAGATCGAACGGGTAATCATCTGTCCGGAATCGCAGGAACTGTGCAGGAAAAAACAGTCAGCAGAATTTGCCGGCAAGCTGGATGCTTTTATGCTTGGCATGGAAGATGACCTGATGAATTTCAAGGATGTAGAGTACAAAGGCTGCATTCTGAAAGAAAAAGAAATCATAGATCTTTTTTATTTTAAATTCCTGGATATCCCGCTTCTTTCCAGAATGGAAGCAGTAGCAGAATATTTCATTGATCAGGTGGAAACACTGAGGAACAGAGATCTTGCAGATGAAGAAAAGGAAGAGCTGACCGAACGTTTCCAGCGGATGTATGAGACAAGAGACTGCTATATACTGTACAGCCGTTTTCTGGAACAGGAAGGTTATAAAGCACTTCCACGGCTTCCGCTTGAAAAAAGAAAACTTCGTTATGAAGATGTATATCCGATACTTTATCTGAAATATTCTCTGTTCAGATGCAAGGGACATCACGGAATCAAGCATGTGGTAGTGGATGAAATGCAGGATTATTCCTGGATTCAGTTTGTGCTTCTGAAGAAACTGTTTCCATGTAAGATGACGATCCTGGGGGACAAGGCACAGACCATGGAAGAACAGCAGCAGGATGTGCTTAAGTTTCTGCCGAAAATCTTCGGAAGAGATATCCGTAAGATCGTGATGAACCGCAGTTACCGTAATACGATGGAAATTGCACAATATGCGAATCGTCTTACCGGTGTCTCGGATATAGAGCTGTTTGACCGACATGGTGATGCAGTGGAAGAGATGCAGTTCAAAAATCTGCATACAGCGTTGGACAGGGTTCTTGAGAAATGGGAACAGAAACGAGAGGATTATGAAACAGAAGCACTGGTTCTTTTTACAGAAAGAGAAGCAGAGCATGCGTTTCTTTATCTGGAAGAAAAACTCAGAACACTTGATCCAGATGGTGAATATCAGCTTACTTACATGAATCGTGACAGCCAGAATTTCAAAAAAGGACTGACAGTAACGACCTTTTATCTTGCCAAGGGACTTGAGTTTGACCAGGTTTTTGGGGTGTTTCATGCAGAGGACAACAGCGGTCTTGCGGCACAGGCCAGATACATCACAGCGACAAGAGCATTGCATGAACTGCATATGTATGATGTAGAAGACTAAATTTGAAATTTGTTGACAATTTTGTAATAAAAATGTAAAATATAGACTGCTGTGAATGAAGTGCACAGGAATACAGATATGCACAGATGCGTGGTTACAGAGATAACCACATTAAGGAGGATACTATGAGAAATAAAAGATTACTTGCAATTTCGGCAATAGCGATATCTGCATCTGTTTTTATGACAGCATGCAGTTTTGGCGGAGACGGCAAAACAGATAAAACAGAAACTGTGGAGGTTACTGATACACCGACACCGGAGGTGACGCAAGCACCGACAGAGACACCGGTACCGACGATCGCACCAAATGTACAGAGTACAACTTATACATCAGCAGATAAGAGCATTGCAATCAATCTGCCGGATGCTACATGGGCAAATAAGACAGACGAAACAGATATGCTCAGCTTCGAATCACCAGAGCAGGGAAATATCCTGATTCTGCATGGACAGGGCGAGGATACGATGGCAGCAACGGTTGTCCCTAGTACACAGGATATGGCAGTATCTCTGGAACAGGCAGATGGAGACAAAGTCAACGGAACAGATTTTGAGATTCAGGAATACAGTGCCAATGATGTCAATGGAATTGGTGTATACAGCTATACAACAAAAATGCTGAATACAGACAAGAGCAACGGAAATCTTTATGTTGTTCATAAAGTATTCGCAAATGATACAGAGTACTATACGATCGACGCCGGAGTAAAAACAGAGGATGCACTTGCTTCTGTTAAAGCCGCAGTAGAATCTTTCCAGATCCTTGGGGATTCCACACTGAAGGAAGCAGCTCCACAGCAGGCTCCGATAGAGAATACAGCACAGACAGATGCAAATACTAGTGATGCAGCAGCTCAGCCGGCAGCAGATGCAAATACCGGTGATGCAGCAAATGGTTCTACGGACGCAGCAGCAACAGATGGAACGGCAAATGCAGCAGCAACAGACAACAGTGACAGCTCCGGAACAGCAACAAATTCCGGTGGATTCACAGAGGAACAGCTGACCAATACAGATGAGACAAGAACCCTGTATCGTAACTCTGACGGACATCCGTTTGTTATCACACCGGATGGATATGGAAACTGGGTTGATTCTGATGGAAATGTTTACAACTTCATTGATGAACAGGATGCATATGATGCAGAAGGCAACAGCTATTACTGGCACGGAGAAGCAGCAGACGTATATTATATGCCTGTTCAGTAAAAGGATAACAAAGACACAAAAGAGGCAGGTGAGAGATCATCTGCCTTTTTGGACACTACAGGAGTTTGGAAGAAACAGGTACAAAATTACGGATAAAGGAGAAAAACTATGAGTGCATATGAGAAGTTTGCACAGGTCTATGATCTGTTCATGGATAACATTGATTATGAAGGATGGGCGGAGTATGTTACAGATCGTCTCAGAGAATATGAGATTACAGATGGTCTGGTTCTGGAACTTGGATGTGGAACCGGGACAATGACAGGATTGCTTGCTGGCAAGGGTTATGATATGATTGGTGTGGATAATTCTGAGGAAATGCTTGCAGAAGCAATGGAAAAAAGAGTAGAATCCGGACAGGATATTCTGTATCTTCTGCAGGATATGCAGGAATTTGAACTGTATGGTACGGTGCGGGCTGTGGTAAGTGTCTGTGACAGTCTGAACTATATTACGGACAGAGATGAACTGCGTCATGTGTTTGAACTGGTAAATAATTATCTGGATCCGGAAGGCATTTTTCTGTTTGACATGAATACCGTACATAAATACCGGGATCTGCTGGGAGATACCACGATTGCAGAGAACCGTGATGAGGGAAGTTTCATCTGGGATAACAGTTATGATGAGGAAGAAGGGCTCAACTATTATGAACTGGCTGTATTTCTTCCGAGAGAAGACGGACTGTATGAGAAATCTGAAGAAGTCCATTGCCAGAAGGCATATCCGCAGGAAGAAATAGAGACTTTGATCAAAGAAGCAGGCATGGAGCTTCTTGCGGTGTATGACGCATATACATTAAATCCGGCAACAGAGGACAGTGAAAGACTATTTTTTGTGGCGCGGGAGAAAGGCAAGAAGAAACAATAAGAACTAAAGAAAGGTTAGTATTTTATGAAAGACTATATTGTAAGAGCAATTGCGGCAGACAGTCAGATTCGTGCGTTTGCAGCGGTTACAACAGAAACAGTAGAAACAGCGAGACAGGATCATAATACCAGTCCGGTTGCTACAGCGGCGCTTGGCCGTCTGCTCACAGCAGGAACCATGATGGGTGTAATGATGAAGGGAGATAAAGATATCCTGACACTTCAGGTAAAGGGTGACGGACCGATTCAGGGAATTACAGTTACTGCAGATTCCAAAGGCCGTGTAAAGGGATATGTCGGCAACCCGGAAGTTATTATTCCGGCAAATGCAAAGGGAAAACTGGATGTATCCGGAGCTGTCGGCAATGGATTTCTCCAGGTGATCAAAGATATGGGACTGAAAGAACCATATGTCGGACAGGTCGCACTGCAGACTGGTGAGATCGCGGAGGATCTGACCTATTATTTTGCAGCAAGTGAACAGGTTCCATCTGCAGTTGGCCTTGGTGTCCTGATGAATAAGGATAATACTGTACGTCAGGCTGGCGGATTTATTGTGCAGGTCATGCCGTTTGCAGAAGAAGCTACAATTGCAAAACTAGAAGAGAATGTACAGAAGATCCAGTCTGTTACAACGCTTCTTGAGCAGGGACATACACCGGAGAGCCTTCTTGAGCAGGTGCTTGACGGATTTGATATTGAGATCAATGATACGATTCCTACGGAGTTTTATTGTAACTGCAGCAAGAGCCGTGTTGAAAGAGCGTTGATCAGTATTGGACGTAAAGAACTGAATGAATTGATTCAGGATGGAAAAGATGTAGAACTGAACTGTCATTTCTGTAATCAGAATTATGTGTTCAGCGTAGAAGAATTAAAAGAAATTCTCAGAAAGTGCAAGTAGGAGGAAGAAGCTGTGAAGGATGGTTTTATCAAGGCTGCTGCCGGAACACCGGATGTTCGTGTAGCAGACTGTGAATTTAATGCAACAGAGATCATTCGCATGGTACATGAAATGGAAGAGCAGGGAGCCAAGGTCATGGTTTTTCCGGAACTCTGTATTACTGCTTATACCTGTGGAGATCTGTTCTGGCAGGAAAATCTTCTGGAAGAGGCAAAGGTGCAGCTGGTACGTATTGCAGAAGAAACTGCTGATGTGGACGCGCTTATTTTTGTAGGGCTGCCACTGGAATATAAAGGAAAACTCTATAATGTTGCTGCAGGACTGAATCATGGCGAAATTCTTGGATTTGTGCCGAAGATCAATCTGCCTAATTACAATGAGTTTTATGAAGCAAGATATTTTACTTCAGGAGAAAACCTTGACGGAACCGTGCATATTGATCGGGATGTGTACAGAGCTCGTTATGAATCAGATACAGAATCCGATGATGTGGAATTTGAGATTGAGATGGCTGAATTTGATGGCTTTGAAGAACTTGAAGAACTTGAAGAGGATGAAGAGCCGGATTATATAGACGAAAACGATGAGGAAGAGGATGAAGAACTGTATGAGGAAGATATCTGGATTTCTCCGAATATGATCTTTACCTGTGAGGAGATGCCGAAGCTTCAGATTGCAGCCGAAATCTGTGAGGATCTCTGGGTACCGAATCCACCGAGTGTTGCACATGCATATCATGGTGCGAATCTGATCGTCAATCTGTCTGCAAGCGATGAAGTTGTTGGCAAAGATTCTTACCGGAGGAGTCTTGTGAGTGCTCAGTCTGCGAGACTTCTCTGTGGATATATTTATGCGACGGCAGGGGAGGGCGAGTCCACGCAGGATGTGGTTTACGGTGGACAGAATCTGATTGCCGAGAATGGGACGATTCTCGCTGAGAGCAGAAGGTTTGTGAATGGCATCATCTATGCGGATCTTGATATTCATCGTCTGGATAATGAAAGAAGGAGAATGACAACCTGTCAGTTTGCACCGGATCTTGCTCCGGAAGGACAGGATATCAGTTATAATGAAGCTTTGTTTACTCTTGAAAGAGAAGAAACAAAACTTACCCGCAAATTTGATTCCAGACCATTTGTACCGGGCATAAAAGAAGAAAGAGAACGCCGTTGTGATGAGATCCTGAATATTCAGGCAATGGGACTTAAAAAACGTCTGGCACATATCCACTGTCAGAACGCAGTGATCGGTCTTTCTGGTGGACTGGATTCTACACTGGCACTTCTTGTGACCGTGCGGGCATTTGACATGCTTGGCATGGACCGGGGCAAGATTACGGCAGTGACGATGCCATGTTTTGGAACGACTGACAGAACCTATAACAATGCATGCAGTTTAAGTAAATGCCTTGGAGCAACACTTAAAGAAGTAAATATCCGTGAGGCTGTTAATCTGCATTTCCGTGATATCGGACATGATCCGGAAGTGCATGATGTAACCTATGAAAATGGACAGGCACGCGAACGTACGCAGATTTTGATGGATATTGCAAATCAGTCCGGTGGTATTGTGATCGGAACCGGAGATCTTTCAGAGCTTGCACTGGGATGGGCAACTTACAATGGAGAGCACATGTCCATGTATGCGGTCAATGCATCCGTACCAAAGACGCTTGTCCGCCATCTGGTAAGATATTATGCAGATACCTGTGAGGATCAGAAGCTTGCAGAGATTTTGCTGGACATTCTGGATACGCCGGTCAGCCCGGAACTCCTGCCGCCGAAAGATGGTGTGATCTCTCAGAAAACAGAAGATCTGGTCGGACCATATGAATTGCATGATTTCTTCCTGTATTATATGCTTCGCTGGACATTTCCACCGAAAAAGATCTTCCGTCTGGCTCAGAATGCATTTGCAGGAGAATATGATGATGAAACGATCCTGAAATGGCTTAAAACATTTTATCGAAGATTCTTTATGCAGCAGTTCAAGCGTTCCTGTCTGCCGGATGGTCCGAAAGTCGGAAGCGTTGCAGTGTCACCGCGAGGAGACCTTCGCATGCCAAGTGATGCGAGCGCTGCATTGTGGATGAAAGAACTGGAACAGATTCGTATCTGACAGACACAAGTGCTGGTGTGGTCACGGGAAGACGTCAATCTGCTTCGGCTTTGGTGACTGCTTCATCGATCGCATGAATCAGCATCAGAGCAGTGTATTTCTGATCACTGGAGTATTCCAGATCATCCAGGGACTGGCCGGAGTAGATCTGGCTGGACAGAGAGTCCAGTACAGGTTCAACCAGTGGAAACATGGCAGAAGTGCTTTCGCTTAAGTTGGCAAGATGAATGGATTGTATCTGATCCTGGTCTACCGTTACTTCTACATCGAACGTGTTGTTGTTCAATCGGATAGAAGTGCGGTAGATTCCGGGCGTATATTTTGAAACGGCATCGGAAGATGCCGTTTTTGATTTGCCGGAACCAAACATAAGGAACATCACCACACCTAAAATCACGAGGAGCAGCAGAAAGATTCCGGTATAGATCACTTCTTTCATATGTAGAACTACAATTTTGGTCTTGGAACTCATGGATAAGCCTCCTGATTTCGGAAATATGGTTTGTTGCAGATGCAGATCTGATCTAACTCTGATTCTGTATATCTTATTACAATTTGAGTAGATTTATGTTAAATTAATAGAAAGAATTATTTTGAGGAGGACTTTTATGTCACTTCAGTTTATTATAGGAAATTCAGGTGCAGGAAAATCCTTCAGGGCTTACCAGAGGGTGATTCGTGAAGCCGCTGCTCATCCGGAAAAAATGTATTATGTGATCGTTCCGGAGCAGTTCACGATGCAGACACAGAAAACACTTGTAGAGATGCATCCGCAGAAAGGAATCCTGAATATTGATGTGCTGAGTTTTGAACGACTGGCCTATCGGATTTTTGAAGAAGTAGGTGGAGATACCCGTAAAGTATTGGAGGAAACCGGCAAAAATATGATTCTTCAGAAACTGGTGCAGGTCAGCCAGAAGAAACTGGTCTATCTGAAAAACCAGATGAAAAAACCAGGATATCTGGATGAAGTAAAATCACTGATTTCTGAATTTATGCAGTATGAGGTTCGCAAAGAAGAACTTGATAAGATGATCCAGGATGCGTCAGACAAACCACTTCTTCAGATGAAACTGAAAGATGTGGCAGTTTTGTATGAGGCTTTTCGGGAATACCTGTCCGATCATTTTATGACGGCAGAAGAGGTATTGGAAGTGCTGGCAAAAGAAATTCCTTTTTCAGAAAAATTGAAAGGAAGTACAGTTGTGCTGGATGGATATACCGGTTTCACGCCAGTGCAGCATACCGTTATCCGGGAACTCCTTCAGGTCTGTGAACATGTAACAGTGACAGTAACAATGGATGTCAGAGAACAGTTGCTTGCGAAAGGAAAACCACATGAGTTGTTTTATATGAGTCACAAAATGATTCGATCCCTTTCGGAATTTACCAGGGATATGGAAGAACCAATCTGGGTAAAGGCCGGAGCTGAATCCAGATTTGCGAAAGCACCTGCATTGAATTTTCTGGAACAGAATCTGTTTCGTTATCACAGAGGAGCCTATAACGAAGAACAGAAGGAGGTGCAGATTTTTCAGGCAGGAAATCCGGAACGTGAAATGGAAGAAACGGCAAGGCGAATCAGCCGGCTGGTGCGTGAACACGGATACAGATACGGCCAGATCGCTGTGATCACGGGAAATTTGGAGGAATATGGAAGCATTGCCAGACATGTGTTTGATGCAGCGGAAATTCCTTTTTTTGTGGATGAAAAACATTCGGTATTGATGAATCCATTTGTGGAGTATCTGCGTGCTGCCCTGGAAATGACAGTACAGGGATTCAGTTATGAAAGTGTTTTTCGTTATCTGCGATGTGGAATGTCGGATCTTTCAAGAAGAGAAGTGGATATCCTGGAAAATTATGTGATTGCACTTGGAATCCGTGGATTTCGCAAATGGAATGAGACATGGGTAAGGATCTACCGTGGCATGGATCCGGCGGTTATCATGGATTTGAATGAAATTCGTGAACATTTTACAGAGGAAGTACGTGAACTGGCAGAAGGATTTTCCGGAAAAAAGAAAACGGTCGGAGAATACAGCATATATCTGTATGATTTTATTGTAAAGAGACAGATCCAGGAAAAACTGAAAGTGCAGGAACTGCATTTTAAACAGCAGGGAGATCGTGCCAGGGAGAAAGAATATGCACAGATCTATGGGATTATCATGGATCTTCTGGACAAGATGGTCAGTATCCTTGGTGAAGAAGTAGTTTCTCCTGAAGAGTTCAGACAGCTTCTGGAGACCGGTATGACGCAGGCGAAAGTTGCGTTGATTCCTCCGGGAATCGATCAGGTGGTCGTTGGAGATATCGAGCGTACAAGGCTTCAGGATGTGAAAGTTTTATTTTTGGCAGGAGTAAATGACACCTGGCTTCCGGGAAAGCAGGGAGCAGGAGGACTGTTGTCCGAGTATGACCGGGAGAGATTTCAGGAGCAGAAGGTGGCACTGGCACCGGGGGCGAAGGAGCAGGCTTACATTCAGAAATTTTATCTGTATCTGCATCTGACAAAACCATCTGAGTATCTGTATTTGACGTTTTCTAAAATTTCCTCGGAAGGGAAAAGTCTGCGTCCTGCCTATCT
>SKEC01003097.1_pt1 | contig 10262 bp, 8 predicted proteins | sample 4826641 | NCBI WGS metagenome assembly SKEC01 (sample SAMN11008819, study PRJNA524170) | human gut metagenome | biome: Human fecal sample; material: Feces; isolation source: fecal sample from pouch patient p18, p21 | host: Homo sapiens | place: Israel: Tel-Aviv | collected 2015-12-22
AATGTGTATGCATCTGGATAGGAAGTGAAGAACCATCCTTTAATGCCTGTACAAGTTCTGTAGCCTTAGCAGGAACAAGTAAACCTGCCATATCTTTGATACAGATAGAATCTGCACCCATATCCTCAATTCTCTTAGCTGTTTCTTTCCAGTAATCAAGAGTATATGCATCACCAAGTGTATAGCAAAGTGCTATCTGTGCGTGAGCATTAGGATTTTCTTTCTTAACAAGCTTAACTGCCTCAACTGATGACTTAAGATTTCTTAAATCATTGAAACAGTCAAATATTCTGATTATATCAATACCATTAGCGATAGACTTCTGTACGAAATATTCTACAACGTCATCTGCATAATGATTGTATCCGAGGATATTCTGTCCTCTGAATAACATCTGTAACTTTGTATTCTTAAAACCATCTCTTAACTTACGAAGTCTTTCCCAAGGGTCTTCCTTAAGGAAACGAAGTGATGCATCAAATGTAGCACCGCCCCAGCACTCAACTGAATGATATCCAACCTTATCCATCTTGTCTATGATTGGAAGCATCTGCTCTGTAGTCATTCTTGTAGCAATAAGTGACTGATGAGCATCTCTTAATACAGTCTCAGTTATCTTTAATGGTTTCTTAACCTGATCTGCCATCTTAAACTCCTCCTATATATTCCTATATATAAAGTAAATAAACTCTAATTAAGCTGCGTAAGTAACTTCTATTCAGACTTAGAAGGTCTTATGATATATATAGACCATTCCTCTGTCCACAACGAAGTTGCGTAAGCAACTTCTAATGAATTTAGAAGGTCTTAGTCTGCGTATTGTGCAGACTTAGAGCTTCTTAATTCAATTTACATAACACCAAACATCGCCATAAATGTACCAGCTGCAACCGCTGTACCAATAACACCGGCTACGTTAGGTCCCATAGCGTGCATCAAAAGGAAGTTAGAAGGATCTGCTTCTGAACCAACCTTCTGTGAAACTCTGGCTGCCATAGGAACCGCAGATACACCTGCTGAACCAATAAGTGGATTAACCTTACCGTGTGTAGCCTTACACATAATCTTACCAAATATTACACCTGCCGCTGTACCAAAGCCGAATGCAATAAGACCTAATGCAACAATCTTTAATGTATCAAGATTGAGAAAGGCTTCTGCACTTGTTGTAGCACCAACTGATGTACCAAGAATAATAACAACTATATACATAAGTGCATTGGATGCTGTTTCTGTAAGCTGCTTAACAACTCCTGACTCTCTAAAAAGGTTACCAAGCATAAGCATACCAACAAGTGGTGCTGTTGTAGGAAGAATTAATACTACAACGATTGTAACGATAATAGGGAAAAGAATTTTCTCAAGCTTAGATACAGGTCTTAACTGTTCCATCTTAATCTTTCTTTCTTTTTCAGTTGTTAATAACTTCATAATAGGTGGCTGAATAATTGGTACAAGTGACATATATGAATATGCTGCAACCGCTATTGGTCCAAGGTAATTAGTCTGTCCTAATTTACCTGCAAGGAATATTGAAGTAGGACCATCTGCACCACCAATAATTGATATAGCTGCTGCTGCCTTATCTGGGAATCCCATAAGGATAGCCATAAGATATGCTGCAAAGATACCAAACTGTGCTGCTGCACCAAGCAGGAAACTTGCCGGGTTAGCAATCAATGGACCAAAATCAGTCATGGCACCAACACCTAAGAAAATAAGTGATGGTAAAATACTCCATTCATCAAGTAAATAGAAATAATGTAACAAACCACCTACACCGTTACTTGAATCCTCTATTGCTAACATAATGTCAGGATAAAGGTTTACAAGAAGCATACCAAAAGAAATAGGTACTAAGAGCAGAGGTTCATATCCTTTTTTAATTGCAAGATAAAGGAAAACAAACGCAACCAGAACCATAAGGTAATTACCCCATGTAAGTCCGAAGAATGCACTCTGGTGAACGAGGTTTCCTAAAGTTGTTATAATATAACTCATCTTATACCTCCGTAAGTCACTTTATATCAGTATCATAATTAATTTAATGAAACTAATACCTTACCTGACTCTACAGAATCACCAGCTGCACACTCAACAGTTGCAATTGTGCCATCCTGAGGAGCACAGATTTCATTCTCCATCTTCATAGCTTCAAGGACAACCAATACATCGCCCTTCTTTACAGCAGCACCTGCTGTTGCATTAACCTTAAGAATCTTTCCTGGCATTGGAGCGTTAACTTTAACTGCTCCCTGAGCACCTGCTGGTGCTGCTGCCTTAGGTGCAGCCTTTGGAGCTGCTTTAGGAGCGGCTGCCTTAGCTGCTGGAGCTGCACTGCCTGTTCCTTCTTCTACAGTAACATCATATACGTTACCATTAACTGTAATTGTATAGTTCTTCATGATTATTTCCTCCTATTATTAACCTTTCTAATTGAGCGGACAACAAGACCATCCGTAGATGTTCCTTCTGATGCTGCAATTGCTGCAGTAATAACTGCAATAAGTTCAAGATCGTCCTCAACATTTTCTTCTTCATTAGAAACAATCTGTGCTATAGCATTATCAACACCAACAGAAGCTGTGTCTTCTTTCTGTTCTTTCTTTCTGTTCTCATATACGCTTATATACTTGAACAGAGAAATAATGAATGAAATGAATATAAGAACTACGAATACAGTTCCCATACCAATAAGTGTATTCATTCCGGCTTTTCCCATCTTCTCAGCTGTTGTGTAAGATGGATTAATAGCTCCACTCTCAAGTGTGTAATCTGTATTGATTACGAATTCAAATGTACATTTATCATTCTTCTCATATGAAGTATCAACTGTAATAGTACATAACTCACCTGTCTTGCTATTGAGTTCTACATTAATTTCATTGATACTCTTTAAAGCACCTAACTCACCTCTTGTGCTATTCCAGCTATTATAAAAAGCTATTGTCTTAACACTAATTCCACTCTGGTCAACAATGTATAACTTATTATTTACCATTGTAAGTGATTGAGCTGCCTCTGCATCCGCTGTTATCTTAGCAGAATCATTCTTATCAAGATATGTAATCATATCTTTAACCCAGTCTACAAGATAAGCCTCACTGGCATCAAGCTGCTGCTGTTTTAATTCTGTCTTGGCACTTGCTGTTGATATAGTGCCATTAGATGAACTGCAGGCTGTCATACAGAATACACAGATAAGTAATGAGAATAACACTAAGAACTTTTTAAACTTAATTTTCTTCATATTATCACCTCTTCAATTATACTGTGCCATGCTTCTTATCTGCACGAACCTCTCTTTTATCAAACAACATTTCAAATGCTGCAATAATGTACTTTCTTGTATCTTCTGGGTTAATAATTGTATCAACATAACCTCTTGCAGCTGCCTGCTCAACGCTTGACTGTAATGCTGCATATTCAGAAGCCTTTTCATTAATCTTAGCTGTAACATCATCTGCTGCTGCGATTTCATCAGCATACATAATCTTAGCAGCTAAAGAAGCATCCATCATACCGATGCTTGCCTGTGACCAGGCATATACCATATCTGCACCTACTGACTTAGAATTCATAGCTACATATGCGCTTCCATAAGCTTCACCTGTAATTACATTAACCTTTGGCACATCTGCGTTAGAAAATGCATATACTAACTTAGCAGCTGCCTTGGCAATTGTCTTCTCAGCTCTTACATTAGCTTCAAAGCCCTTAACATTAGTAAGTGAAAGCACTGGTATTTCAAATGCGTTACAGAATGTTACGAATTCGGCTGCCTTATAAGCTCCATCTGTAGTTAATACAGCTGCAAACTCTTCTGCCTTTTCGCCATTCTCATCATATATTGCTGTTCTGTTAGCAACAGCACCAACTGTAACTCCATCAAGCTGAATGAAGCCAGTTACCATTTCCTTAGCATATTCAGCCTTAACTTCTACAAATAATCCATCATCTGAAATATCTGTAAGAGCAAGTGCAGCATCAGCTATCTCTGCTGACATATCAGCGCATACTCTGTTAAGGTCGTCCTGATTATCTGTGTATACAGCACCTTCCTCATTATTAGATGGAAGCATTGATACAAGCTGTCTTACTCCATTAGCGATTGTTTCTTCATCACCAATGAAATCTGCAACACCTGCTTTAGCCATAAATTCTGCACTTGATGTATCAAGCTTAGATTCATAGTTGCCATCTAATGCATTAGGACTGTTAACAAATAACTTAGCCTTCTTTTCTTCCACAAATACGAAATCTGAAAGTTCTGCAAGAACAGCAAGACCTCCACCACATTCACCGTATACGGCTGTAATCTGTGGAACAATTCCAGAAGCTAATGACATATTCTTATAAATCTGTCCAAAGCCGTCAAGGGCGTCTGTTGCTTCCTGAAGTCTTAAACCTGCGCAGTCAATCAGACCAATCACAGGAGCTCCCATTTTCATTGCCTTCTCATAAAGATTAGCAATCTTCTTGGCATGCATCTCACCAATTGTTCCGCCTAACACAGCAGCATCCTGGCTATACACATACACAAGATTTCCATTAATAACTCCATATCCTGTGATTACACCATCAGATGGAGCCTTTTTTTCCTGCATGTTAAAATCTGTTGCTCTTGCTGTAACAGCCGCTCCGATTTCAACAAAACTGCTATCATCAAGAATTGCTTCGATTCTTGATAAAGCCTGTGTAGTATTACTCATCACCGAGACCTCCTCTTTGTTATATATTGCTTAATGCAAACAACTATTGTTTATTTTATAACAATGTAAGTTAAATTACAAGAGATTTGTTGTTGCTTTCCACGTTATTTTGTTAATTTTATACGCATTTTTCATTAATTTTGCACATAGGACATATATGTTATTAATCTTTTGTTTCAAGAACTATAATAAGTCCTTTATGAACCTTAATTATTCCCTGTTCATCTTCTACTTCGTTGCTCTGGCATATACTTAATCCCTGCTTTAATTCATAATTATCAAGCGTATATTTAAATCCCTCAAGGCTTAAACTGACATTTTCTGACATAGGAATAATTGACACATATCTTCCATACTGGCTGTCTTTACGAATTATATGTATTCCATCAGCCTCACTTAAAAGATATATATAATTGTGTTCATCAACTATATGGCAGTCCTTTCCACAATCAGCCACCACCTTCATATTTCCTATATTGGTAATTGTGTGATCCATTCTTGTTCCTGTCGCACCAAGTATATATATGTCTGTTGCACCCTTTTTAAGTGCTGTCATAATCGCAAGATGTGTGTCGGTATAATCTTTTTCTTTAGGATATATCTCAAATTCAGTATTACTCTTATATGTGTCAAGCACATCTTTATCTACTGAATCGTAATCTCCAAGCAGATAATCCACCTTCAATCCAAGCTTATCAGCATACTCAAGCCCGCTGTCAGCCGCTATGCAATAATCAAATATCTGATTATCAAGCCATTCCTTCGCCCACGCAACATTAATACTTCCACCTGTAACAATAAGAGCCTTGCTCATCTTCTATAACCTCCTTTTTAATTATCAATCTTTTAAATTTTCTGCCCATGTTCTTTAATTTTTCACATTTATACTTTATAATTAACCAAATAGTAATTAAGCGTATATATTTTAATAAGCAGACAGCATTTTCATTCTGCTTACATCTGGTAATAGTACCACATTTTACTGCTTATATATAGTTTAATTTACGCGAAGCATTTTAATGCTACATATTACATATTATTTATATACACAGAAAGGAGATTATTGTGAGCAGCTTAAATTCACAGTCAGACAATACAGTTGATGAACACATCATTGACGAAGCTAAGCAATCTGGCATTTCTGAAAAAGAAGCCAAAAATATTATCGAGGAAGAAGAAGGCATTGAGCTTTTACAGCACTCTGGCAATCTGTATGAGTCAACAGATGACAAATATAAAGATAACTTGTCGTCTGCAATAACTTTTTTTGTATGCGGTGCTGCTGGAATTATAATTCTTATTCTTAATGACATCGGAATATTAAAGTTTGTAACAAAAGGTAGTTCTAATTTCATACTTGTAAATGTTGTTCTTGGTCTTTTATTTGTTGGATTTATCGCAATAGGTTTCTGGTCATTAAAGTATTCCAAGAAAATCAAGTCAAACGCCTCTATCGAAAATGAAGCAACGGACACTATTATCAACTGGCTTAATGACAATGTAACCAAAGAAGACATTGAAGGTTCTTACAACAATGATATTGCAGAAGAAATGAAATATTTCAACAGAAGTGATTACATCAAAAATGCTATTATGAAACAGTTCCCTGACACGTCTGAAGGGTTATGTGACACTATCTCTGATAAATACATTGACAGCATTTTCAATATGTAAATCAACTTTACAAAAACAAAAAGAATATACAGGCTTCTATAAAAAGCATACAATCAACTTTATAAAAATACTGGCTTCCATAGAACCATACAGTCTGCTATAAAATCACACAGCCTGTCAATGCTAAATATTACCCAGCTATAATCAGGCTATAACATAAGATAAGCAAAAGCTGTTGGTTTATTATCTAAACACTGATAATAAATCAACAGCTTTTTACTATTATTGTAAATATAATTACTTACTTTGAAAGGTACTCATCAATACCCTTAGCAGCAGCTTTACCAGCTCCCATAGCAAGAATAACTGTTGCAGCACCTGTAACAGCATCACCACCAGCGTATACGCCTTCCTTAGATGTCTGTCCATTAGCTTCTTCTGCTACAATACATTTTCTCTTATTAATCTCAAGACCCTTAGTTGTAGATGAGATAAGTGGGTTAGGTGATGTACCAAGTGACATAATAACTGCATCAAGGTCCATTACGAATTCTGAATCAGGGACTTCAACAGGCTTTCTTCTTCCAGAAGCATCTGGCTCGCCAAGTTCCATCTTAACACACTTAATACCTGTAACATTACCCTTATCATCTGTAAGTACTTCTGTTGGGTTAGTAAGAAGGTCAAATATAATCCCCTCTTCTTTAGCGTGATGTACTTCTTCTGCTCTTGCAGGAAGTTCTTCCTCACTTCTTCTGTATACAATATGTACCTCAGCACCAAGTCTTAATGCTGTTCTTGCGGCATCCATAGCAACGTTACCACCACCAACGACAGCAACCTTCTTAAATCTTGCTATTGGTGTATCATAATCCTCTCTGAAAGCTTTCATAAGATTGCTTCTTGTAAGGTATTCATTAGCTGAGAATACTTCATTAGCATTTTCTCCTGGGATACCCATAAATCTTGGAAGACCAGCACCTGAACCGATAAATACAGCATCAAAACCTTCTTCATTAATAAGCTGGTCAATTGTCATTGACTTACCGATTACTACGTTAGTTTCAATCTTAACGCCAAGCTTCTTAACATTTTCAATCTCTGATGCAACAACTGTCTTCTTTGGAAGACGGAATTCTGGAATGCCATATACTAATACTCCACCAGCTTCGTGAAGTGCTTCAAATATTGTAACATCATATCCCATCTTAGCAAGGTCACCGGCACAAGTAAGTCCTGAAGGACCTGAACCGATAACAGCCACTTTCTTACCCTTCTTCTCTGTTGGCATCTCTGGTGATACATTGTTCTCTCTAGCCCAGTCAGCTACGAATCTTTCAAGCTTACCAATTGATATAGCTTCGCCCTTAATTCCTCTTATACACTGACCTTCACACTGTGTTTCCTGTGGACATACACGGCCACATACAGCAGGTAATGCAGATGACTTTCCAATAACCTTGTAAGCTTCTTCAAAATTACCTTCTTTTACATTATGTATGAATTCCGGAATATTGATTGATACTGGACATCCCTGTACACATTTAGCATTCTTACAATTAAGGCAACGTGTTGCTTCTTCCTGTGCCTCTTCTGCATTATATCCAAGGCATACCTCATCAAAGTTCTTATTCCTTACATCTGGAGCCTGTTCCCTTACTGGAACTTTCTTCATAACATCCATTATATATACCTCTTTTCCGTTGATTAATTACATTGTCCACATCCACCGTGATGTGTATCTCCTTCAAGGGCTGCAAGCATAGCTCTGCCCTCTTCTGTCTTATATGTCTGCTGACGTTTCATAGCCTGGTCAAAGTCTACTAAATGTCCATCGAACTCCGGTCCGTCTACACAAGCGAACTTAATCTCATCACCAACCTGAAGTCTGCATGCACCACACATACCTGTACCATCAACCATAATAGGGTTCATACTTACAACTGTAGGTATACCTAATTCCTTAGTTAAAAGACAGACGAATTTCATCATAATCAATGGTCCAATCGCTATACATTTGTCATACTTCTTACCCTGTGCATAAAGATCTTTAAGTACATCTGTACCCATACCTTTTCTTACATAGCTGCCATCATCAGTTGTTATATAAAGATTACCTGCCACTGCCTTCATCTCTTCTTCTAATAAGATAAGGTCTTTGTTCTTAGCTCCAACGATAACATCAACATCTACACCATGCTCATGAAGCCATTTTACCTGAGGATATACTGGTGCTGTACCTACACCACCTGCTATAAATACGATATTCTGCTTCTTTAAATCCTCAATATTCTCGTGAATTAATTCTGAAGGGCATCCTAATGGACCAACGAAATCACTAAAAGCATCACCTGCTTTAAGGTGAGACATTTTTTCTGTTGATGCTCCTACTATCTGGAATACAATTGTTATTGTTCCAGCTTCTCTGTCATAATCACAGATTGTAAGAGGAATTCTCTCTCCTTTTTCATCCATTTTAACAATTATGAACTGGCCAGGTTCACAGTGCTTAGCAACTCTTGGTGCTTCAACATCCATAAGAAAAATCTTTTCTGCTAATTTTTCAGCCTTAAGAATCTTGTACATTTTATTACCCCTTTCAGTTATATATTATCTGAAGTGTTAATCACACATCAAAACTTAATTATATGCGGCTGCACTATATGCTCCGCCATTCTGTGTCACTGTATAGCAGTCACCTGTCTTAGTCGCGACACCATAATAACCAGCTGTAGAAGTCTTACCCGTCTTAGATGTCACATCATATCTTACAACGAACATCTCAACTCCATCTACAGTTGTCCTTGACTGATATACAAATGTAACTGTAGAACCATCAGCAGCTGTAGTTCCATCTGACTTAAGCACTCCCTTTGATATAAGCTTTCCTTTTAATATCTCAAGTGCCTCATTATATACATATGTCTTAGCCTTGTTGACAACATAGTTACGCTTAACAACACTGCTTGACTGGTTATGCGAATCAATTATAACAACGGATATTACATTATTACCTGTTGGAATTGTAAATGGTTCAGAATATTCCTCCGAATTCTTAGTTGGTGTAGAACCATCTAATGTATAATACGCTGTACTGCCAACCGGAATATTATCTATTGTCACAGTCTGTCCTTCCTCATATGTTCCAGATACAGGACTTACTGTTGGTGCAGATGGCTTCTTAAAATCAACTGTATACTCCAGAGCCACTACTTCACTGCACACTCCTATATCATTAATAGCAATAGCCTTTATTATAGTAGTACCACTCTGTATTTCTATTGCTGTACCTGTGTAATGCGTACTTTTCTTATCTGGCTCAGTCTTATCTTTTGTGTAATATATTGTTGAACTGCTGTTCTCTGTAAATTGTAACTTAATTACGTCATCATAGCTTCCAGCTTCAACTGATGGCTTAGGAGTTTCAACAACATAATCTGTAAGATATTTGTAACCCTGTTTATCCTTATAATCTTTAATAAGCTTATTAAGACTTGTTCCATCTTTCTTAGTATTATATATTGAAGCTAATGCTTTTATAGCTTTCTCATTATTCTCATCAAATGATAAAATATCCTTTAACACTTCAATTGACATATCTGTATTATCTGTTGCAGCATAACACTGATACAATGTATATTTTAAATCTACATTTTTCTTGCCTTCAGATAACTTGGAAGCTTTAGCAAGATACTTAATAGCATTATCATAATCCTTGTTCTGATAAGAACTCATTCCTTTATCATAATTATATTGGTACGAATTCTTATTCTTATTATTAAGAACAACTCCGACAACTATACCTATAATAACTACTAAAGCAGCTACTACACAGGAAACAGCTATAATCATCTTTTTCCTCTTAGCATCCATAGGCTTCTTAGCCTTTTCCTGCACGCTGTCATCTTTCTCATTATTACCATTATTCATATGTGC
>SKEC01003100.1_pt1 | contig 10252 bp, 9 predicted proteins | sample 4826641 | NCBI WGS metagenome assembly SKEC01 (sample SAMN11008819, study PRJNA524170) | human gut metagenome | biome: Human fecal sample; material: Feces; isolation source: fecal sample from pouch patient p18, p21 | host: Homo sapiens | place: Israel: Tel-Aviv | collected 2015-12-22
TATCCAGATGGTTCGTGGGCTCGTCCAGGAACAGCAGGTTGGGCCGCTCCAACACGATCTCCGCAAAGCGCAGGCGGGCCAGCTCGCCGCCGGACAGTGCCTCGCAGGGCTTGAACACCGTATCGCCCCGGAAGCCCAGCTTGGCCAGATGGCTGCGCACCTCCAGCTCAGTCATACGGGGGTACTTGTTCCAGATCACGTCGATGACCCTGCCCTGTCCCAGACGGTTCTGCTGCTGGGCAAAGATGCTGGGCCGGGCTCCGGTGCCCAGACGCACCATGCCGCCGGAGGGGCGGCGCTTGCCGTCCAGCACCTGCATCAGGGTGGATTTGCCCGCGCCGTTGGGGCCGGCGATGATCAGCCGCTGGCCGCGGCACACCGTATAGGTAAAGGGCTCCAGCAGGGTGCGGTCCCCGATCTTGATGGTCAGGTTCTTGAGCATCACCAGCTCGTTCCAAGGTTCCACATCGTACTCAAAGCGGAATTTGAGCTGGTTCGTCTCGTCCTTGGGTGCTTCGGTGATCTCCAGCTTTTCCAGCTGGCGGCGGCGGCTCTGGGCCATTTTGGTGGTGGAAGCCCGTACCAGGTTGCGGTCCACATAGTCCTGCAGTTTTTCCGCCAGGGCCACGTCGGCGTCGTGCTGCTTCTGGCGCAGGGCGTCGGCGGCTTCCTTCTGGGGCAGGTAAGCCGAGAAGTTGCCCTTGTAGGTGGTCATGGTCTGGAAGGAAACCTCCCAGATCTTGGTACACACATTGTCCAGGAAATAGCGGTCGTGGCTGACCACCAGCACCGCACCGGAATAGCCCTTGAGGTAATTTTCCAGCCATTCCATGGTGGCAAAGTCCAGGTGGTTCGTGGGCTCGTCCAGGATCAGCACATCCGGTTTTTCCAGCAGCAGCTTTGCCAGACGCAGCCGGGTCAGCTCACCGCCGGAAAGCACGGCAATGTTCTTTTCCCAGGTATCCTGCGCAAAGCCCATGCCGGACAGCACTTTTTTGATGTTGACGTCCATGTTGTAGCCGTCGGCGGCATCCACGATGTTCTGCAGTGCGTCGTGCTGGGCCAGCAGGTCGGTGTTGTCGGGCTGGGCTGCCATCTTGCGCTCCAAAACCTGCATCTGGGCCATGGCGTCCAGCACCGGCGCAAAGGTGGCGCGCATTTCGCCGTAGATGTCCAGCGTGGGGTCCAGTTTGGCGTTCTGTTCCAGGTAGCCCAGCGTCACGCCATGGGTCACGCTGAATTCCCCGTCATAGTCCTGATATTCTCCAGTCAGGATTTTGAGGAGCGTGGTCTTGCCCGCGCCGTTCTGGCCCACAATGCCGATACGGTCCTCCCGCTCGACACTGGCCGTCACATCGTGCAGCACGACTTTTTCGCCAAAGCTCTTTCCAAGTTTTTCTAAATGTATCAGCATTGTTTCAATCCATTCTGTTCTGCTGCGGTCCCGCAGGGGCTCAGCACTGGTGGCGGCGGTTCTTTAGTCCCACATTGGCCAGCTCGTCCTGCTCCATGACCAGCGGATAAAGCTCTTCCAGGCTGGCGATCTCGTAGGTGGGGATCACCTTGCCCGGGTTCTCGGTGTGGTTGGGGTTGAACCAGCAGGTGTCCAGCCCGGCGTTTGCACCGCCCTGGATGTCGCTGGTCAGGCTGTCGCCCACCATCAGCACATGCTCGCGGTTCTCCACGCCCAGTGCCCGCAGGGCGGCGTCAAAGATGCGTGCACCGGGCTTCTCGCAGCCCAGCTTCTCGGAGATGAACACATCCTCCATGAAGTTGGACACGCCGCTCTCGGCCAACCGCCGGGTCTGCACCTTGTGGACGCCGTTGCTCACCACGGCCAGTGTGGCCACCTCCGACAGCTCCCGCAGCACGTCCAGCACCTCGGCGTTCATCAGGTCCGGGTGGGTGGACAGCTGCTCCAGATAATAGCGGTTCATCTCTGCGCCGTCCCCGGCGGCGTCAATGGCTTTGAGGAAGCGGCTGAACCGCTCGTTGAGCAGCTTTTCGCGGCGGATCTGGCCTTTTTCCAGCTGACGCCACAGTTCCTCATTGATGGTGCGGTAGGTCTGCACTGTTTCGGCGTCCGGCTCGATGCCGTAGTTCACCAGCGTTTCGGCCAGTGCCTTGCTCTCGGCGGCGTCAAAGTTGAGCAGCGTATTGTCCGCATCAAACAGGATGCAATAGTATTTTGCCATAATATCCCCTCATTTCCTTTTCCAGCCCGCTTTGCAGGGCGGGCATTACAACAGGGAGAAGCCAGCCCTGCGGTGGGCAGAGCTGGCTTCTGTTCATTCCGAAATCATTTCATACGCCTGTACGTCGGTTTGTTCCGGTTTGTTTTCTGAACAGGTTGTTTGGGCGGTGCAGGGAGTGGCATTGCATTTCTGCATTTCCTCCTCCAGTGCACCGTTTTCTACAGTTTCCCAATCGGTATCGTAGTAATCCACGCTGCCGTCGGTCACATCTTCTGCACCGGGCAGGCCCGGCACCCGCGGCTCTTCCCAGAACATCGAACCGCCTCCCTTCCCCTCAGCCTATGCGGCGCAGGGGCAAAGGGTTCTGCGCTCAGGAGCGGGCTGCCAGTTCTTCGGCCGTGTCATTTTCGGCTTCTGCCTTGGGAGCCGGGCTCTCAGAGGAAGCACTGCTGTGAGAGCTGCTCTCGGAACTGCTGTGGGAGGAACTGGCGGCCGCACTGCTGCTGTGCGAGGTGCTGCCGCTCCCGGCTTCCGACGAGGAACCGCTGTGAGACGAGCTGCCGCTGTGGGAGGAGCTGGTGCTCTCGGCCCCGTTGGAGCTGCTGACGGATTCCTTTTCCGACGAAGAAGAGGAAGAAGAACCGGATGTACTTCCGGAGGAAGCCCCGGAAGAAGTGCTGGAAGAACCAGACGAAGAAGAGCTGCTGCCCGAAGAGCCGGAGCTGCCGGAAGAACTGCTAGAAGAGCCCGAAGAAGCTGCCGGGGCACCGGGCACCGTGATCTCCAGCGTGTTGCTGGTGACGGTGCTGCCGTTGTAGCTCACCACTGCGTAGACCTTGAAGGTAGTGCCCTGCATCTCAGCCGTAATGGGCACCGTCACGCTGGTCTGGCCTGCGGCAGAAGCAGCCTCCACACCGTTGGCATACCAGCGGATGGAATCTGCCTCCAGATACTTGCCGCTGATCTTCGCGTGGAAGGTGCAACTGCCGCCCACTGCAGCCTTGCCGCTGCTGCTGATCTGCACCGAGGCGGCAGCAAACACGGCGGTCACATCCAGATTCTGCTTGAAGTTGGCATCCGTGCGGGTCTTGTTGGTCACGCCGTCGCTCCACTTGACGAACACATGGCCCGATGCCGGGACCGCCGTGACGCTGACCGACTGGCTTGCACCGACGCTGTAGGTCAGTGTGGTCTTGCCGTTGTCATTGCCGGCGCTCAGGGTACCGCCGCCGGTCTTATCCACGCGGTAGGATGCCTGATACTGGGTGGTGTCCTCCTGCACTTCGGAAGAAGAGGAGGTCACCTCACTGCTGGACGAAGCCACAGCAGAACTGGGGTCGGGCACATATTCGGCGCGGCGGGGAATGTTGTTGGTGTCCGGGCGGCGGTCCTCGGTCTCGTAGGCATGGGTGCGCAGGTAGTTCAGCAGCACCTTCAGGCCGGAAGTCTTGAGGTGGATGTCGCCGCTCTGGTAATAGTCGGCGTTGCCGTAGCCGGTGGAATCCTTGAGGGCTTCGGCCGTGTTGAGGAACTTCAGGCCCATTTCCTCACACATGGACAGCAATGCCATATTGAAGTCGTCGATCCTGGTCTGGTCCATGTTGGGATAGTTGGAGTGGTCGGCAGGCACCGGCGGCACCGTGTTGACGATGATGTCGGTGTAGTGGTAGCTGGTCTGGATGGCCTGCACCAGCTGCTTGTAATTGCTGATGAAATCCTCCACGGCCATGCCGGTGTCGTTGGTGCCCAGCATGATGACCACGCGGCGGGGCTTCATCTTGGCCACAGCTTCCGCGATGGTGTAGCGGCTGCTGTCTTTTTTAAAGGTAACGATGCCCTCGTTCAGGGCAGCGCTTGTGCCAATGCCCTCCTTGGCGCAGAACTGCTGCAGGCTGATCAGGCCGTTGGCATACAGACGCACCGTGTTGGAATCGCCGATGAACAGCGTCTCATTCTGGTAGGCGTCACCCGCGTCCGCCGTCTCGGGGAGCAGTGCACTGGACTGTTCGTTGATCTGGTAATGGTCGGCGATGTTTGCATCATCCGCAGGCTGCTCGGTGCCCGGCTGCTCCGAAGAGGCAGCCGGTTCCTTGCCACGGTGGATCAGGACAAGGGTGATGCCAATGGTCAGCAGCGCCGCCAGTGCACACACAATGCACACCAGCACTGCCTGCTTCTGCATGGGCGTCAGCGACTGTTTTTCCGGTTGTGTATTCTGTCTCATAGTTTTCACCATTCCCTTTATTGCGCGTTGTTTCAGGCACGCTGCTCCAGCAGCTGGTCGGCAAGGTCGGCGCAGCTCTCGGCCAGCAGCACCGGGTGGAAGGGCGCAAGCTCCTCGCGGCTGCCATAGCCGTACAGTGCACCGGCAGCGTCCAGACCGCAGTCTGCCGCGCCGCGCATGTCGTCGTTGCGGTCACCGACCATCAGCACCCGCTTGCCCTGCAGCATGGGCTGGCTGAGCACATAGTGCACCACGTCGGTCTTGGTGTCGCGGCTCTCGTCCATGGACGCGCCGCCGATGAAATCAAAGAAGGGTGCAAGACCCTTTTCTTCCAGGATCGGGGTGACCACCTCGGTGGGCTTGGAAGTAGCGGTGCACAGGATCAGCCCGGCGTCCTTCAGGCGCTGCAGCATTTCTGCTGCACCGGGGTACGCGGCGCATTCGTGGCTGCCCTTCACCGCGTAGCTTTCGCGGTAAAGGCGGGTGGCCTGCTCGATCTTGTCCAGCTCGGTGAAGTGCTCGCCGAAGCTCTTGCGCAGCGGCGGGCCCAGATAGCGGCGCAGGTTGACGCCGGTGACGTCCACGCCCATTTTCTGAAAGACCTCTTCCAATGTATGGAGAATGCCGGGAGCGGAATCAATCAGGGTCCCGTCCACGTCAAACAGGATGGCATCGTAATGCAGCAATTGCGGTTTCCTCACTTTCATGGTGATACAGTCTATAGTATAGCACAGATTGTGCGCCTCAGCAATTCCAACAAATGCATTTTCCGGTTTTTATGCAAACTTTCCGTGAAGAGATGGTAAACAAAAATGCCCGCCCGGCACCCGGGCAGGCAGAGGACCTTACTGGTCAGCGGAACAGCCGCTGCCGGAAGGCGGATAGTAGAGGTTGTTGGAGATGAACTCCAGCTTATCCTTGAGCACGAGCTCCAGGTTGGCCACGGCGTGCACCATGTTGGTTGCCGAGTCGTTGACCTCCAGCAGCTTGCACAGGTCCAGCCCATCCAGGCCCATGGCCACCTTCATCTTCTGGCTTTCGGCGCACAGGATGTGGCTGAGGGCCGTTTCCTGCAGGGCGATGCTCTCCATCAGGTCGATCACAGCCTGGTCCAGCGTGACCTTGGGCATCTCCGGGCACTGGGAGCGGGTACAGGTTTCAGCAGACATAGAATACCATCCTTTCCGGTCAAGAGGGTTTGCACGCCCCATCCTATGCCCTGCCGTGTGGCGGCGTTACTGCTGCTTTTCGCGCACCTTTTCAATGGTCTGCCGGTAGCCGCCGGTGCCGTACTGGATGCAGCGGTTGATGCGGCTGATGGTGGCAGTGCTGATCTCCACCGTTTTTACGATCTGCTCGTAGGTGCTGCCGTCCAGCAGCAGCTTTGCTGCCTCCAGACGCTGCGCCATGTCCGAGATCTCCTTGACGGTACACAGATCCTCGAAGAAATCGTAGCATTCTTCCCGCGTTTCCAGGCTGAGGATCGCGTCGAACAGCGCGTCGATGGTTTCGTTTCTTCTGGGATTTTTCTCGGCCATAACAGTTCTCCTTCTTCTGATCACATCGGGTCGGTTCATCGTGTTATTACTTTAGCACTTCAAAGTGTGAAAGTCAAGCATTCTGCGTGAACTCTTTTCAGGAAACGCACTGTTCAATTTAGCTCTTTTCACATGTGAATAAAAATCACCTAAAATTTTCTTAGAACTTCTTTGCCGAATTGGCGCATCCTCCGAACTTCCCGGAACTATATTGACAAATTATGAATTCTGCCCTAAAGTAGGAGCAATCATTCGGCAAATGCGACGAACAGGACATGATCATTTGCAGCACCCTCTTTCAGCGAGCCGCCCTTTTTGATGCAACGGCGGCAGTCAGGAGCAAATGACCCTCCCCTGCAAGCAGCGTGTGTGAACGGGACCTTGACCGTCCTGAGTAATGCAACGCCGTCCAGCCCCCGTTACCGGGCAGCATGGCAGATGTGCCATGCGTGGGAGTGGCTGTCCACAGACAGCAAGCGAAGTGGTACCGCGGAGCAAATCATCCACAATGTGCAGTGGATGTGTGAGCCTTCGTCTTCGGGAAAGATCTTCCGCCCAAGGAAGATCTTCCGGATGGACGAGGGCTTTTTTACGCCCTGCGGTGCTGCCAGCCTTGCCGGACGGCGCTGTGCACCTGGCCGGTTTGCCGCATGAAAAAAAGGAAAGAGGTAAAAACAATGAATACGCTGGTCATCGTATTGATCGCCGCCGTGTGTCTGTTCGGTGCTTACGCACTCTACGGCCGCTGGCTGGCAAACAAGTGGGGCATCGACCCCACCGCCAAGACCCCGGCTGTTGTCCATGAGGATGGCCGGGACTATGTTCCCACCGACGGTTGGACGGTGTTCGCCCACCAGTTCAGCTCCATTGCCGGTGCAGGCCCTGTCACCGGTGCCATCCAGGCTGCCGCTTTCGGCTGGCTGCCCGTTCTGCTGTGGGTCCTGCTGGGCGGCATCTTCTTCGGTGCCGTCACCGACTTCGGCGCTCTGTACGCTTCCGTCAAGAATGACGGCAAGAGCATGGGCATGCTGATCGAGAAGTATATCGGCAAGACCGGCCGCAAGCTGTTCCTGCTGTTCTGCTGGCTGTTCTGCGGCATCGTCATCGCTGCCTTCGCCGACATGGTCGCAGGCACCTTCAACGCCTACGGCACCGACGGTGCTCTGGTGGAAGCTGCTCAGACCAACGGCGCTGCCGGCATGGTCTCCATCATGTTCATGGTGTTTGCAGTGGTCTTTGGCCTGCTGCAGAACAAGTTCCACTTCACCGGCTGGAAAGAAAACGTCATCAGCATCGTGTTCATCGTGCTGTCCTTCGTGGTTGGCGCAAACGTTCCTGTCATCCTGGGCAAGGCTGCATGGAGCTACATCACCTTCGTTTACATCTTCTTCGCTGCCGTGCTGCCCATGTGGCTGCTGAAGCAGCCCCGTGACCACATGACCACCTTCATGTTCGTGGCTATGATCGTAGGTGCCGTTCTGGGCCTGATTGTCAACCACCCCGTCATGAACCTGCCGGTGTTCACCGGCTTCAACAACGCAAAGCTGGGCACCATGTTCCCCATCCTGTTCGTTACCGTGGCCTGCGGTGCCGTTTCCGGCTTCCACAGCCTGGTTTCTTCCGGCACTTCCTCCAAGACTGTTTCCAATGAAAAGGATATGCTGAAGGTCGGTTACGGTGCCATGATCCTGGAGAGCCTGCTGGCTGTCATCGCCCTGTGCGTGGCAGGCGCAGCCGCTGCCGCCGACGGCACCCCTGCCGACGGCACCCCCTTCCAGATCTTCAGCCGTGGCGTGGCCAGCTTCTTTGTGGGCTTTGGCCTGGACCAGCACTTTGCTTCCGTGTTCATGACCATGTGCGTTTCCGCTCTGGCCCTGACCAGCCTGGACGCTGTGGCCCGTATCGGCCGTATGAGCTTCCAGGAGCTGTTCAGTGTGGATGACATGGAGCACGCTGAGGGCTGGCGCAAGCTGCTGTGCAACGTGTACTTCTCCACCATCATCACTCTGGTGTTCGGCTTCATCCTGACCAAGATCGGCTACGCCAACATCTGGCCGCTGTTCGGTTCCGCCAACCAGCTGCTGAGCGCTCTGGTGCTGGCTACCCTGTGCGTGTTCCTGAAGGTCACCGGCCGCAACAACAAGATGATCTTCCCCCCGCTGATCATCATGCTGTGCGTCACCTTCACCGCTCTGGTGCAGCGCCTGATTGCTATGGTCAAGGCCATCAGCACCGCCGCTTCTGTGACCATCCCCGCTGGCGAGACCACCTGGGGCGCTGTGTTCATCGCAAACGGCCTGCAGCTGATCCTGGCTGTCCTGCTGATCGTTCTGGGCCTGAACATCGTGGTCCACTCCTTCAAGGCTTACCAGAAGGCTGAACAGAACAGCGAAGTCAAGGCCTGATCTCTCAGATCGGCGCATCGCTTAACGGAATAGGCAAACAGCCGCTGACGGAAGAAAAGCCGTCAGCGGCATTTTTGTTTGCAGTCGTTTTAAAAATCAAAGGTTTGCTTCTTCCCACGTTTGCACAGCAGCCATCTGCACCGAGGTGTGGAACCAGTGTTCCCCGCCCTGCAGGATGGTCAGATGTGCCCCGCTCTGCCGGCGGAACCGCTCCATCACCGCACGGGAGGTCAGCACATCCTTGTCGCCGTACAGCACCTGGGTGGGTGTATGCCACTGCAGGGGATGCTCCCGCACCCAGCACAGATACGGCCACGAAAGCGTTTCTCCCATCTCCGTGGGGATCTCCCCTGCTGCCTTCAGCTGTTCTTCGGTGACATGGGCGCCCTGCATCATGCTCAGGATGAGGGTTTCCATATCCACCACCGGGGACACGAACAGGGCCTTTTCCGGCTTTTCTGCCCGCAATGCCTGCATAGCCAGCCATGCCCCGATGCTGACCCCATAGAGCCGGATATGCGGCCAGACCGGCTGCATCCGGGCATAGACTGCTTGAATTTCCGGCACCACTGCCCACGGCAGCAGCTGTTCCGGGCGGTCCCTGCGCGCTCCGTGTTCGGGCAGGTCGATGGCCAGCACCTGCCAGCCTGCTGCGCAGGCGGTGTTTGCAAAGCGCTCAGCCTCTTCCTTGCAGCCATTTTTCCCGTGGACATAAAGATACACCTTGCGGCTGCGCTCGCCGTACAGGATGGCCGGAACGCCCGCAAGGGTAAGCTCCTGTTTTTTCATGGTGGTCATGCGCCCCTCTCCCCTACCGCCCTTAGGGGGCGGTTTTTCTTTATGATAACACAGTCCGACCCTAAACACAAACAAAAAAGGGGCCGCAGCACCTTTCGGTACTGCGGCCCCCGGTTTGCCTTAGAAGTAAAACTTACTTCACCATGCTTGCAACTTCAGCAGCGAAGTCATCAGCACGCTTCTCCAGGCCTTCGCCCTTCTGGAAGCGGGCAAACTTGACGATCTTGATGTCGCCGCCCAGGTCCTTTGCGACCTTTGCGGTGTACTGAGCAACCGTCAGGTCGCCGTCCTTGACGAACTCCTGATCGACCAGGCAGTTCTCCTTGAAGAACTTCTTGATCTTGCCCTCGATCATCTTCTGCTTCACAGCCTCAGGCTTGTTGGCGGTCTTGGGATCGCCAGCCATCTGGACCAGCATGATTTCCTTCTCCTTGGCCACGACCTCGGCGGGGACAGATGCCTCGTCCACATAGCCGGGGTTGGCAGCTGCGACCTGCATTGCGATGTCCTTGCCGTAAGCAACGAACTCGTCCTTGGCCTCGATGCCGTTGGTGGTCTCGAAGTTGACCAGGATGCCGTGGGTGCCGCCGCCGTGGACGTATGCAGAGCAGACGCCCTCGTAACGGACGAAACGGCGGACCTTGATGTTCTCCTTGATGACCAGGATCAGCTCCTTCAGAGCCTGATCGACAGTCTCATCGCCCATCTTGCAGTTCATCAGGGCCTCAACGTCAGCAGGGTTCTGCTCCATGATGACCTTGGTGGTGTCCTTGACGAACTTGACGAACTTGTCGTTCTTGGCAACGAAGTCGGTCTCAGCGTTGACCTCGATGACAACACCGACCTTGCACTCGGGGCAGTAATCAGCGTAGACCATGCCCTCAGCAGCAATACGGCCAGCCTTCTTGGCAGCGGTAGCCAGACCACGCTCGCGCAGGATCTCGATTGCCTTCTCGAAGTTGCCGTCAGCCTCGGTCAGAGCCTTCTTGCACTCCATCATGCCGCAGTCGGTCTGCTTGCGCAGTTCCATAACGTCCTTTGCAGAAATAGCCATTTTTGTTATTCTCCCTTACACGTTATTTGTTTGGTTGT
>SKEC01003106.1_pt1 | contig 10211 bp, 7 predicted proteins | sample 4826641 | NCBI WGS metagenome assembly SKEC01 (sample SAMN11008819, study PRJNA524170) | human gut metagenome | biome: Human fecal sample; material: Feces; isolation source: fecal sample from pouch patient p18, p21 | host: Homo sapiens | place: Israel: Tel-Aviv | collected 2015-12-22
ATTAATGAAACCACAGCCAGTCTTTCTGTTGAATATCAGATTGCGGCACTGGATGAAGATGGCAACCAGGAAATCTATGATGTGACAGAATTTTACCGGATGCGTTATACTGAAACAAGAATCATGCTTCTGGATTTTAAACGAAGTGCATCACAGGTGTTTGAGGAAAGCTCCATCAGCATTTCCGACAAGGGGCTTTTACTTGGAGTCAGAGACAAAAATGTGGAATATATGATGAATGAAACTGCCGGAGTTCTGGCATTTGTTCAGGAGGGTGATTTGTGGTCCTATTCTCCGACAGATGGTAAGTTTTCCAGAATTTTCAGCTTCCGTAAGGAGAATGATGGAGATTTCAGAGATGCAAGATACAAGCACGATATTAAGATCATTCGTGTGGAAGACAACGGAGATGTGGATTTTGTGCTGTATGGATATATGAACCGGGGTGTCCGGGAAGGATACTGCGGTGTCTGTGTATACCACTACAGCAATGACCAGAATGTGGTGGAAGAGAAAGTCTTCATTCCATCAACAGAATCTTATGAGTTCCTTAAGGAAGACCTTGGAACATTGTCTTACGTAAGCACAGATAATTTTCTGTTTCTTTTGTTTGCACAGAAGCTGTACAGAGTCAATATTTCAGAGGAAACCAGCGAGGTGCTGGATGAGGGAATTCATACAGATGAGTTCGCGGTTTCAGAGACAAATGCTCATGCAGCCTGGGTGATCCAGAAGGGAGAGAGTGCCGGAAACATAAAGGAAATTGATTTTGAAACCCTGGAAACCAGAACCCTTGCGCCGTCAGACGGACAGTCACTTGTGCTTTCCGGATTCATGAATGAGGATATGGTTTATGGAATTGTGGTGGATGGCGATATTGTGACAGACAGCAATGGCCATGAAACCACAGGAATTCATACAATCCGCATAGAAGCATTTGACGGAACCCTAAAAAAGGAATATCATCAGGAAGGACTTTATATAACCAATGTGACAATGGGAAGCACCATAATGGAGTTTCAGCTTTCCCAGAAGACAGGCAGCGGCTATCAGGCAGTAGATAAAGATAATATCCTGAACAATACAAAGGCATCTGCCAACACAGTATCTGTAGAACTGGTAAGCAGCACCAGAGCAGGAACACAGATCAGACTGTCCCTGGATGAAGCACCGGAAATCCAGGAACCATTAGTAATCTATTCAAAGATGAAGAGTGTGAAGGATGAATATATTGCCCTGGACACTCAGATGCCGGATGACAACGTATATTATGTATATGCGAAAGGCGGTCTGGACAGCACATACACAGATCCTGCCCAGGCAGTTTTAAGGGCAGATGAACAGACTGGAGTAGTACTGAACCGCGCCCAGCAGTATGTATGGGAGCGCGGAAACAAGAAGACAAAGCTGACGCTGAATCTTGATGACATACCGGAAGCAATGAAGAGCGCATCCCTGGATGTGGCTGTTTTACAGGAAAGCCTTGGAGATGGGGGAACTGTAATTGATCTTTCCGGATGTACCCTGGACAGCGTACTCTATGAGATCAGTGCCCAAAGACCTGTCATTGCCAAAACCGGTGATAATACCAGTGTGGTGATCGTCGGATATGATGAATACAACACCTATCTTTACGATCCTGTGAAGGGAGAGACATATCCTTATGGTATGAATGACAGCACTGCATTATTTGAGGCAGCAGGCAATATTTTTATCAGTTATATAGAAAATCCGGATTTCTGATGAGCTGGAGCAATGAAGCAGCTGGGGCAAATTCATTTTGCCCCCTGACATAAAAAATAAAGCAACAGGAAAGGACAGAAAAATGTTAAGCGAAAACATCAAAAAACTGGTACAGTACGGAATTGAGACAGGACTGACTCCTGCCTGCGAGAAAAATTACACAACAAATCTTCTGCTTGATGTTTTTAAGGAAGACGAGTACACAGAACCGGAAGAGGAATACTCCAATATTAATCTGGAAGAGGTTCTGAAGGAACTTCTTGACGAAGCTGTAGAACGCGGCCTGATTCAGGACAGCGTAGTTTACAGAGACTTGTTTGATACTAGGCTGATGAACTGTCTTATGCCTCGTCCTGCTCAGGTTCAGAACACTTTCTGGGAAAAATATAAGGAATCCCCGGAAGAAGCGACTGATTATTTCTATAAATTAAGCCAGGACAGTGACTACATCCGCCGCTATCGTGTAAAGAAGGATCAGAAGTGGACCGTAGATTCTCCTTATGGAACCATGGATATCACCATCAACCTTTCTAAGCCGGAGAAGGATCCAAAAGCCATTGCAGCAGCCAAGCTGATTAAATCCAGCAGCTATCCGAAATGCCTTCTTTGCCCGGAGAATGAGGGATATGCAGGACGCGCCAACCATCCGGCAAGAGAGAATCACAGAATCATTCCGCTCACCATCAATGACAGCTCGTGGGGAATGCAGTATTCTCCATATGTATATTACAATGAGCACTGCATCGTGTTCAATTCCAAGCATACGCCAATGAAAATCGAGCGTGCAACGTTTGGAAAACTTCTGGATTTTGTGACACAGTTTCCACATTATTTTGTGGGTTCCAATGCAGACCTGCCGATCGTTGGAGGTTCCATCTTAAGTCATGATCATTTCCAGGGTGGACATTATACATTTGCCATGGCAAAAGCACCGATTGAAAAAGAACTTCAGTTTGAGGGATTTTCCGATGTGAAAGCAGGAATCGTGAAATGGCCGATGTCTGTCATCCGTATCAGCGGACCGGACAAGGAGCGTCTGATTGAACTGGCAGACAAGATTCTCTTAACCTGGAGAGGCTATACCGATGAGGATGCATTCATCTATGCCGAGACAGACGGAGAGCCACACAATACGATCACACCGATTGCACGCAGACGTGGAGATGATTTTGAACTGGATCTGGTACTGCGCAACAACATCACGACCGAGGAGCATCCGCTGGGTGTCTATCATCCACATGCAAAACTGCATCATATCAAAAAAGAGAACATCGGTCTCATCGAGGTTATGGGACTTGCGGTACTGCCTGCCCGCCTGAAAGATGAGATGGCAGAGCTTGCCGATGCACTGGTAAATGGTACAGACTTACGTGCAACAGAAACACTTGCTTCCCATGCAGCATGGGCAGAAGGTTTCCTTCCGAAGTATGATAAGATCACAAAAGACAATGTGATGGATATTCTGCATGAGGAAATCGGTCTGGTCTTTAATGAAGTATTGCAGGATGCAGGTGTGTACAAGTGTACACCGGAAGGACGTAAGGCATTCGAACGTTTTATTGCAGCTGTTTAATTGCGTTCTCTGGCAGATATAAGTTTTCTCAATGTGACGGAAGAAAGCGTATATTCTCTTTCTACAGAAAAATTTGCAAAGCAGCTCTGGCATTGATTTCAGGTTCTTTGTGTAAGGATTTTCATTTTATGCAATTATCTTTATTCAGTGAGTGCCAGAGCAAGTTGCAAATTTGTTCTTCCGAAAGAAATATACGCCTTCTTCCTGTTGGTTTGGGAAAAGATAATTTGGAAAATATGCTGGTATCTATACAAAGAAAATTTGCATAAAAGATACCGTTATGGTATCTATACACTTAAAATGTAACATTTAGATACCACAAAGTCTCTGTGGAACAAAAATTGCTTCTTCAGGTACCATTTTTTAAAAAAATCGGTATCTGAAGAAGCAATTTTTCTCTTACAGGTGACATTCCTTTATTTCAGGCATTGAAAATAAGAAAATGTGTCACCCTAATCATTATTTTTTTATCAATAGATCCCATTTACAGAATTTGTGAAAATAGTTCTTTCACTTATCTTTTTTCCAATCAACAGGAAGAAGGGGGACATTTCTTTCGGAAGAACAAATTTGCAACTGCGCCGTAGTTCCATCACATAACGCTAATGGCATTAAAGTAAAATTTTTCAAAAAAGAACCTGAAATCAAAATCGGCGCTGCTTTGCAAATTTTTCTGGAGAAAGAGAATGTCCCCCTTCTTCCGTCGCATCAAGAAAACTTATATTTATACCTGTTATTTATTGGCAAGCCCCCGCATAAGTTTCTTCCGGCAATGAAAGAACGCCGGAAGCAGGAAACAATCCGCAAACAGCCATGCCAGCGGACTGGCAAAACATGCAGCCGTAAATCCGAAGATCGGTACAAAGATCAGACCGATCAATGCGCGGGCAATCATCTCAAATACACCGGCAAATACAGCAAAGCCGGAAAAGCCCATTCCCTGGATAAGAAAACGAACAATATTGACCAGCGACAGAAGCATATAAAAGCAGGTGTTGGTGATCAGAAATTGTCTGGCCTGTGCGACAACCTGTGTGATATTGGCACTGTCCGAAGGAGCTATAAACAGATAGATCAGTGGACGTGCAAGGAAAATGATGACAACAAGGATTGCTGCGGAGTATACTGCGGCAAGAATGATGGCGGATTTCATACCGCTTGCCAGACGATCATATTTTCCGGCGCCAACGTTCTGTCCACCGTAAGTTGCCATGGTAGAACCGAGTGCGTCAAACGGGCACACCATAAACATCGAAATACGGCTGCCGGCCGTCATGGCTGCCACGGCGCCTGAACCTAAGGTGTTGACAGCAGTCTGCAGAATGACGCTTCCGATGGCGGTAATGGAATACTGCAGACCCATAGGAAGTCCCATAATCAGAAGATTTCTTACATAGGAAGCATCCAGTACCCAGTCGGAGCGCTTCAGGTGCAGAATGTCAAATTTCCGGATGATCACGAAAAGACACAGCACACCGGAAACCGCCTGCGATAAAACGGTAGCAAATGCGGCACCAAAAACTCCCCAGTGCAGACAGATGATAAAGAACAGATCCAGTCCGATATTTAAGACAGCCGCAATGATCAGAAAAATGACCGGCGTGATGGAATCCCCCAGAGAACGCAGGTAGGAGGAGAGTATATTATAAAGGATGGTGGCTGGTATGCCGGCAAAAATAACAACAATATAATTGTAGGACAGGTCGATAATATCGGAAGGTGTCTGCATCAGCACCAGAATCTGCCGACAGAAAATGACGGTCAGTGCCGTGAGAACACCGCCGATGAGAACCGACAGAATGGCGGAATTACCGACATATTTGCGCACGCCGTCATAGTCGCGCGCACCGAACCGCTGGGCAACCGGCAGACCGAAACCGTTGCAGATTCCCTGACAGAATCCTATGATCAGAAAATTGATACTTCCGGTTGCCCCAACTGCAGCAAGTGCCGTCACGCCGAGATAGCGGCCGACAATGATGGTGTCCATGAGACTGTAAAACTGTTGAAACAGCATACCGAACAGAAGCGGTACGGCGAAACCGAGAATCAGTTTCATAGGGGAACCGCTGGTCAATTCTTTTGTTGTACTTCTTGCCATAATGATTTACTCCTTTTATATTTTAAACAAAACTGCAAATGCTAGGATATTTTATCACGATTGTGTAAAACTACAAGAGGAAAAAATGCTGAAATTCCATTTTTTTTGCTTTTTTTTTGCCGCGTCAATTCTTTACATTTGAGGAAGAATGCGGTAGAGTGGTAAGTGACTGTAATATTGTACATATAAAGGAGATTAAAGTTGAAAAACTGGGAAAAAAATATACGTAAGGTTGTTCCCTATACACCGGGAGAGCAGCCAAAGAAATCACAGATCATCAAGTTAAATACCAATGAAAATCCATATCCGCCGGCACCGGGGGTAAAGGAAGCACTGGCACATTTTCATACGGATGATCTGCGGCTGTATCCGGATCCGGTGGTGACAGATCTGGTGGATGGGATTGCACAATTCTATCAGGCAGATCCTTCACAGGTCTTTGTCGGTGTCGGATCGGATGATGTGCTTGCAATGCTGTTTATGACCTTCTTTAATTCAAAGAAGCCGATTCTGTTTCCGGATATTACCTATTCCTTTTATGACGTGTGGGCAGAAATGCTTCGCATTCCGTATACACAGATTCCGCTGGATGATGCATTCCGCCTGAATCCGGCAGATTATAAATGTGAAAATGGTGGAATCGTATTCCCAAATCCGAATGCGCCGACCGGGGAACTTCTTCCGGTATCTGCCATCGAGGAGATCATTCAGGCAAATCCGGATGTGATTGTGATCGTGGATGAGGCATATATTGACTTTGGAGGAGAGAGTGCACTGCCTCTGATTGATAAATATGATAATGTAATTGTGGTACAGACATTTTCCAAGTCACGTTCTCTGGCGGGGTCGAGGATTGGCTTTGCCATCAGTAATCCGACACTGATTAAATATTTAAATGATGTGAAGTATTCCTTCAATTCATACACGATGGATCGTATCACCATTGCTTTGGGAACAGCATCTATCCGTGACCGGGCATATTTTGAGCAGACGACAGAGAAAATCATAAAGACAAGAGAGTGGACCAAAGAGCAGCTTCGGGCACTCGGGTTCGTATTTGGTGATTCCAAAAGCAACTTTATTTTTGCCATGCATCCGGATGTTTCCGGTGTGGAACTGTTTGAAGCACTGAAGAAAAACGATATTTATGTGCGGCATTTTGGCAAGCCGGCACGGATCAACGAATATCTGCGTATCACAATCGGTACGGATGAGCAGATGCATAAACTGATCGATTTTCTGAAAAAATATTTAAATAAATAAAGCGAGGATTTTTTATGTTGACAAAATACTTGTGGGTATTTTTTGTTTCCATGGTACCACTGGTGGAACTGCGCGGTTCCATTATTATTTCGCAGGGACTGCAGCTGCCGGTACTTTCTTCTTATATTGTGGCAATTATCGGAAATATGCTGCCGGTGCCGGTGATTTATCTGTTTGCACGGAAAGTTCTGGTATGGGGAGCGGATAAACCGGTGATTGGAAAGTTTTTTTCCTGGTGTCTGGAGAAGGGAGAAAAGGGCGGAAAGAAATTACAGGAAAAAGCAGGCCGGGGGCTGTTTATCGCACTGCTCCTGTTTGTAGGAATTCCGCTTCCGGGAACCGGTGCATGGACAGGAACACTGGCGGCCAGTATTCTGGACATGGATTTTAAATCAACAATTATCGCCGTCATGCTCGGGGTTCTGCTTGCAGGAATTATTATGATGGTGCTCAGTGTGGCAGGATTCGGCATGTTTTTGAAATAACCAAGGAAGTAATTAATCAATGAAAGACAAGAAAAAAACCAAGACGATTCCGCGTCAGGTGCGCTGGGATAAGCTTGATAATACAGCACATCTTTTCCCGTCCATTGCGGGGGAGAGTATGACAAACGTGTACCGGATCAGTGTGACCTTAAAAGAAGAGGTTCAGGTGGAATTTCTGCAGCAGGCGCTGGACATGATTCTGCCGAAATTCGATGGGTTTAATCTTCGGATGCGCACAGGCGTATTCTGGTATTATTTTGAAGAGAACGGAAAAAAGGCGCCGAAAGTCACGGAAGAGGCGATGTTTCCATGCCGGTTTATCCGGCAGAACAAAAACCGCAATTATCTGTTCCGTGTGACCTATTATAAGTCAAGAATCAATCTGGAAGTGTTTCATGTACTGACCGATGGCATGGGAGGCATTAATTTCCTCCGGGAGCTGACGTATCAGTATCTGCGTCTGGTGCATCCGGAACTGGCGGAAAAAGAAGGAAACAAACTGAGCGGAGATACCTCTCTCAGCAGGGAGGACAGCTTTGTCCGCAATTACCGCAGCAGCAAGCCAAGCGGATTTAATAAAGAAAAAGCATATCTGATCAAAGAAGATAAACTTCCGGCCGGAGAATTTGGTGTCATGCATGGGCGGATGCCGGTCTCACAGCTGAAAAAGGTAGCACATGGCTATCATGCATCTTTGAATGAATATTTTGTTGCAGTCTTTGTATGGAGTGTGTATAAAGAACTGTTACACGGGATGCCGGGAGGAAAACCGATCCGAATCGCAGTGCCGGTCAATCTGCGGCCGTATTTTGATTCGGATACGACAAAAAACTTTTTTGTTATGGTATCGGCAGAATTCCGTCCACAGAAAGAGTCCTATACGTTTGAGGAAGTACTTGCATGCATACAAAGCAGCCTGCACTCCCAGATCAATAAGGAACATTTAGAGGATCTGTTTTCTTACAGTGTATCCAATCAGAGGAACCTGCTTATGCGTCCGGTGCCGTTATTTTTGAAAAATATTGCTATGCGTATCGTATATGAAAAATCTGCAGTGGCAAATACGACAACGATCACAAACATCGGTAATATCAAGATCAAAGATATTTACCAGCCCTATATAGAAGGTTTTTCGGCTTTTATAGCCATGTCAAAAGGGCAGTATCTGAAAGGAACGATCTGTTCTTACCAGGATACGCTGGTATTTACATTCAGTTCAATCTTTTCCGAGGCTCTGGTACAGAAGGCATTTTTCCGCAAGATTGCGGCGGATGGTGTGGATGTGGAGATTGAGACGAACGGAGTATATTATGAATAAATGCAAAAAATGTAATGTTGTCATATTGGACGATACGGACCGCTGTCCGCTCTGTAAACATGTGCTGGAGTCGGACGGGATACCGGGAGAGAGCCGGTATCCGGATGCCATTGCAACGGCGCGTAAATTCCGGTTTGTGGAGAATCTGGTACTGTTTATCTCCATTGTGGCGGAGTGTCTGCTGATTGCCATCAATTTTCAGGTGGACAGGGAAGTGGCATGGAGCCTTGTAATTGGTATCATTCTTTTATATGGAAATGTGGTGCTTCGCATGGCGATTCTGGGAAAATCCGGATATCTGGCCAAAACCGTCTGTCTGGTACTTCTTGCCATTGTAATGCTTCTTGGAATTGATTATCTGACCGGATACCGGCGCTGGTCGTTAGACTATGTGTTTCCGGGGGGAATCATTGCCATTGATCTGGCGTTGTTTATCCTGATTCTGATAAACCGGAGAAACTGGCAGAGTTATATGATGTCGGAACTGCTGACGATATTGCTGAGCATTGTACCGGTGGTATTACTGCAGATGAGAATCATTCATTTTCCATATCTGGCATGGGGGTCCCTCGGGGTATCGGTATTTTTATTCCTTGGAACACTGATTCTTGGTGATCAGCGTGCACGAACCGAACTGAAACGGAGATTTCATATATGATAGAAAGCGAAGCGAGTGTAAAAGGACGTGTGGTGGCAGAAATGCTGTCACATTTTACCAATGATTTGAAAATCGGAAAAAAAATAAAGAGCGGAGAGCTGCGCAAGCGGATGATAGAGCCGCCATGGATTCCACCGGCAATGTTTAACCTGACAGGAATCAATATGGATCATTTTACGATGAAACTTTTGTCGTTAAAGGAAAATCCAAACACGGATTACGTGATTCTGCAGTTACACGGCGGTGGTTATACGGGAGCTGTGCGCAATGCGTATTATGTGTTTGCAGGATTATATAACGAGCTGAGCCATGGATGCAATGTGCTTACTCCGGATTATCGTGTGGCCCCGGAGAATCCATATCCGGCAGCACTTGAAGATGCATTGGCATCATACCGCTGGCTGCTTTCCAAGGGATATTATGGAGAACAGATTATCCTTGCCGGAGATTCGGCAGGCGGTGGACTGGCGATGGCACTCTGTATGTATTTGCGGGATCATAATATGCCGGTACCGGGAGGAATCATAGCCATGTCTCCGTGGACGGATCTGACGGCCAGCGGGGAGTCTTATGAGACCAATTATGAGAAAGATCCACTGTTTGGAAATACGAAGGAGAGTCTGATTTACCAGAATGATTATCCGGGGGAACATGACCGGATGGACCCGTATATTTCTCCGCTGTTTGGGGATTTCCGGGGATTTCCGCCAATGCTCATACAGGTTGGATCGATTGAGATGCTTCTGAGTGATTCGGTTTCGGTAGCGGCAAAGGCAAGGGAGCAGGGGGTAAAAGTGCGCCTGTCTGTTTATGAAGGGATGTTTCATGTGTTCCAGATGGCATATCTGAATATTCCGGAATCAAAGAAGGCATGGGCAGAAGCCGGCAAATTCATTGATGTGCTGCGCACGGACAGCAGACTGTAAAAATTATTACAAAAATGGCGCGGAATTTTTTCACATATTGCATAAACGCCTAGATACGTCTACATTTCCATGGAGTAAGCCTCCACATGATGTAGAAATGTGGGTTGACAATAACACAAGATGTAGTGTAGTCTTGTATTTGTT
>SKEC01003113.1_pt1 | contig 10182 bp, 8 predicted proteins | sample 4826641 | NCBI WGS metagenome assembly SKEC01 (sample SAMN11008819, study PRJNA524170) | human gut metagenome | biome: Human fecal sample; material: Feces; isolation source: fecal sample from pouch patient p18, p21 | host: Homo sapiens | place: Israel: Tel-Aviv | collected 2015-12-22
GCCCCGCGCCGCTGCTGCGCTGCGCCCTCGATGCTGGGCGGGTAGGTACCCCGGGGGATGGCGCGCACATTGTTGTCGATCATGGCGGCGATCTTGCGGGGATTCTTTACCACCACCTCGTAGGCCTTTTCCTTGGGCAGATAGTAGAACTGCGCCAGCATATCCTGCGTGGTGCGGAAGAACAGCGGCGGCTGATTGTCGGCATCCTTAAAGCCGTTGCCCGCCTGCAATACGGCGCGGTAGATCGCATCCTCCGGCTCGGTAAAGTGCACGTCGCCGGTAGCAATGACCGGCTTGTGCAGATCCTCGCCCAGCTTGATGACGGTGCGGTTGAATTCCTTGATCCGCTCCTCGCTGTCCACCTTGCCATCCCGCACCATATAGGCGTTGTTGCCCAGCGGCTGGATCTCAAGGATATCGTAATAGGCGGCGATCTTTTTTAGTTCTTCGTAGCTGGTGCCGTCCACGATGGCGCGGTACAGCTCGCCCGCTTCACAGGCGCTGGTGAGCAGCAGGCCGTCCCGGTACTTGTTCAGCAGGCTGCGGGGCACGCGGGGCTTTTTGAAGAAATAATTGACGTGTGCTTCACTGACGATCTTGTACAAGTTTTTCAGGCCCATCTGGTTTTTGACCAGAATGATGAGGTGATAGTATTTCTTTTTCAGCACCTCGCGGTTGCCGCCAAGGCCGGTGTTGATCTCGCTGACCTTCGTCACCTCTTTTTCCGCAAGGTCGTTCAGCATCACGCAGAAGATACGTCCCAGCGCAGCGGAGTCCTCGCAGGCGCGGTGCGCTTCGTAGGCAGGCAGTTCCAGATGCTTATTGATGGTTCCCTGTTTATAGTTGTGCAGACCCGGGTACATGGTCTGTGCCATGGTCAGAGTGTCGATATAGGTAGGTTCCAACTTGACGCCGCTGCGCTTGGCAGCTGCCCGTAAAAAGCGCATATCAAAGGCGTGGACGTTGTGCCCCACCAGAATGCGGTCGCCCGCAAAGGCAAGAAAGGCTTCCAGCGCTTCCTTTTCACCGGGCGCATCCGCCACCATCTCGTTGGTGATGCCGGTCAACTCAGTAATCTTGGGGGTGATGGGCTTGCCGGGCTTGACGAAGGTGTCGAACTCCTCCACCACCTCGCCGTTGCGGATGATGACCGCGCCGATCTCGGTAAGGTACTCCACCCCAGGATCAAGACCGGTGGTCTCGGTGTCGAACACGCAGAACTCGCCGTCCAGCGGCTGATCCTTTACGCCGTAGACGCAGGGCACCATGTCGTCCACAAAGTAGGCTTCGCACCCGTAGATGAGCTTGAAATCCGGGTCTTTTTTGTGGATGTCATCGGCTGCCAGCATGGCTTCCGGGTAGCCCTGACACACGCCGTGGTCGGTGATGGCAATGGCGGGGTGTCCCATGCGGTGCGCCAGCTTGACGATGCCGCCGGGGTCGCAGAAGCCGTCCATGCTGGAAAGCTTGGTGTGCAGATGCAGCTCCACCCGCTTTTCAGGGGCGGTATCCTCCCGCTTTTTGCGCTCCACGATCAGCACATCGTAGGGGTACACGATGTAGTCGTGCTCGTATTTATCGTAGGAGCAGTCACCCCGCACGATGACTGTGCTGCCCTTGCTGATGCCCTCCCACTTGGAGCAGTCCTCCCCTTCCTGTGCGCGGACCTTCAGGTTGATAGAGCCGGTATAGTCGGTGATGGACACAGTATAGATCTTGCGGTAGTTGCCCTTGACCTCGGTAAAGAACACATCGCCCCATATCATGCACTTGCCGCCCTCGCCGCCCAGATCCTTGAGAGGCGTAAGGTTTTTGGGGGTAAACATTTTGCCGTGGAAGATGGTGACCGGCTTGTCGGTAAGGTTGAGCCCCTCCACCTTGATAGACGGTGCGGTGTTCTTTTTCTCAAACTTGACCACCGGCGGTGCGATCTTGCGCTCCAGCTTTTCTTCCATTTGCTGCTGCTCAGCCGCAGTCACCGCGCTTTGCAGCGTCACCTTGGGGGTAACGCCGGTATGCTCAGCAATGCGCTTGGCAAGCAGCTCCTCAAAGCCCATCTCCTGCAAAAACTTTGTGCCGTGGCACACCCCCACCGTGATGTTCTGCCCGGTAATGGAGATGCTGCTCCTGTCCAGAAAGCCGTTGATGGGCACGCCGTCCCGCTTCATGTCCTCCAGCAGGGTGCGCAGGGCGTGCTCGTCCAGCATGGCATAGCCGAACAGGTTTTTGATCTTCAGCTCAAAGCCCTCATAGTCCGGCTGCAGGGAAGCCAGCAGGCGGGCGCAGAGGTTCTGATCCAGCGGGGCGGCGCTGCGCAGAGTAAACTCGACCTGCCGGTCCTGCCGCAGCATCCGGGCGTGCTCCACGATCACCTGCCCGAAGCAGGCCGCAAAATCCGGGTCCGCCATAAACTGCGGCCACAGCTGGGAAACAAGTGGTTTCACAAATGGTACTCCTTTTTGGTGGGTTCTTTACAGCACAAACTGCCGCACCCGTTTTTGCAGGTGTGGCAGTAGGGAAAAGAATACTTACAATTTATAGATCTCGTCCATGAACTGATCCAGAATGTTATCGCCGGTCAGCTTTTTGATGGGCTTGCCGTGGATGAACAGCACGGCCTCGCCCTTGCCGCCAGCAATGCCGATATCGGCTTCGCGCGCTTCGCCGGGGCCGTTGACAACGCAGCCCATCACGGCTACCTTGATGGACTTTTTGTAGCCCTGCAGCCGCTTTTCCACCTCGTTGGCGATTTCAGTGCAGGGGTACTGGGTGCGTCCGCAGGTGGGACAGGTGATGACCTCCGGCCCGGTGACCGGGAAGCCCACAGCGCGCAGGATGTTAAAGCCTGCTTCCACCTCTTTTTCCGGCTCGGCAGCCAGCGACACACGGATGGTGTCGCCGATGCCCTCCAGCAGCATCCCGCCGATGCCCATGCCGCTTTTCAGCAGACCCATCTGGTAGGTGCCGGCTTCGGTGACGCCCACATGGAGCGGGTAGTCGGTGACGGCGCTGAGCTGGCGGTAGGCTTCCATCATGCGGGGCACGTTAGAGTTCTTGATGGAGATGACGATGTTGTTAAAATCGAACTTTTCCAGCAGCCGCACATGGTACAAAGCGCTTTCCACCATGGCCTCCGGGGTGGGTGCACCGTAACGGGCAAGAATGTGCTTTTCCAGACTGCCGCCGTTGACACCAATACGGATAGGGATGTTCTTCTGCTGGCAGGCATCCACCACTGCCTTTACCCGGTCGTCGTCACCGATGTTGCCCGGGTTGATGCGGATCTTGTCCACACCCACGTCCGCGCAGGCCAGCGCTGCCTTGTAGTCAAAGTGGATATCCGCCACGATGGGGATGTTCACCGCGTTCTTGACGGCTTCGATGCACTTTGCATCCGCCGGGCTGGGGCAGGTCACCCGCAGGATCTGGCAGCCTGCAGCTTCGCACCGCTTAGCCTGTGCCACATTGCCTTCGATGTCCTCCACCGGCACATTGAGCATGGTCTGCACCGCAATAGGGTTGCTGCCGCCGATGGTCACATTGCCGATCTTCACTTCACGTTTTTTCTGCCGCATAAGGGTTCCCCTTTCTTATACTGTCCCGGTGATGAGCCGGAGAATATCGTTGTAGGTTGCAAAGAGCATCAGCCCGAACAGCAGCCCGAAGGTTGCAAGGGTGAGCACGCTTTGCAGCTTTTCCGGCACTGTATGGCCGGTGACGCCTTCAATGACCAAAAATACTACCTTACCGCCGTCCAGCGCCGGGAATGGCAGCAGGTTGAGGATGCCAAGGTTGACGGTGATGAGCGCCAGCATCTCCAGCAGATCCTGCCAGCCGTAGCTGGCGGCCTGCCCGATGGCCGATACGATGCCCACCGGGCCGGAGAGGTTGTTGATGCTCTCCCGCCCGCGCACTAAGTCCACAAGGGAGGTGAACACGATGCGCCCATAGTACAGCACGCTGTTGCCTGCCTCCCGCAGCACGTTGCCGGGGGTCTTTTCCAGCCCGTAGACGGAAAAGCCGATGCTCATGTGGGTCTCGCCCTTTTCGTCCTGCCATGTGTCAAACTGTACCCTCGGCAGATGCACCTTTTGGCCGTTCCGCAGCACGGTGAAATCCGCACTGTAGGACTGGGTGCGCACCAGCTCATACAGGATATCATTGGCCACAAAGCAGCGGCGGCCGTTCACCGCCAGAACCTTGTCCCCTGCCTGCAGGCCGGTCTGCCCGCAGAGCGCGCCGTCCTGAATGGCGTAGATGGTCTTGCTGGTGATGGGCTCATTCTGGGCGGCGATGAGGATCACCAACACCACAAAGCCCAGCACAAAGTTCATGACTGCACCAGCTACCATGACCAGTGCCCGCTGCCATACCGGCGCTTCATTCAGGGGGACGCCGGTGAGCTGCACAGATGCTTCCGTCTCCGGGGCGGGCTGTTCCTGCACAGTATGGGCAACTTCTGCCTGCTGGCTTTCGGGGCTTTCCTCTCCTTCCAGCGCTACAAAACCGCCCACGGGCAGGGCGCGCAAGCTGTACTGGGTGCCCTTATGGTTCTTTTTCCAGAGCACCGGCCCCATGCCGATGGAAAACTCGTTGACCTGAATGCCGCAGAGCTTTGCCACAGTAAAATGCCCGAATTCGTGGATGGCGATCACCGCGCTGAACACAAGCAGCGCAGCAAGGATGGTGATAATAAATGACATTCGTTCTCCCATATCGCCCCGGAGCCGTTACAAAAACAGCGCCGGGGCGTATATTGCTGATAAAGCGTTACAGATGTGCCCGCACGAATGCGCGCGCCATGCGGTCGCACTCGTACACATCTGCCAGCGTATAGTCGCCGCCAAAGCTGTCGCTGTCCACAACAGCTTCCACCAGACGGCCGATATCCAAAAAGCCGATCTTATCCTCAAGGAACAGCTTAACGGCTTCCTCGTTGGCACCGTTGGCGGCGCAGGGGCCAAGACCGCCCTTGCGGATGGCCTTTTTGCAGGCGGCAAGGCAGCGGAAGGTCTCTTCGTCAGCCACATCGAAGGTGAGCAGCTTCAGGGTGGTAAAGTCCAGTTCCGGCACTACGCCCGGCACACGCTTGGGGTAGGTCAGGGCGTACTGGATGGGGATGCGCATATCCGGCACACCCAGCTGGGCAATGATCGAATTATCGCTGAACTGCACCGCAGAGTGGACGATGCTCTGGCGCTGCACCACGATCTGAATTTTTTCCGGGGGCAGACCGAAGAGCCATACGGCCTCGATGAGCTCCAGACCCTTGTTCATCAGGGTGGCAGAGTCGATGGTGATCTTTGCGCCCATGTGCCAGTTGGGGTGCTTGAGGGCGTCTGCACGGGTCTTGCCGCGCAGCTGCTCGGTGGTCATGCCGAAGAAGGGGCCGCCGGAGGCCGTGAGCAGAATTTTGGTCAGGCTGGGAGCGCTCTCCTTATCCTGCAGGCACTGGAAGATGGCGGAGTGCTCGCTGTCCACAGGCAGCAGCTGCACCCCGTGCTTTGTCACAGCCTGCGTGACCAGATGACCGCCGGTGACAAGGCTTTCCTTGTTGGCCAGCGCCAAGTCATGGCCGCTCTCGATGGCGCACAGGCTGGCACCAAGACCGGCAATGCCCACCACGCTGTTCAGCACCACATCCGGGCCGTCCAGCGCAGCCAGTTCCTTCAGCCCCTCCGGGCCGGTGAGCAGCTTGGGTGCATTTGCCCGGCCGGCCAGCGCGGCGTCCAGCTTTGCGGCGGCATCCGGGTCGGTCATGCAGACATATTTCGGGTGGAACTCCTCGATCTGCTGCAAGATCTTTTCCACATGGCTGTGGGCAGAAAGGCCGTAGACCTCGTACCCTTGGGCGCGGATGACATCCAGACTCTGGGTACCGATGGAGCCGGTAGAACCCAACAGCGTTATTTTTTTAGACATGATAGTTTCCTCCTCTGTATCAGACGTAGAACACGGCGGTGATGACCATGGTCACGAAGGGCGCAATGAACATCACACTATCGAAGCGGTCCAGAATACCGCCGTGACCCGGGAAGATGGTGCCGTAGTCCTTGATGCCGCATTGACGCTTGACCACACTGGCAAACAGGTCGCCGTAGATGCCCAGCACTGCAGCGATGCAGCCCAGCAGCGCGATGATGACATACATGGAGACCCCGATATTAGAGCGGGTAAAGGCTTCCATGCGGTTAGCCGCCATGGAGTAGATGATGGTAGCGACCACGCCGAACACCATGGTGCCCAGCACGCCGCCGATGGCACCCTCCACCGTCTTTTTGGGGCTGACCACCGGGCACAGCTTGTGCTTGCCAAAGGCGCGGCCTGCAAAGTAGGCGCAGGTGTCGCCGCCCCATGCAAAGCAGAGGATTAGCAGAATAAAGAAAACCGCGTCATAGCCGAATTTTTCCACCGGCAGACGCTCCTTGAGCAGGATGAAAGAGTAGAAGCAGAAGATCACGATGCCCGAAAACACCAAAAGACCGCTGGCCTTCTGGTAGCTGATGGTGCCGTTGCGCACCACCAGATAGATGGCAAAAAAGGTGACCAGCACAAAGGACATGGGCATGACCAGCTTGCGCATGGCACTGTAACTGGAAAGCATGACCAGCAATGTGTAGGGTACCAGCACTGCGTACATGAGCCAGTCCTTTTTTTCAAAGCCGAGGGCGTTGTAAATTTCATGGACAGCGATCAGGGTGATGGCTGCGATCACCAGATTGAACACCATGGTGTTGAAGGTAAACATCACGCCGATGAGCACAAGAATGCCCACGATCGCAGTAATAATGCGCGTTTTCATAGGTTTCGATCTCCTTTGTTCTTCCGGCAGCAGCCCCTTGCGGAGCAGCGCGCTCCGACCCGAGGAAGTACCGGGTCTGCCGGGTCTGCACCATGGGCGCAGGGTTTGCAATACGGATACTGCGCCGCTCAGATGCCGCCGAACCGGCGGCTGCGGTGGTTGAACTCTTCAATGGCGGTATCCAGATCGGCACGGGTAAAGTCCGGCCAGAGCACATCCATCTCCACCAGCTCCGAATAGGCGGCCTGCCAGAGCATGAAGTTGGACAGCCGCTTTTCTCCGCTGGGACGCAGGATAAAGTCCGGATCCTTCTGTCCGGCGGTGTACATGGCATCGCTCATCATCTGCTCGTTGATGTCCTCGGGGCGGATCTCGCCTGCCGCAGCCTTTGCAGCCAGCTGCTGTGCTGCGCGCACGATCTCCGGGCGGCCGCCGTAGTTGATGGCGATGTTCAGGGTCATGCCGGTCTTGCAGACAGAGTCCCCTTCCAGCTCGTTCATCATCTTTTGCAGTTTGGGATCCAGCGCGGTGCGGTCGCCTAAGAACTTAATACGGATATTGCGGTTCTTGTAGTCAAAGCCCTCGATGAGGTACTGGGCGAACAGCTTCATGATGGCACCCACCTCTTCCAGCGGGCGCTTCCAGTTCTCGGTAGAGAAAGCATAGAAATACACCGATGCTACGCCAAGTTCATCGCAGTAGTTGGCAATAACCTTAAACACCTCCGCACCCTTTTTGTGTCCTGCGGTGCGGGGCAGGCCGCGGTTTTTCGCCCAGCGGCCGTTGCCGTCCATAATGATGCCGATGGAAAGCCCTTCAGCAAATTCTTTGGGGTGTGTCATTTATACCTCCCGGCAGCAAGGCTGCCTGCAAAAAGTGCCGCGCACCTTCCACCAGCGCACGGCACCTCCCAATCGTTATTGTGTGCTGCGGATCAGACGGCCATGATCTCCTTCTGCTTTTCTTCCACGGCAGCATCAATGTTCTTGATATACTTATCGGTCAGCTTCTGGACATCCTCTTCCATGGTCTTCTGGGTGTCCTCGGTCAGCTCGCCGGCCTTCTTCATGGCCTTGGCCTTATCCATGGCATCGCGGCGCACATTGCGCACAGCCACCTTGGCATCCTCGCCCAGCTTGGAGACTTCCTTTGCCAGCTGCTTGCGGCGCTCCTCGTTGGGTGCGGGGAAGTTCAGGCGGATGGTAACGCCGTCATCAATGGGGGTGATGCCCACATCGCTGGCCATGATCGCCTTGCTGATGGGACGCAGCAGGGTGCGGTCCCAAGGGGTGATGGTGAGGGTGCGTGCCTCAGAAACGGCCACAGCGGCCAACTGCTGGATGGGGGTGGGTGCACCGTAGTAATCCACGACCACCTTATCCAGCACGGCGGGGTTTGCACGGCCTGCGCGCACCGCAGCCAGCTCGCGGCTCAGGTGCTCCACAGAGCTCTTCATCTTATCTTCGAAAACCTTGGTGTTGCTGCTCATTGTCGTTGTTCTCCTGTTTCTTTATTCTATTGATCCATGCAGGCAGCGCACTGCGCCGCTGCTGCTCTATCCAATCGTATGCAGTTGCACCGGGGCGCTATGCTCAGCCCTCGTAGACCAGCGTGCCCACGTTTTCGCCCTGCACAGCCCGTGCGATGTTGTCCGGGTCGGCCAGATCAAACACCAGAATGGGCAGCTTGTTGTCGCGGCACAGGGTAGCTGCGGTGCCGTCCATAACGGCCAGCTGATCCTCCAGCACCTTGGTAAAGGTAAGGGTATCGTACTTTTTGGCATCCGGGTACTTGTGGGGGTCCTTATCGTAAACGCCGTCCACCATCGTCGCCTTGAACATTACATCGGCGCTCACCTCTACGGCGCGCAGGGCGGTAGCCGTATCGGTAGAGAAGAAGGGGTTGCCGGTGCCGCCGCCGAACACAGCGATCTTGCCCTCGTCCATGGCGCGCAGAGCATCCTTGCGGGTAAAGGCAGGGGCCACCTGCGGCATGGTGATCGAGGTGAACACCTCGGTGGGCACACCCAGCTGCTCCAGCTTATCAGAGACAGCCAGTGCGTTCATCACCGTAGCCAGCATACCGATCTTATCAGCCAGCGTGCGCTCCATCTTACCGCTGGAGCGGCCGCGCCAGAAGTTGCCGCCGCCTACCACGATGCCGATCTGCACGCCCAGCTCGTGGGCCTTTTTCACGCCGCCGCAAATGGCGTCCATGGTGGGCTCGTCAAAGCCCATGCCCTTTTCGCCGCCCAGCGCCTCGCCGCTGATCTTCAGAAGGATACGCTTATATTTCAATGCCATAATCCAAACACCACCTGTTTTATCTTTCGCCGGATAGCCCGGCATTTTTACTATACTATATTTTACAATAAAACTCCCACAATGTAAACAGTCAAACGTGCCGTTCTTCGCAAAGCTTTTGTGAACGAATGCGCAGCGCCCGCAAAGCCTGCTTTTGTTCCGGGGGGATGCGGTAGCTTTCCACCGCTTTCTGAATGGTCTTGTTGTGCGTCCACACGTCCAGCCGCCTTTCGGTCAGCCACGGCAGTGCCGCTGCCGGCTGCTTTGCCAGTGCAGTGGCAAAATACCACGCCCGCATCATATTGACATAGTATTCCTCGCTGTGCACCGCCGCAACCCAAGCCAGATATTCCGGGCTGAAGGCATCATCCAGATAATACCGCATCAGCATCCCGATCCCGTAGCGCACGGTATACACTTGGTCAGAGCCCAGCCAGCGCCGGATAGCGGTCAGCAGTTCCGGCTTATGCTGCGCAAACACCTTGGGGCTGAAGCTATCGCAGACTGCCCAGTTATCCACATAGGGCAAAAAGCGCTCAGTTGCCGCCAGCGCTGTGCCGAAATCCCGGATAGGCTCCAGCAGAAAGGCGTGGAGAGCGTTTTCTTCATAATAAAAATGCGGCAGATCTTGCACAAACACCTCCGCTTCCGGGGTATCTGTCAGCTGCTTTGCCAGCTTACGCAGCAGCGGCACCCGCACCCCGATCACCGTTTCCGGTGGCAGGGTGGGCATCAGGCGGCTGTAAAAGACCTGATATTCCTTGTCTTGCAGCGCAAACAGCTGCGCACGGATCGCATCCACTTCCGGCATTTTACCACTTCCCTTCTGGACTATTGTACCAGATGGGCGGGAAAATGCAAAGAGAAAAGGCTCCACCTTTTCAGATGAAGCCTTTGGGTTATCCCGCGCTTTCTATAATAGTATCCCCGTTTCTGTTTTTCCTGATTATTTATCCAACCCTCTGGCGTTTATCCAGCCGCATTTTGTCAGCTATCATCGCGATGAACTCCGAGTTGGTAGGTTTGCCGCGCAGGTTGTGGATGGTATAGCCGAAGTAGCTGTTGAGGGTGTCTACG
>SKEC01001890.1_pt1 | contig 10171 bp, 7 predicted proteins | sample 4826641 | NCBI WGS metagenome assembly SKEC01 (sample SAMN11008819, study PRJNA524170) | human gut metagenome | biome: Human fecal sample; material: Feces; isolation source: fecal sample from pouch patient p18, p21 | host: Homo sapiens | place: Israel: Tel-Aviv | collected 2015-12-22
ATATAATGTTGGTAATACTTGTGGTAATATTCGTGGTGATACTTGGATATATATACATGAATCGTCATGTAAAATTTAAAGACTCCAACATGGCATATGAGATAAGCAGAACAATTGGACCAAACGTTAATCCAGAGAATGTAAAATATAAAGATGTATATGCTATAAAGGAATTGAATATAGGTTTTCCAGGAAAGTATGATACTTTAGAAGATATAAAACTTTGTAAAAATTTGAGGATATTAACAATAAATGGTGGAGGCGATAAATGGAAGCCATTAAAAAAAGAGGAAGACATTGATTTTTTATTATATGAGCAGGCACAAAAGTATCAAAAAGAATTATCAGATATAGTCCCAAGTTTGAAAAGAATAGAAATTTTTTCTTTTTCAAATTATTTGGAAAACTGTAATATTTCAAATTTTGATTTTTTAGCAAAATGCTGCAATATGAAAGTTATTAAGATTTACGATAGTACAGTTAGTGATTTCGGTTTTCTCAAAAATTGTTCAAAGGTAAAAGAAATATACTTATGGGGTAGCAATATAAAAGATGCAGATGATCTAAAATCGCTAAAGAATCTGGAAACGATATGCATATATGATACCCCTTTGTCAAAAGATGAAACTGAGGTAGAAAGCCTGTGTAAGGCATTTCCAAATGCAAAGATATTCATAAGTGAGGATAAGGTGCAGAATATTGACATAAAAGAGGAATAGGGAATACCAGGATAAAAATGATAGATTAAGAATTGTATATTAATTGTATATTAATTGTATTTTATAGCCATACTTTACTTTGAAAGGAATTAAAGTATGGCTATAAATATGGGTAAAAGAGATACATTTGCACAAAACGAAAGCATATCGCCCCGCCAGCTATACAGACTATACGTCTTTAATCTGCTTGGAGTCGGCACACTGGTGCTTCCAAACAATCTGGCGAAACTGGGAAAGTATGGTTTTATCTCAATCGCACTTGGTGTTTTCATGGCATGGCTATTTATGTGGATAGTAAGCGAGGTACGAGAACAGAAGAAAAGTATATATGACAGAAGCTTTGGTAAAACAGCACATGCAAAAATATTAATTTATGATTTAATTATTGCGATATACGAGCTGTCACAGGCCGCATTTCTTGCATGGATATTTGTAAAGCTGATACGTGACAGCCTTATACCGGATGAGTCATTTACAGTTGTACTTCTTGTGATAATGGCGGTATGCGCTTATGCGCTAAGTGGCGGAGTGGAGTGCCGTGCCAGGGTATACGAGGTAGTATTTTTCTTTGTGCTGATACCGCTTGCCGCTATGCTTTTGTTTGCGCTATCGGATATGAGATTAGACTATCTGATGATTAAGGACAGAGTCGGTGTGGACTTTGGCATAGCGGATATATTTGCGGGCGCATACTATGTGTTTGCAGCATCCATTTCCGTGTTCAATATACTGTTTGTAAGGGAGCGCACTGCCTCACAGATACGGGGGAGTGTGAGTAAAGCAATATTCACATATGCAGGCATTCTTTTTTTATTGTATGCAGTATTGCTTGGAAACTTCGGAAAATATTCACTGTCGGAAATAGAGTTTCCGGCTGTCGTACTGATGAGTGATGTGAAGATAAAAGGCAGCTTCTTCAAGAGGGCAGATGCACTGATGCTGTCGGTGTGGTTTTTCACGCTGTTTTCAGTACTCAATATGAGCCTTTATTATGCGGTTTTAAGATGTGAGAATTTTGCTGAAAATACGGAAAAAGTTATATTTACATTTAATAAAAACCGGCATTCCTGTAGCAATAAGCAATTTGGCTCTGACAGACAGAAAAGCCATGACAAGGAAAAGAGCACTATGAGAAGCTGGTGCATCATTTTTGTCATAGCAGTCACAGTGACCTTAGCATATATTCTTGAAAGTGGAGATGAAATCGTGAAAAAATATCTTGGATTTTTATTGTGCATAGCGATACCGGTCATAGTAGTGCTGACGATAGGTCTCATGCTCACCGGCTGCAGTGCAGTGGAACTTGAGGAGCGCTGTTTTCCGACACTTGCGGCGGTCGATATTGTAGATGTAGATACTGACGAAATAACCGATAAAGAAGTAACTGATAACAAAGCATATGTTAGCCACAGAGATGTTTCGACAAATGAAAATAGCGGATATATAGAGTTCTACTATAACATGGACAAATCATACGAACCGGAATATGCATATGATATCAAAACAGCAGTGGACAGCTTCGAGGATCGGCTGTCACAAAAAGCCGATACCAATCATTTGAAGGTGATATTAATAGGAAAAACGCTTAGAAATGATAAAGCAGCTTATTCAGACTTCATGGAATACTGCAAGACATCAAAAAAATTTCCGAGAAACACATATGTGTGCATAGCAGATGATATAAATGATATTTTTGATAACATGGGTGATTATTATGAGCAGAAAATAAATAAGGAGAATCATGAGGATGGTGAACCGATAATTACACTTGGCACATTGCTGGATGACTATACGAATGAAATTCATGAAAACCGGTAAAATTTTCCAAAAAGGATGAATAAGCTCGTCAAATAAGGCAATACTTGTTTACATGAGAAAGAAAATAATAATAACAACCATAGCAATAATATCCATTACGGCAGCGATAGTTTCAAAAAATCATACACCTGCCGCAAACACAAATAGTATAGCGTGTACAGCCGACATGCAAAAATCCATCGCCGGCAAAATCCTGCGTTTTCATGTGCTGGCAAACAGCGACAGCGAAGCAGACCAGAATGTGAAAAAGCAGGTGCGCGATGCAGTAGGGGCTTACATAGAGCCATATCTGCTGGAGTGCGAAAATATCGAAGAAACCAGAGCCACCGTAAATGACCATATGGACGAAATAATAGCGGTATCAAAGGAGACGCTTGCAGCAAACGGTTTTACATATGGCGCATCGGCAGAGCTTACACACACCGATTTCCCGGAAAAGACGTATGGAGACTATACATTTCCTGAGGGAAATTACGAGGCGCTTGAAATAACACTGGGCGATGGAGCCGGTCATAACTGGTGGTGCGTGCTGTATCCAAACATGTGCTTTAGGGGCAGTGTGTACGAGGTGGTGGAGGACGAAGCAAAGGAAAATCTTAAGGAGGTACTCACTCCGGACGAGTATGAGAGCATATTTGACAGTGGAAAATATGAAATAAAACTAAAAATCCTTGATATTTTCAGATAAAACAGTTAGTATATTCATGCTGAAAAAATATATTAAAAGAAAATATGTGATGAGAAATTATTAAAGCGTGAATTAATTTAGATATGCAAGAGGATAAGGAGAAAGAAATGACAAAGGATGTAGTAGTATCATTAAAGGGCCTGCAGCTTGCACCGGACCAGCAGTCGGATGCGGTAGAGGTGATTGCCCCGGGAGAGTATTATATAAGAAATAACAAACACTATGTGCTTTTTGAGGAGATAATGGAGGGTGAGACCCAGACACTCAAAAATATGCTTAAATTCAATGACAATTATCTTGAGTTCACCCGCAAGGGACCTATGAGTGTACATATGATATTTGAGAAGGGAAAGAAAAACCTGACATATTATTATACACCGTTTGGAAGTATCCAGATAGGTATTGATGCCACAAGCATAGAGGTAAAGGAGACTGAGGACGAGATAAGGGCAGAGGTAAAGTATGCACTTGATGTCAACTATGAATTTGTAGGCGACTGTCACATCAATATAGCTGTGAAGAAAAAAGGCGCAGCAGTCAAAATTGCATAAAAGTCTGCCAAGCCTATGGGGTAAAAAATATATAAAGCATATATGGATAAAGCATATAAAAAACAGAGCATGTGAGGATGAAAGCCATCCCACATGCTCTGTTTATGTACATGAAAATTAAATCATGATATTATTTCTGCTTAGCCTTTTTGGCAGCCTCTTTAGCAGCTTTTCTTTCAGCCTTTGCAGCCTCCTCAGCCTTGAGCTGTTCGTTGGCCTTGCTGTAGTTTTCTGCCATTCTTGCACGGAAGCCTTTTTTCTTCTTAGGCTTCTCAAGAGGTCCTCTGATACCGCGGACAGCTGTGATGTAGATACCGCTGACAGAAGCCTTAACCTCTTTCTTTAAAGGAATCTCATCAAAAATCTGCTCGTCTGCGATAAGAGACATGACTCTTGGTCCGACCTTGGCCTTGACTACAGGCAGCTTTGAGCGGCGCATAAGCTTTGGTGTCTGCTCAATAATCTGCTGTGGGAGACCGGCATCCTTTAGCTTCATACGCTTTTTGTCAATGATTAGCATATTGACTGTCTGTGATGCAGCAGCTATCTGTTCGTCCTGCTCTTCCTTTCTTTTTTGTGCTTTTTTACCGAGGATTGTTAATACTATAAATGCTACCACAAGCACTACTGCGATAACAATAAGTACGATTAATGCTGGATTCAAAACGTATCCCTCCTAAAAATTTGCTTATTTAAATTAATTCTATCAAATATGCTAAAAAAAATCAATCTTTATTGCAAGAATAGGTAAAACCGTAGTATAATAGAACTATATTTTGGAAAAGTCTTTAGAAGACGCAAAGGGGTATTTATTAATGAAGAAAATTGCTCTTTTGGCTGATGGCTGGAGAAGATATGTAATATATTCGTGGGTTGAGGGTATCATGGGAGGCTCTAAAGAGCTGGGACTGGATGTGTGCCTGTATTTTTACAACACCAACGGAACCTGGAGTCAGGATTCAAAGTTTAACAAAGGCGAGTATGCGCTGAACGATTTGCCTGATTTAAACAGTTTCGACGGAGTGGTATTTGACTGCACCAATACGACCAACCTGGATGAGATACAGTATATGGTCAGAAAGCTTCAGTCGGTAAATGTGCCGGTAGTGAGTATCGGGTATAAGGTTGATGGGTTTTACTATGTAGGCAACGATAATAAGAGGCTGTTTCGCAAGGTAATGGATCATATGTACTATGCGCATGGCTGCAAAAGCTTTGTGTTTGCAGGTGGTCCGCCGTATCATTATGAGAACAGAATGCGTTTTGAGGCCTTCAAGGAGGCTTTAAGTGATTATGGCATACCACTTACAGCTGATATGTACATGTTTGGTGATTTTGATTATCAGACAGGCGTCAGGTATATGAGTGATTGGCACGAGAGCAAAAAGCCGTTACCGGATGTCTTTTTATGTGCAAATGACAATATAGCAGCAGGACTGTGTGCGACAGCAGAGGTTCTTGGATACAAGGTACCACAGGATTTTAAGGTCACAGGCTTTGACAATCTGGATAAGGCTGCGTATTTTAACCCACAGATTACAACAGTGGATAACAACAGGGGCAATATAGGCAGAAATGCTCTTGAGATATTTAAGGCGCTTTGGAATGGCACGGGCGATGCTTCTGATAAATACCTTGATTCTGAGTTTATCCCGGCTGAGAGCTGCGGATGCCCTAATACCGGCAGAGTGGATTATCGTAATTACATAAAGAATATTATCAAAGGCTCCGTTGCAAAAGAGCAGGAGGAGGATGCAGTAATGATTCTCCAGAAAGAGCTCGAGGAGTGCAATGAATACTATGATTTGTTTGAGAGATACTCTGACTATATACAGAGCATGAAGTGTGACGGAGTGTATGTGGTCGGTGTTTCTGATCTGGCAGCTGCAAGGAACAATGCACACTTTAGGAAGCATGGCTATGATATTGACGACGAGGTTGTACTCTATGCGGATGACAATGACAATGGAAAGCTTGAGTTTAAGAGTGTAAATGACCTTATGCAGTACATGCAGAGTGTAGATAAAAACACCTGTTATATGTATTACTCGCTGCATTTCAGGGACGAGATAGTGGGCTATGTAATACTCAGGAATCCTGAGTTTTTGTACGACCATCCTGAGCAGTTTGATATACAGTCTGCCTTGCTCAAGAAGCTTGAGAATCTTTTTAAGCAAAAGGTACTTGAGAATACAAATAATGAGCTTAAGAATCTCTACAACCATGATGCGCTCACAGGCCTATACAATCGTGTGGCATGCAATGAGATGGTCATTCCTATGTTTGCTGAGCTTGAAGACCAAAATGTCGGCTGCACCATAGTATTTCTCGATGTGGATGATTTCAAGGACATAAATGATACATACGGACACCAGTACGGTGACGAGCTTTTAAAGACTGTGGCGAGGGTGCTTGATGAGCAAAAGCCTGAAGGAAGTATGGTATATAGATTCGGTGGAGATGAATTTATCGTGTTTATCCCTGGGGACAGACATGACACTGCTGAGAAGTATATAAAGCGCGTGTATGATATCATGGAGCAGCACAGCCTGTTTATCAGTCACGGCATCATATATACGAAGCCGGGCAGTGGTAAGAGCTTTGACGATTATCTCGTAAGTGCTGACACAAAGATGTATCAGCTTAAGCAGCAGCATAAGCAGAAAAAGGATAGCAATTTCTTAAAGGGAGTGGATATTTCATCCGTTCCTATGATGGTTGACAATAATATACAAATAATGGATAGGGAAGGTCATGTGTGCAGGGTATTTGATTTTTTAAAGCTGAATAATGTAAATTCAGTCCGTCTGCGCATATGGAATGAGCCTGATAAGGTGCCGGAGTCTAAGGGGTATTGCAGTCTTACATATGTTCTCGAGATGGCTCATGTCATTAAAAAATACAAAATGCATTTTCTGCTTGATTTTCATTATTCGGATTACTGGGCAGATCCGGGACAGCAGAATAAGCCTGATGCGTGGAAGAATTTAAGCTTTGATGAGCTGAAGGAGGCAGTGCACAAGTACACATATGATGTGCTATACAGATTAAAAATCATGGATTGTGCGCCGGATATGGTTCAGATTGGCAATGAAATAAGGAGTGGTATGCTGTTTCCGGATGGTGCAGTGCCACAGTACAGGCAGCTGGCTGCGCTTGTAAATGAGGGAATCAGAGCTGTCAGGGAGCTGCTCCCGGAGACAAAGGTCATGATTCATCTGGATCAGGGAGGCAGATATAACTGTATTATGCCGTGGCTTGATTCTATGTTTAATGCGGGCATGCTGCCGATTGACGCGATTGGCCTTTCCTTTTATTCGTTCTGGCATGGTACCTTCATGGATTTGAAGGATACTATGAGCAGGCTCATAAAATTATATAATCTGCCGGTTTATATTGTGGAGACAGCTCATCCGTGGAGGCATTGCAAGGGAGATCATATCTCGAAGGAACTCATGGAGACTGCAGGCCTTGATGCAGGCAGCGCAGAGCAGAAGAAGTCTCTTGAAATAATCATGCAGATAGCAGCAGAGGTGTCAAAGGATACCGGAAAGACCGGTGTATACTACTGGGAGCCTGTCGGTGTGCCTGGTAAAGGCATGGGAACCTGGTTTGAGAATATGGGTATGTTTGACGAGCATGGCAGGGCTTTGCCGGGCTGGGATGCAATCAGGGACTTTGATCCGAAAAATCCGCCGATTAAAGAGCTTGATAAGTATATTGAATCACTTTATGAGTATGAAGAAACACCGGAGGTGGAGGATTTCATGAAGCTTCTTATGATTCATGGAAATCTAATCTCAAATCCTGAATTTAAGGATGGATTTAATAATTGGCAGATTGAGACAAGCCTCGAAGAAAGACAGTATACACTGGGTAAGGATGGAGTGTTTATCTCTTCGGATGCCAATTTTGACTATTCGATAAGCCAGACGGTGGATATTGAATATACCGGTGAGTATATAGCAGCGGTTGACTATAGAGGAACCAATACAACAGGTGTCGATGTCAAGCTGTTTATGGATGTGGAGGATGAAAGCGGCGTTCATACATATACAAGCGACATTTTCCCTGCTGATGTCAGGTTTGCGACACATCTGCTTAAGCCGGTAAGGCTGCAAAAGAATGCCAGGGTGACAGTAGGGCTTAGGATGCATACGCCTCCGGTAAGAAGGCAATCATAGCGGTGATTGTGATTGCACTTATCGTGGTAATTATTGCGCTTGCTGTTGTGATAAGCAACAAGAGCAAAAAGGATGGCTCAAAGAGCACAACAGAGGCAGGCACCCAGGCCGGCAGCGAGACGATGCGAAGCGGACAGTTTGACATAGACTACGCAAAGCAGGTTACAAAGCTTGCAGACTATTCAGGCATTGCAATTACTGTCTCAAACGATTATGAGATAAACGATACAGCAAAGCAGAAATATCTGACCAATGTGCTTCAGTCATATGGTGCAGATGCGTACAAGCAGGTTACAGATCGTGATACAGTTGCAGATGGCGATTATGTCAAGGTTGATTACACAGGATATAAGGATGGCAAAGCATTTGATGGTGGCTCAGCTACAGATGTGATGCTTGATGTGACAAACAACAGCCAGGTCGGCGGTTCATCCTTTATCGATGGATTTACAAAGCCTATAATCGGAGCCAAGGTGGGTGACAAGGTTAAGGGTGACGTGACTTTCCCTGAGGATTATGGCAACGATGACCTAAACGGACAGACAGTTACATTTGAGTATACAGTAAAGGGTATTTACTCAGCAGATCCTGTTGCACTTGCTGATATGACAGACGAGCAGGTCAACACAGTGTTTGGAAAGGCCGGGGTGACAACTAATGCCCAGCTTACCACACAGATTGAGAAAGATTTGAAGCAGCAGCTCTACAGCGCTGAGGTGGACAAGATAAAGAGCTACATGATTGACAACAGCACAGTTGAGATTCCTGATGAGTATCTACAGGCCAGACTCAATGAGTATATTGCTTCATTTACCAAAGAAAATGTCAAGGATGGACAGACACTTAAGAAATATTTAAAGTCCAACTACAACATGACAGTGGATCAGGCCACAGAGAAGTGGAAGGAAAATCTGACAGACCAGATAAAGACAGAGTTCATCTTTGGGCTTATAGCTGAGAAGGAAAATATCAAGATGGATGATGATGCCTTCAACAGCTATGTGGATTACATCGTATCAGCCAGCAATGGTCAGTTCAGCAAGGCTTCTGAGGTATACAAGTATTTTGGAAGCGGACACAAGGATGAGGGAAAGACATACCTTAAGAACCAGTACCTTGTAAACAAGGCTATCGATACAGTCACAGAGAAAGCAAATGTGACATTTGAGGATGGCAGTGCGGCGCCGGATACTTCAAGTGGCAGCGCGGATGCCGAATAATAACGATAAATATGCTGTCTGTGGTGATGCGCAGGCAGCTTAAATGGAGGATTAGATAATGGAACTTACAAACATACGCGAGATTTTCCGCAACAAGGACAAATTCGCTGACAAAGAGGTGACTATCGGAGGATGGGTCAGAAGCAATCGTAATTCAAAGAATTTTGGATTTATCGTGGTAAACGACGGTACATTTTTTGAGCCAATCCAGGTTGTATACGGAAATGGCTTAGACAACTATGATGAGGTTGGCAAGATCAATGTCGGAGCTGCAATTATCGTAAGGGGTACTCTTGTGCTCACTCCGGATGCAAAGCAGCCATTTGAGATTCAGGCCGCTTACGTGACTGTTGAGGGGGCATCCACACCGGATTATCCTCTGCAGAAGAAGAGACATACATTTGAGTATCTTCGTACAATCTCACACTTAAGACCTCGTACCAATACTTTTGAGGCAGTTTTCAGAGTGCGCTCACTCTGCGCATATGCTATTCACAAATTCTTCCAGGAGAGGGATTTTGTGTACGTGCACACACCGCTTATCACAGGAAGTGACTGTGAGGGTGCAGGAGAGATGTTCCAGGTGACCACACTTGATTTGAACAATCTCCCTATGACAGAGGATGGAAAGGTGGATTTCTCAAAGGATTTCTTTAATAAGCCTACCAACCTTACTGTTTCAGGACAGTTAAACGGCGAGACATATGCTATGGCATTCAAGAATATCTACACCTTCGGACCTACCTTCCGTGCGGAGAATTCAAACACCACACGTCATGCGGCAGAGTTCTGGATGATTGAGCCTGAGATTGCTTTTGCAGACCTTGAGGATGATATGATGCTTGCAGAGAGCATGCTCAAGTATGTTATCAACTATGTGCTTGAAAATGCACCTGAGGAGATGGCATTTTTCAACAATTTCGTGGACAAGGGACTCCTTGACAGATTAAGAAATGTTGTGGAAAATGATTTTGCACGTGTGACATACCAG
>SKEC01000699.1_pt2 | contig 10143 bp, 10 predicted proteins | sample 4826641 | NCBI WGS metagenome assembly SKEC01 (sample SAMN11008819, study PRJNA524170) | human gut metagenome | biome: Human fecal sample; material: Feces; isolation source: fecal sample from pouch patient p18, p21 | host: Homo sapiens | place: Israel: Tel-Aviv | collected 2015-12-22
TGCGGGCCGCGACAAACGCATTTTCACGGGAGGGGTCGTGACGGTGAACGGCATCTACAGCGCCGCTTTCTGCGAAAGCACGGCGCTGTGGTCGGTGTGCTCGCCCTCTCCGTCACGGCTTACGCCGTGCCACCTCTGGCGAAACCGTACACTTTGCACTTCAGCCGGAAACTGCACCGCCATGCCAAGGGCTCTCCCTTTGGGAGAGCTGGCGCGTAAGCGCCTGAGAGGGCGAGCCAGCTAAAGCAGCAAACGGCATCTGCGGTGATGCAAAAGGGACTGCTGCCCCAAATGGTATGCAGCAGTCCCTTAAAAAGCCGTAGGGTGACAGGCGGCTCAATATTTCTTTTCCACAGGCACGATCCAGCCCTTGGTATCGGGCAGCTTGCCCCACTGCATACCGGTCATGGTGTCGTACAGCTTCTGAGTGACAGGGCCGATCTTGCCGTCACCGATAAAGGCGTGCTCGCCCTTCCAGACCAGCTCCTTGACGGGGGAGACGACAGCGGCAGTACCGGTGCCGAACACCTCTTCCAGCTTGCCTTCACGGGCAGCAGCCATGATGTCGGCAATGGCGATCTTGCCCTCAACGACCTCGTAGCCCCAGTCCTTCAGCAGCTCGATGCAGCTGCGGCGGGTGACGCCGGGCAGCACGGTGCCCACAGTGGCGGCGGTGTACACCTTGCCGTCGATCTTGAACATGATGTTCATGCTGCCCACTTCTTCAACGTACTTCTTCTCCACGCCGTCCAGCCACAGCACCTGTGCGTAGCCCTGCTCCTCGGCCAGCTCGCCGGCCTTGATGGAAGCGGCGTAGTTGCCGCCGCACTTGGTAAAGCCGGTCAGACCCGGGGCGGCGCGGATGTACTCGTCCTCCACATAGATGCGCACGGGGTTGATGCCCTCGGCGTAGTAAGCGCCGGAGGGAGCGCAGATGATGCAGAAAATATAGTGCTTGGAAGCGTGCACGCCCAGACCCACATCATTGGCAAAGATGAAGGGGCGGATGTACAGGGAAGCGCCATCGGTGTGGGGCACCCAGTCGCGGTCCACATCCACCAGAGCCTCAACGGCCTGAATGTAGTCCTCTACCGGGATCTTGGGGATGCACAGACGGTCGGCAGAATCCTGAAAACGCTTGGCGTTGCAGTCCGGGCGGAACAGCTGCACGGTGTCGTCAGCGGTGCGGTAGGCTTTCATGCCCTCAAAGATCTCCTGTGCGTAGTGGAACACCACAGTAGCGGGGTCCAGCTCAAAGGGGCCGTAGGGAACGATGCGGGCATCGTGCCAGCCTTCGCCCTCGGTGTAATCCATGACGAACATATGGTCGGAGAACTTTTTGCCGAAGCCAAGCTTCGTCTCATCGGTGGGCTTTGCCTTGGGCGTAGCCGTGCGGGTGATCTTGATATCCAACATAGTGAGTTTCCCTCTTTCCTTTTATGCGCGTGCGCACGATTTCCGGCGCTTTATGACACAAATGTTGGTTTCTATTATAATATTCCCAGCCGGTTTTGCAAGGAATCACAAAATGTTTCATCTTTCCACCCGGTAAGTTGCACCAAATTATGAGCACAGTGGTGTGCAAACTGCCAAATCTATGATACAATAGGGGCACAGAGCACTTTGCGGGGCACAGCCCCGCTTTTCTATGGAAGGAGCATACTGCCATGATCGACAGCGTTATTTTTGATATGGACGGCCTGATGTTTGACACCGAGCGGGTCTGGGCGACCCTGTGGGAGCCGGCACTGGCCACCCTTGGGCTTTCTTATAAGGAAGGGCTGGACGTTGCCGCCCGCGGCACGGCAGGGGACACCATGCGGGCGGTGCTGCGCCGCTTCTACGGGGAAAACTGCGACACGGATGCTATCATCGAGGCGCTGCACGCACAGGCGGAAAAGGCGTTTCAGGCACCGCCGCCCAAAAAGCCCGGGCTGGACGAAATTCTGACATGGCTGGACGCGCAGCACATCCCCATGGCGGTGGCTTCCTCCAGCCGGATGGCGTCTATCCGGCATCATTTGGACGGCTGGGGCTTGACCCACTATTTTAAGGTGATCGTCTCCGGCGAGCAGTTCTCGGCTTCCAAACCCGACCCGGAGATCTTTCTGCGGGCAGCGGAAGCGCTGGGCACTGTGCCCGGCCGCACCCTTGTGTTGGAGGACAGCTACAACGGCGTGCGCGCCGGTGCCGCCGGGCACTTTGTCACCGTGATGGTGCCGGACATGGCCCCCGCCGATGACGAGATGCGCCGTCTGTACACCGCCGAGTGCCGCGATTTGTACGAAGTATTGGACGGGTTGCAGAACGAAAGGTTCTGACCGTAAAAACATCATGCCGGACAGCCCGCAGGCTGTCCGGCATGGTGTTTTCTTTATTCCTCAAATTCCAGATCGCTGGGCTGGATGAGGTCAAGCTCTGCGGCAGGCTCAGCCACAAGGCGGCGGCTCTGGTTGAAGATGGCCTTTTCCAGCGTGTTGCGCGCCAGACGGCCATTGCCGGCGGTGCGGCTGTCCAGCGCCTGACGGCGCTTGTAGTACCCCAGCAGCGGGAAGGTGCAGCTCTCGGCAAGGCGGTAGCCCTTGCCCTTTGCCAGCACGGCGGTGATGTCCAGCAGCTCGTCCGCCGTATAGTCCGGGAACTCGATCTTGTTGGGGAAGCGGCTGGCAAGGCCGCTGTTGGCGGTGAGGAACACCTCCATCTCCTTGGTGTAGCCCGCAAGGATGACCACCAGCTCGTCCCGGTGATCCTCCATACCCTTTACAAGGGTGTCGATGGCTTCCAGCCCAAAACTGTCCTGCTCGCCGCGGTACAGACTGTACGCTTCGTCAATGAACAAAACCCCGCCCAGTGCGCTTTCGATGACGCTGTTGGTCAGCGGGGCGGTGTGCCCGGTGTAGCGCCCCACAAGGTCGGCGCGGGTCACCTCCACCAGCTGCCCGCCCCCCAGCGCGCCGATGGCCTTGAGGTACTTTGCCACCAGCCGGGCAATGGTGGTCTTGCCGGTGCCGGGGTTGCCGGTAAAGATCATGTGCATGGACAGGCTTGCGGTCTTGAAGCCCGCCGCCGCACGGCGCTGCTGCACCTGTAAATTGTCTGCCAGACCGAACACATACTCCTTGACCGGGGCAAGCCCCACCAGCGCATCCAGTTCGGCGCGGATCTGCTCCACCGCGCCGGTGTAGGCCGCCGGCAGCAGGCTGAACAGGTCTGCCGGGGCGGCACCGTTCAGCGCAAATTGCAGCCCCTCGGGCGCGGCGGTCAGCGCCACCGTGCCGGACAGCTTTGCATCGGTCTGCAAACAATACTCGCTCAGGGCGCGGAAAATGCGCTCACAGCAGTCTGCCAGCCCCTCTGCGCCCTTTTCCTTGGAGCACTGCGCCGCCACATAGTCCCGCACCTCCGCCCCGGCGGTGAGGGTCAGCCCCAGACGGCTGTGCACCCGCTGCGCCAGCGCGTTCAGCTGCTGCGCCGCCAGTGCTGCCAGTGCTTCCGGGGTGAAGGGGGCGGTCTGGCACACATCCCCTACCGCCGCCACAAAGGACGCGCCGAATTTATCTGCCAGCGCCTCCCGTCCCTTGCGGGAGAAGAAGATCAGGTACTTGCCGCAGGGGTCGATGCGGCTCACTGCACCGGGGGCAAGCGCCGTGCCGGCTTCCACCAGAATGCCCTCCTTGTTGACCAGATACCGGCTGGACAAAGGCGCACTGCCCTTGACCGCGAGGTCGGAGAGGATGCGCAGAAAGCCGGGGTGGCAGCTCTCGTAGTGCTCGAACACCACGATCTCGCCCGGGGCGTGCAGCGCAGCGTACAAGTCCTGCAAAAACAGCTTTTCCGCGCCGGGGTCGGGGTAGAGTGCGAGATCCATCACCGCCATCCGGTCGCTCTGCAAAAGCCCCCGCGCCGCCATGATGCGGGCAGTCTCGGCCAGTGCAAAGTGCCGCCCCGTGCCCGGTGCGCCCCACAGCAGGATCACGTTGCGGGCGGCTGCGCCCTCGGTGCCCAGCACAAAGGGGCGGCGCATTGCCCGCACCACGCTGTCCACAAAGGCATCCTGCCCAAGGACAGTCTTTTTTACCTCGGCGGCAAGGCCCTCAAAGCTGCCCAGCTGCTCCGGCTTTGTGTCTGCCGTGCCCTTGGCCAGCAGGCCGTCTGCTTCCATGTCCCGCAGCATTTGGCGGCTGTCCTCCAGCGCCGTCTGCACCCCGGCATCCTGCGCTTTCAGCCGGGCGTTCTGCTGCTTGAGCATTTCGTCCAGCTGCTTTTGCTGTTCCAGCAGCGCTGCGTTCAGATCCGGCAGGCCGCTGCCCGCCGGTTTTTTGGGCTGCGGCTTTTCCGGCTGCGGCTGTGCGCCGCCGAACTTCAGTTTGCCGCCCGCGCCGAACACGCCGTTCATCAAGCTTTCCCAATCATCGGTATATGCCATGGTGCTGCCCTCCATCGGTGTTTTTCTTCCAGTATAGTGAACTGCGCGGCATTTTGCAAGGGATTCCCTCTTGAAAAAAAGCGCGTTGTCCGATACACTGAAGACAACGAATCTTATAAGAAGGAATGAAGCTGACCATGGCCGCAAAAACGCCTGCCCAGTGGAAAACACTGTTTGAAAACGAACCCTTCCACCGCGAAAACTACTACACCGGCCCCCTTGGGCCGGACTACACCCCCGGCGGCACCTGTCTGCGGCTGTGGGCCCCCACCGCCGAAGCAGTCACCGTGACCTTGTACCATAAGGGAGACGGCGGTGCCGTGCTGGGCACAAAGCCCCTTGTGCGCGGGGCGCAGGGGGTGTGGAGCGTCTGGCTGCCCGGGGAGCAGCACGGCCGCTACTACACCTTTGCCGTTACCGTAAACGGCATCACCCGCGAGACCGGCGACCCCTACGCCCGGGCGGCGGGGGTAAACGGCGTCCGCAGCATGATCGTAGATCTTGCCCGCACCGCGCCCTCCGGGTGGGAGCGGGATGTGCGCCCCGCTATCCCCCCGGCGCAGCGCGCCGTGTGGGAGGTGAGCGTGCGGGACTTCTCGCAGGATGCCGCCAGCGGGGTACGCCCGGCGTGGCGGGGCAAATATATGGCCTTTACCCAGCAGGGCACTACCCTGCGCGGCGACGGCATCCACCCCACCTGCCTGAACTACCTCAAGCGGCTGGGGGTAAAATACGTCCAGCTGATGCCCATTTTCGATTTTGGCAGCGTGGACGAGGCAAAGCCCCTGCTGCGGCAGTATAACTGGGGCTACGACCCCACCAACTTCAACGTGCCGGAGGGCAGCTACTCCACCGACCCCACCCGGGGCGAGGTGCGCATCCGGGAGTGCCGGGAGATGATCGCCGCCCTCCACGCAGCAGGCATCGGGGTGGTGATGGACGTGGTGTATAACCACACCTACCGTACCGAAAATCCCCTGAACAATACCGTGCCCTATTACTTTTTCCGGCAAAACCCGGACGGCAGCTTTTCCAACGGCAGCGGCTGCGGCAACGAGTTTGCCAGCGAGCGCCCCATGGCGCGGCGGTACCTCATCGACTCCATCCTCTACTGGGCAAAGGAGTACCACATCGACGGCTTCCGGTTCGACCTGATGGGCCTGTACGATGCCGAGAGCATCAACGCGGTGCGCGCTGCACTGGATGCCCTGCCCGGCGGGCGGGACATCCTGCTGTACGGCGAGCCGTGGCAGGGCGGTGCCAGCCAGCTGCACCGGTACGAAGCCAACAAAGCGAACCTTGCCATGCTCAACGAGCGGGTGGGCATCTTCTGCGATGACACCCGGGACGCCATCAAGGGCGGCTGCTTCGATGCCCGGGAGCCAGGCTATGTGGAGGGCAAGCCCGGCAGCTTCTGGGATATCGGCGCAGCGGTAGCGGCATGGTGCCGCAGCGACCGTCTGCCGCCCCACGCGCCCAGCCAGATCGTGAGCTATGTTTCTGCCCACGACAACTTTACCCTGTGGGACAAGCTGCTCTGCGTCCGCTACGAAAAGCCGGAGTTCACCGCCCGGGACAGCGTGGCGCTGGCACAGAACCGGCTGGCGGCGGGCATCTACCTGACCAGCTTCGGCCTGCCCTTCATGCAGGCAGGCGAGGAGTTCGCCCGCACCAAAAAAGGCGTGGGCAACAGCTACCGCTCCTCCCCCGCCCTGAACCGGCTGGACTGGAACCGCGCCGAGCAGTACCACGCCCTTGTGGACTACTATCGGGGGCTTCTGGCGCTGCGGGCAGCCTTTCCCCGGCTGGGCAGCACCGACCGTCACGCCCCGGAGGCCTTGCAGTTCTTTGCACTGGAGCAGCCGCTGGTGGGCTGGACGCTGCCCGCCGTCTGGGGCGACGGCGCGGCGTGGAGCGCTTTGTGCGTCTTTTACAACCCCACCGACACCACCCGCACCGTCTCCCTGCCCGCCGGGCAGTGGAAGCTGCTGAGCGACGGCACCTCTTCCAGCCTGTGGCGGGGCCCAAGCCGCATTTTTACCGGCAATGCCCCCCTTGCGCCGTACAGTGCGACTGTTTTTGGTGCGGTGTGATACGATTTGAAATGGCCTCCGCTTGCGCTCTGGCCATGTTCAGCGGAAAAATTATTTGTAATTTGTAAATCGGGAAAATCTGCGGATTTTCCCGATTTACTTTTTCACGGGGAGGGGTTGGGAACGAACCCCTCAGTCGCCTGCGGCGACAGTTCCCCCAAAGGGAGAGCCTTATGGCGATGCCGCAAAATTTCCCGCCACTGCTAAAGCCGTCCCCTTGAGGGCCGACTTCCCCCGACCGGGGGAAGATGTCGCGTAGCGACAAAAGGGGGAGTGTGGCTGCGAACGCAGTGAGCAGACGGAAGGGGGTAAAATTATAAAGCGAGGGCAGATGGGATGCACGCCATCTGCCCTCGTTGCCTATGCTGTTATAAATACTCCGTCAGGAAAGGTTGCCTTTGGAATCGCAGGAAATGGAAACACTGTCAGACACCGTTTTTGCACCCGTAAATGTCCCATGCGCCGTAGCAGATGAGCCGCTGTGCGAACTGCTGGCACTGTTACAACTCCATCCACTTGAAGTGCTATATGTTACGGAATCACCTGTACAGGCAGAGGTCTTTCCATCGTAATAAAACGCTCCGTAAACCGTAAGCGTCCATACGCAGGAACCTTTGTAGTAATAGTCGGTTGATTTTGCACCGGTCTTGCTGGAGCGTGCCGTTGTTGTATCATAAAGGGTCGTGACTATGTATCGTTCCGCGTCAAGCTGCTCTCTAGTCCGGGAAATCATTTTTCCCTGAGATGCAGCCATTGTTTTGGGCAATACAGGCAGGAGCGTCAGCACCAGAAACAACGAAACAACGGTCAGAACTCGCTTTTTAATGAATTTCATCATACAATATCATTCTCCGTTTTACTTTGTCATCGTTGGCGGTAAGGGACCATCTATCTCAACCGCAGGGCCTTCCCAAAAGAAAGATTCTACAATGAAGTGACTGTACAGATAGACTGCGCCATACGCAATCAGACAAATTGCACAGGCAATCAAAACGCCTACCAGAACGATCGCCAGCACCCTGCGCCACTGGTACTTTTTCAGGAGCTGCTGTACCTGCTTTGCATCCATCTCATTCAGCACATTTTCGGCGGCCTGCGCAGGTGTGCCAAACGCCCGCACAAGCTCCTGATAATCCGCTGTGGGATGCTCGTCCAGATACTCCTCAATAGATTCCGCCAGCTGTGCAAGTGTTCGTTCCCGCAGCTCCGGCACACAGGCCAGAGCACGGCGCAGTTCCCGGCAATAGCGGCGGCAAAGCTTTTGCTTTTCCTGCTCTTTCTCACGGTTCAATATCCGTCACCTCTTCCTGACAGCTGGTCAGAATTTCCTGCACGCCCTGCTGAACCGTCATATACTCCGCAAAGATTTTTTGGAAATACGTCCGCCCGGCAGGTTCCAGATGGTAGTAAGTACGCTTGCGGCGTTTGCCCACCAGCTCTTCCCGAGCCGAAATATACCCGTTGTCCTGCAATCGGTACAGGGTCGGATACATCGAGGTTTCCAGCAGTGTAAACTTTTCATGGCTTCGTTCCCGCATCGCCTGTGCCATCTCATAGCCATACATATCCTGTTGGCTCAAAAGGGCAAGCAGAACGATCTCGGTCACCCCACGCTTTAAATTTTCAGAGACCCCCATGGCATTTTCTCCAATTCCGGTATTGGTATTTTGATTATATCTACAAACTTATTCGTTGTAAATACTATTCATCAAAGAATATGCTTGACAAATACATTCTGTTCTGCTACTTTAAGTACAGGTCGACCATCCTTTATATTCTGTTCAAAAAAACAAGGAGGCTTAACCATGAAACGAATTCTTACCGCGCTGGCATCTTTTATCCTTGCTATTTCCCTGTGCGTATCTGCGTTTGCAGCAGCTCCGTATTCTGCCCGAGCCGGAATTTGTCCCAGATGTGATAAGCCCTCTCTCATCACCCGGAAAGCTGGATCCGAAAGAGGCGTGTTAGATTCTCGTCCTTGCGTTCACTATCTCTATGGAGAAGATTATTTCGTTAACATTTATCAGATTTATAGAGAAGATTGTGGTTCTTGTTCTTATGAAAACACCTATAAAATAAAAGTCAGTGAGGATGTTACCTGCCATGGCTATCAGTAAACATTTTCCCTTCACTACGCACATCCTTGCCTGTCTGCTTGTTCCTTTTATGTTGCTTCTGTCCGGCTGCAACCAGCCAGATCATGCAGCCAGTTCTGTACCGGGTTCCGTCCAAGCCGTACAAGAACCTGCAAACCGGACAACACAAGTTCCTGTAAAAAAGAGTAAAACACTCACTCCGCAGGAAGAACTGGAAAAACTGGCTCCGATGCCGCAGACCGCACAGTGTCCCATTTGCGGCGGAACCAATATTGAAGTAACCCTTGCACGTTCTGTGGTACAAAAAGGGACCCGGACTGCACAGAAGTGCATCCATTATCTCTATGGGGAAGATTATATTTACCCGCTGAGTCTCCGCGTGTATGATGCTTGCTTATCATGCACGGATGCAGAGAACCCTTGGCATGGAGAGGAATATGATATTCTGACCGGTTCCAGCACCGTCTGCCATGGCTATCAGTAAAATTTCGCGTTTGTAAGTACAGAAACCCTCTCCGTCATCGCTACGCGATGCCACCTCCCCCGAAAGGGGGAGCTGGCAAAGCCGTCAGGCTTTGACTGAGAGGGTTCATGTTGCCCCGACAAGTTCCAGTTTCCAGCGGGCATTGTCACAAAATACTTCGTCCCTTATATTTTTTTAACAAAACAAGGGCCTTCCGAAAAAAGCGGAAGGCCCTTGCTCTATTTATCCTGTTTTTCAGCTATTATCTGCGCCCTTTTCGCCAAGGGTGACGGTGACGGTCTGCATCTGACCGCCGCGCGCGACGGTGATCTGGATGGCGTCACCGGCCTTGTGGTTCTGCATCAGGGTGCCAAGGTCGCTCTGGGTGGCCACCTCGCTGCCGTCTACGCTCACGATGCGGTCACCGGCCTGCAAGCCTGCCTTGTCGGCAGGGCCGCCCTTGACCACTTCCACGATGTAGACACCGTAGGCGTTCACGCCCAGCTGGGCGGCGGTCTGGGCGTCGGTCACGGCATAGTAGCTGATGCCCAGATAGGGACGCCCGGTCACATAGCCGTTCTCCAGCAGCTCCTGCGCCACCTTGACGGCGTCGTTCACCGGGATGGCAAAGCCCAGACCCTCGGCATCGCTGTCGGAGGACTTTGCATTGACGATGCCCACCAGCTCGCCGTTCATGTTGAACAGGCCGCCGCCGGAGTTGCCGGGGCTGACGGAGGCATCCATCTGGATCAGGGACATGGTGTTGACAGAGCTGGAACCCTGAATGCTGACGCTGCGGTTCAGGGCGCTGACGATGCCGCTGGTCACGGTGCCGCCCAGCTCACCCAGGGGGTTGCCCACGGCCATAACGCTTTCGCCCACCTTCAGGCTGTCGCTGTTGCCCACGGTGGCAGGGGTCAGGCCAGTGGCATCGACCTTCACCACGGCGATATCACTGGTGGTATCCTCGCCCACCAGCGTAGCGGGGTAATCCTTGTCGCCGATGCTCACGGTGATGTTGGAAGCACCGCTCACCACATGGGCGCAGGTGAGGATATAGCCGTC
>SKEC01003123.1_pt1 | contig 10139 bp, 9 predicted proteins | sample 4826641 | NCBI WGS metagenome assembly SKEC01 (sample SAMN11008819, study PRJNA524170) | human gut metagenome | biome: Human fecal sample; material: Feces; isolation source: fecal sample from pouch patient p18, p21 | host: Homo sapiens | place: Israel: Tel-Aviv | collected 2015-12-22
GATCAATATACTCTCCTGCAAGTGCCTTGTTCATGCTTCGCACAGCACAGAACTTACCGCACATACTGCATGCCTCGCTGTGGTCATCCTCAGGCAGACGGTCATCCCTGATAGCCTTAGCTGTTTCCGGATCAAGTGCACATGCAAACTGTGCATCCCAGTCAAGGACACGGCGGGCATCTGCCATCTTGTCATCGATATCTCTTGCATGCGGGATTCCTTTGGCAATATCTGCCGCATGGGCTGCAATCTTGGAAGCAATAATTCCCTGTTTGACATCTTCTACATTCGGAAGAGCCAGATGTTCTGCCGGTGTTACATAGCAGAGGAATGCGGCTCCGTTCATGGCTGCAACAGCACCACCGATCGCAGCAGTGATATGGTCATATCCAGGTGCGATATCGGTAACGAGAGGTCCGAGTACATAGAATGGCGCTCCCATGCAGATGGTCTGCTGAACTTTCATGTTGGCAGCAACCTGATCAAGCGGCACATGACCTGGTCCCTCAACCATGACCTGTACGTTATGAGCCCATGCACGTTTGGTAAGCTCTCCAAGACGTACCAGCTCTTCAATCTGGCATACATCAGTGGCATCAGCCAGACAGCCAGGACGACATGCATCTCCAAGAGAAATAGTAACGTCATGCTCTTCACAGATGTCCAGAATCTCATCGAAGTATTCATAGAACGGATTTTCTTCACCGGTCATGCTCATCCATGCAAATACAAGGCTTCCACCACGGCTTACAATGTTCATTTTACGTTTGTGTTTTTTGATCTGCTCGATGGTCTTTCTTGTGATTCCGCAGTGGAGAGTAACAAAATCAACACCGTCCTCAGCGTGAAGGCGAATTACGTCGATGAAATCATGAGCAGTCAGTTCAGAGAGATCGCGCTGATAATGAATGACACTGTCGTATACCGGAACGGTTCCGATCATTGCAGGGCACTCATGTGTCAGTTTCTGGCGGAACGGCTGTGTATTGCCGTGGCTGGAGAGGTCCATGATCGCTTCTGCACCGAGATCTACTGCTTTCATAACTTTCTGCATTTCGATATCATAATCTTTGCAGTCTCTGGATACACCAAGGTTTACATTGATCTTGGTGCGCAGCATGCTGCCGACACCTTCCGGGTTCAGGCAGGTATGATGTTTGTTGGCACAGATCGCTACTTTACCTTCGGCAACCAGTTCCATCATTTTTTCAACCGGCATGTGTTCTTTTTCTGCAACAGTTTTGATCTGAGGGGTTACGATGCCTTTGCGTGCGGCATCCATCTGTGTTGTATAAGTTGTCATATGGTATATTCTCCTTCTATGTAAATGATAATTTTTATTGTGTTTTTCCAAGGGTGTGATCCAGTGGACCAGAACCATGTCCGAGATCAAGCTGTGTCTTCAGGGCATCGGTTAGATACTGCTTGGAACGGCGCACAGAATCTTCAAGAGAAAATCCTCTGGCAAGATTTGAGGCAATCGCACTGGAAAGTGTGCAGCCGGTGCCGTGAGTATTTGGATTGTTGATGCGTTCACCATGCAGCCAGATGCCATGTCCGTTTGTATAAAGAAGGTCATTTGCATCGTTGATGCGATGGCCGCCTTTCAGAAGGACAGAAATGTGAAAGCTTTCATAAAGTTTGTGAGCAGCTTTTTCCATAGAGTCAGCATTTGTGATCTGCAGTCCGGTGAGCGCTTCAGCTTCTGGAATATTGGGTGTGATGATCTCTGCAAGAGGAAAGAGTTCCTTCTGAAGTGTTTGCTCGGCATCTTTGTCCATCAGACGATGTCCGCTGGTAGAGATCATAACAGGATCCAGTACGATATGGTGTGCATGGTACTGCTGTAATTTGACAGCAACGTGATGCATGATCTCAGCGGATGAGAGCATGCCGATCTTAACTGCATCAGGAAAAATGTCAGTAAAGATGCAGTCCAGCTGGTTGTCAAGAAATTCCGGAGAGGTTTCCTGAATTCCATAAACACCGGTTGTGTTCTGGGCGGTCAGAGCTGTGATCGCACTCATGGCATAGACTCCGTTCATGATCATGGTCTTGATATCTGCCTGAATGCCGGCACCACCACTACAGTCGCTTCCGGCAATCGTTAATACTGTTTTCATAATCGTGTTATTCCTTATTGTTTTGTTGAGATTTACAGTTTTTGCAGTTCCGTAAGAAAATGTCTGACGGCTTCGGCTTTGTTATCAGGTTTAAAAAGTCCGCTGACAACGGCGGCACCGGAAATCCCACTTCCTGCAAGAAGATAAAGGTTGTCAGCAGTAACACCGCCGATTGCAACAACCGGAATTTCTACAGCCTGACAGATCGCTCGCAGAGTTTCGACAGGAAGTTGTGTGACGTTGGTTTTAGTGGTGCTTCCGAAGACTGCACCGCAGCCTATGTAGTCTGCTCCGGCATTCTGGGCTGCAAGTGCTTCTTTGACATTATGGGCACTTCCGCCGATGATAAAGTCAGGCCCGAGAAGCTGACGTGCTTTCTGGATGCCCATATCAGAAAGTCCGACATGAACACCGGAAGCATTTGCTTTCTGTGCAAGATCCGGGCGGTCATTGATGATCAGTGGAACATTGTAACGTTCACATATTTCTTTTAAAAGGGCGGCTTCCTGAAGGATTTCTTCGTCAGAAGCATTTTTTTCACGAAGCTGGACACAGCTGACACCTGCGCGAAGGAGTTCTTCGGTAACGGATGCAAGTGTTTCATCGGGTTTCAGCCAGCTTCGGTCTGTAACAGCATACAGTTTCAGCTGTTCTGGTGATATTTTCATAGGTCTTTCTCCAATATCTGATCAGAATTTATGTTTCGAGGTGTACACTAATTTCTCTTCCAGTACATCAAAAAGATGTACATGAAAACTTCCAATGCCGGATTTTTCTGCGTCTGTTCGTCTGCCTGCTTCAAGGGCAGTTTCACGCCAGAGTGCTCCGGCGGCACGGACCGCATCAAATGCAGAAGTGTCCGTACACAGAAATAATGTGCAGAGTGCAGAAAGCATACATCCGCCACCGGTGATTCGTCGAATCCTGGAGTCACCGCCGGTCAGAATCTGTGTCTGCTTTCCATCAGATACCACATCCTCTTTGCCCGTGATCAGAACTGTGCAGTTGAGAAGAGATGCCGCCTGCCCTGCAATCAGACAGACATCACGTCCCGCCATCTGCAGGGAACTTTCTACACCGCCGTGTTTCTCGGGACTGTCGGTATCTGAAAGAAGAGAACATAGAACAACGGCTTCTTCCTGATTACAGCGAACAGCAGTCGGATGAACGGCTTGAAGAAGTTTTTGCAGCTCTTTTCTTCGAAATGTGCTGGCACCGGCGCCGACCGGATCCAGGACGACCGGGTGGCCAAGGACATTTGCCTTCTGTCCGGCAAGGATGCAGGCCTGTATTTTGGCAATGTCCGGTACTCCGGTATTCAGAAGGGTTCCATGACAGAAAGAAGTGATTTCTTCGACTTCCTGTTCATCCTGTCCCATTACGGCACTTCCGCCGGCTGCAAGCAGTAGATTGGCAACATCCTGCATGGTTACCGGATTAGTGAGACAATGAATCTTGGGAGCATCCTGGTGAATGCAGAAAGAAATTTCTTCTATATTATTAAGTGACATAAATTATCTCCTGGCGGCAAGAAATACCTGGCTTTTTTCAAAAACACGAAGCAGGATAAAGGCCAGTACACTTCCGGTAAATGTTGAGATAAAAAACGGGATCATGTATACGGTGAATCCGGCCGGGGCAAGTCCCATGAGAAGTTTGGCTACCGGATAGGCTGCAAGACCTCCGAGGATTCCGGTTCCCAGTGCTTCTGCAACACAGGTAAGACTTAATTTGCGGGTGAGTCGGAAGACCAGACCACAGCATAAGGCGCCAACCATGCTTCCGGGAAAGGCAAGAAGACTGCCGATTCCTAGCAGGTTGCGGATCAGACTTGCACAAAAAGCAATGCCGATTCCCCACCATGGGCCAAGCATGACTGCTGCAAAGACATTGACCATATGCTGGACCGGAGCACATTTGCTTCCGGCAACAGGAACGCTGATCAGACTTCCGGCAACAGCAGCTGCTGTCAGTACACCTGCAATGGCCAGCTTCTGAGTGGATGTTGTTTCTTTTGTGTTCATTTTGAGTAAACCTCCTGTTCTACCTGATGAGGGATGAGCCATTGACAGCTTCTTAAAAATCTGATAACAAAAAAGAAGATACCGCAGGGGTACCTTCGTTCAATGTGTCTGGTATTTCCCTACGTTGGCATTATCCAAATCAGGTTAAGGGTCGAAACCAATCAGTTTCCTCTCAGCCGGCTTCAGCCAGCTCCCCTGTTTTGTAATTTTACTTTTCTATTATACTGCCAGTTAAAGAAGATGACAAGACTATATTCAGTGATGTTTTGTAAAAAAGCAGAAAAGGAAGACAAAATCTACAAACATTGAAAAGAGAATCTGTTTGTGCTATTCTGTAATGGAGTATATATCCCTAGGCAGAGGAGGACAATATGAAAGTATCAACATTATTGGAAGGTTTGAAATATATCTGTTGTCAGGGCAGCACAGAACAGGAAGTCTCTACAGTTGTATATGACTCCCGAAAAGTAGAAGAAAATTCCCTGTTTATCTGCATTCGCGGTGCGGTTGTAGATGGACACAAATTTGTACCGGATGTGATCAGGAAAGGTGCGAAAACACTCGTTGTTGAAGAAGAGGTAGAAGCACCGGAAGATGTAACTGTGATCAAAGTTGCAGATACCCGTTATGCGATGGCCTTTATTTCCGCTGCATATTTTGGACATCCGGCGGAGAAACTGAAAACGATTGGAATTACCGGAACAAAAGGAAAAACTACCACAACATATATGGTAAAATCCATTCTCGAAAATGCAGGATACAAAGTTGGACTGATCGGAACCATCGAAGCGATCATTGGAGAAGAATCCATTCCGGCAAGCAACACAACTCCGGAATCTTATCTGGTGCAGGAATATTTTCGTAAAATGGTAGATGCAGGATGTGACTGTGTAGTTATGGAAGTTTCTTCACAGGGACTGATGCTTCACCGTACACAGGGATTTGTTTTTGATTATGGTATCTTTACCAATATTGAACCAGATCATATCGGACCAAACGAGCATAAGGATTTTGATGATTATCTCAGATGCAAATCTATGCTGCTCCAGCAGTGTCGTGTGGGAATTGTCAACAGAGATGATGAACACTTTGAGAGAATTATCGAAGGTCATACCTGTCAGCTGGAAACTTACGGATTTTCTCCGGAAGCTGATCTGCGTGCAGAAGATGCACATATGGTAGGCGGCAAAGGATATCTCGGTATCTCTTATCAGCTGAAAGGACTGATGGAATTCCCGGTTGAAATTGATATTCCGGGTAAATTCAGTATTTATAATTCACTGACTGCAATCGCAATCTGTCGTCATTTCAATGTATCACAGGAAAACATCATCAAGGCACTGAAAGTGGCGAGAGTCAAGGGTCGTATCGAGGTGATCAAAGTTTCTGATGAATTTACATTGATGATCGACTATGCACATAATGCAATGGCACTGGAGAGTCTGCTTACTACATTAAGAGAATATCATCCGCATCGACTGGTCTGCCTGTTTGGCTGTGGAGGAAACCGTGCAAAATCCCGCCGTTATGAGATGGGAGAGGTCTCTGGCAGACTGGCAGATCTGACGATCATCACATCCGATAACCCGAGATTTGAAGAGCCACAGGATATCATTGATGATATTAAGATCGGCATCAGTAAGACGGATGGAAAATATGTCGAAATCTGTGACCGCAAAGAAGCGATTGCCTATGCAATCCATCATGGAGAACCCGGAGATATCATTGTTCTGGCAGGAAAAGGACATGAAGATTACCAGGAGATCAAAGGTAAGAAGTATCCTATGGATGAAAGAGTCCTGATCGCAGAGATTCTTCAGGAGGACAAAGAAAGAGCAGATAAATGATCTACGCGGATATCATTGTGGATATATCCCACGAAAAGCTTGACCGCAGTTTTCAATACAGAGTTCCGAAAGAACTGGAAGCAGAGATTCAACTGGGAATGGTAGTGACCATTCCCTTTGGAAACGGTAATCATGAAAGAAAGGGATATGTGACAGGCCTTTCTGACAAACCGGCATTTGATATATCCAAAATGAAAGAACTTCATGGAATCTGCAGCAGTGAGGAGACCACAGAAGAACGCCTGATCGCACTTGCAGCATGGATGAAGAACCGATACGGTTCTACAATGGTGCAGGCGCTGAAAACGGTTCTTCCGGTCAGGGAAAAGGTCAAAGCAAAAGAGAAACGTTATATAGTACTGAATATGGATGTGGCAGCGGCAGAGCAGCTGGCAGCGGAACTGGAGAGTGGCAGATGCAAAGCCAGGGCGAGACTGGTTCGGGCACTTCTGAAAGAGAAGAAACTGGATTATACAAAAGCGTCCAGAGAACTTGGGATGACGGCAGCTGTTATAAGGCCGCTGGTGGATCAGGGTGCAGTGCTGGTGACACAGGATGAAGTCTATCGAATGCCGGTAGATGGTTCTGATATTCCCCGGGAGCAACTGTCCATGCTTACAGAGACACAGGAAGCTGCGTTGTTGCAGATTCAGGAAGAGTGGAAGCAGGAAACACCACGTCCGGTTTTGATCCATGGAGTGACTGGAAGTGGAAAGACGCAGATTTATATGAAACTGATCCAACAGGTAGTGAATGAGGGAAAACAGGTTATCGTACTGATTCCGGAGATCGCCCTGACTTATCAGACGGTCCGCAGGTTTTATGGATGGTTTGGGGATAAAGTATCTGTGTTGAATTCCAGACTTTCACAGGGAGAGAGATATGATCAGTTCAAGAGAGCAAAACGTGGTGAAATCCAGATTATGGTTGGCCCCCGTTCTGCTCTGTTTACACCTTTTTCCAGACTGGGTTTGATCATCATTGATGAGGAACATGAACAGACATATAAAAGTGAAAACAGCCCAAGATACCATGCAAGAGAAACGGCAGAATATCGTGCACAGATGGAAAATGCCCGCCTTGTCATGGGCTCGGCTACTCCATCACTTGAAGCGTATACAAAGGCAAAAGACGGAGAATATCGTCTGGTAAAGCTGGAAGCACGCTATGAGGACCGGCCGCTTCCGGAAGTTACTGTTGTAGACCTTCGCGAGGAATTAAAAAACGGCAACCGTTCCATATTAAGCCGCAGTCTGAAGACCGCAGTTGAGAGGAGACTGGAGAGAGGAGAACAGTCAGTACTTTTTCTGAACAGAAGGGGATATGCCGGTTTTGTATCCTGCCGTTCCTGTGGGGAAGCGTTGAAATGTCCACACTGTGATGTGGCGCTGACAGAACACAACAACGGAAAGCTGGTCTGTCATTATTGTGGCTATGAACAGCCACGGGTGGAAAAATGTCCGATGTGTGGTTCTCCGTACATCGGCGGTTTTAAAGCCGGGACACAGCAGATTGAGCAGGTTCTTCGAAAGACTTTTCCAAAGGCACGCGTTCTTCGAATGGATTACGATACAACGAGAACAAAAGGAAGTTACGAGAAAATACTGTCATCTTTTGCAGAACACAAAGCAGATATTTTGGTAGGTACGCAGATGATCGTTAAAGGACATGATTTTCCGGATGTGACGCTGGTCGGTGCGATTGCGGCAGATCTGTCGCTGAATGCTGCTGACTATCGCTGTGCAGAACGTACATTTCAGCTGCTGACACAGGCCGTCGGCCGTTCTGGCAGAGGGAGAAAAGCCGGTGAGGCGATCATACAGAGCTATCATCCGGATCACTATAGCATTCAGGCGGCTGCAAAGCAGGATTACGAAGCTTTTTATCAGGAAGAGATGGCATACCGTATGCTGATGGATTATCCACCGGCGGCACATATGCTGTCTGTGCTGGCATCCGGAGAAGATGAGAAGCTTCTGGAGCAGGGAATGGACTATCTTGCGAAGTTTGTAGAGCGCATTAGCGGAAAGTACAGAGTACATGTGATCGGCCCTGCATATGCATCCGTGGGAAAGGTAAATGATATCTACCGAAAGGTATTGTATCTGAAACACAAAGATGAACGTGTACTTCAGAACATAAAGAATAAAACAGAGAAATACATTGAAGTAAATTCCGGATTCCGGAAATTATATATTCAGTTTGACTATACATAAATATCAGGATCGCGAGAACAATTTGTTGTGGAGCAATCCGCAGTATTTATATGCACCACAAAAGAAGAAAAAGAGAGGAAGAATAATATGGCAATCAGAGTAATCAGAACAGAAGAAGATCCGGTTTTGCGAAAAATCAGCAAGCCGGTAAAAGAAGTAACTCCAAAGATCATAACACTGATCGATGACATGCTGGATACAATGTATGAGGCAATGGGAGTAGGTCTGGCGGCACCACAGGTTGGAATCCTGAAGCGCATCGTAGTTATTGATATCGGAGAAGGTCCGATCATCCTGATCAATCCGGAAATCATAGAGACATCCGGAGAACAGACAGGCGAAGAAGGATGTTTAAGCCTTCCCGGAAAAGCAGGAACTGTTACAAGACCGAATTACGCAAAGGTAAAAGCATTGAATGAAGATATGGAAGAAGTAATCTTAGAAGGAGAAGGACTTCTTGCAAGAGCATTTTGTCATGAGATCGATCATCTGGATGGTAAATTATATACCAGACTGGTAGAAGGCGAAGTACATGACGTAAATTATGAGGAGGAAGAGTAACATGAAGGTAATATTCATGGGAACCCCGGATTTTTCGGTCGGAACGCTGGAAGCACTGATCGGGGCCGGGCATGAAGTTGTACTTGTAGTCACACAGCCGGATAAGCCGAAAGGACGTGGCGGCAAGATGCAGTATACACCGGTTAAAGAGGCTGCCGTGGCACATGGAATTCCGGTTTTTCAGCCGGTGAAGATCAGAGAGCCGGAAGCCGTAGAAGAGCTTCGCAAATATAATGCTGATATCATGGTAGTCATTGCATTTGGACAGATCCTTCCGAAGGAGATTCTTGATATGACGCCTTATGGATGTATCAATGTACACGCATCTTTATTGCCAAGCTACCGTGGTGCTGCACCGATCCAGTGGGCGGTCATCAACGGAGATAAAGTGTCTGGTGTAACGACTATGCAGATGAATGAGGGGTTGGATACCGGAGATATGATCATGAAGACAGAAGTTCCTTTGTCGGAAGATGAAACAGGAGGAAGTCTTCATGACAAGCTGGCAGAGGCTGGCGCAAAACTCTGCGTTGAGACGTTAAAGGCACTGGAAGATAAGACAGCAACGTGGGAAGTACAGGGAGAAAGTCCGACAGCATATGCGAAGATGCTGGATAAGAAGCTTGGAGATATCGACTGGAGCAGATCTGCAAAGTCAATCGAATGTCTGATCCGTGGATTGAATCCATGGCCGAGTGCTTACACGGACTGGAACGGTAAAGTTATGAAAATATGGGAAGCCGGGGTACTGGACGAGAACACAGATGCAAAACCGGGAACAATCGTGAAAGTAGAAAAAGACAGTTTCTCCGTACAGACAGGAGATGGGCTTCTGAAAGTTCTTGCACTTCAAATCCCGGGAAAGAAGAGAATGGAAGCGGACGCTTTCTTACGCGGTTATCAGATCGAAACAGGATGTGAACTTTCTTCACAAATGATTAAGAATTGTTAAAAATGTATGAAAAGCTGCTATTAGGGTAAATTTTCGTATATAATGCAGGTCATAGAGAGCAAGGAGGCTGATAATGATGTATTATCCAATGTATTTTGATCCAACGTATATATTAGTGCTGATTGGTGTTGTGATCTGCCTGATCGCATCAGCGAAGATGAATTCCACATTCAGCAGATATTCAAGAGTAAGGAATCATTCCGGTATGACAGGAAGGGATGCGGCAGAACAGATTCTTCACAGAGAAGGCCTGTATGATGTGCGGATCGAGCACATTTCCGGTAATCTGACCGACCATTATGACCCGAGAACCAGGACATTGAGACTTTCGGATGCAACTTATAATTCCACATCGGTAGCTGCACTTGGAGTAGCAGCACATGAATGAGGACACGCGGTACAGCATGCGACCGCAT
>SKEC01003132.1_pt1 | contig 10126 bp, 11 predicted proteins | sample 4826641 | NCBI WGS metagenome assembly SKEC01 (sample SAMN11008819, study PRJNA524170) | human gut metagenome | biome: Human fecal sample; material: Feces; isolation source: fecal sample from pouch patient p18, p21 | host: Homo sapiens | place: Israel: Tel-Aviv | collected 2015-12-22
ATACGCAACTGCATAATTAAATACCGGCTCTCCCATATCTACTTTCGGATGCCCAAATTCAACCATTTTTATATCCCCGGCCTGACAGTTTTTATTCGTTGAATCATAAGAAATATAAATCTTTTCATGGTAATTCCGTGACTCATTCCATGTATTCAGAAATCCTGTACTCTGATCATCTGTTACTGAATTCAGGAAATCTAATACGGTTGAATCACTGTATTGTTTCATCTTTTCCGTAAAAAGTGGATGGTTGTATGTATAATCCGGATAGTACTGCGCTGCATTGTTTTCCGCTATGATCGAATAAACAGCCAGATCTAAAAACAGCCCCATATCACGCGATCCAAAATACTTTCCAAGGATATCGTTCAAGCTGCATTCTTCTATGATCTTACGCAGTACAAAATATGTTCCTACCCTGAGACAGCTACTTCTGGAAGTCCTGTTTTTGCTTTCCGGAAGCTCTGCATCGGGGAAATATTTCAGGAAATTTTGATTCGGTTTCATGAGTTCCGGATCCGTATCTGACAGTTTTCCGATCGTTACTCTTTTGAGAAAAGTATACTTCCGGGATGGATCATAAACCCGGTCATACTCATACTCTATATATACAACATTTGACTTTTTTCTCCGTGTGATTTTGCCTTTTACAGTTGGTACTTTCACTAAAAAATCCAGATACATAGCGCCCTCCTTTTAGGCGGTTATCCACCTAAAATAGGTGTACTATATTTCCCGGCTGTCTGCAATGGAAAAGCGCAGAAAACCGGGATTTTTTATGATTTTATTTTTGTTCTTTTTTCTTTAGGCGGAAAAATTACTGGAAGTTCACATTCAATGCTGTGATTATTGATGGGGCTTTCTCCCTTTACTGGACGCACGTCTGATCTCAATGTGCTGACTTTAAATAATATTGTCACAGTGATATTTCGCTCTCACACTGGCTGTAAAGCCAACCGGGATCGTAGACTTGATAACCATTACCTCATCCAGATTATACTGAATCCTTGTCATATAATTTCTTTAACGCATCCTTTCTCATCATAATAATTCAGATTGGTTCCTGGAAAAGCCTCTATGAGTGCTAGTCGTATTTCCGGTTCGTCGCAAAACACTTCCATCCATATCGAAAAAAATCCATCTCCCAATGCCGTCATAATAATCTGATTTTTCATATCATTCTGATATTCTTTTGACAGGTCTTTCATATGATTCCAGTGTTCCAGCGAGTTTAATGCTTTTTGATAAGCTGTATTTCTTTGTCCAAATCGTCTATCTCTATCTTTTCCCATAGGAAGATTGCCTAAACCTACAAGGTTATATGTATTACGTGCTCTTTTCAGGTAATCCCCTGTTGAATCCAGTTTTATCAATAACTCTTCATTCACCTTTGGGATACCATTAATGTACGAATATGCGATAGCAGTATTATCTTCATCTGGCCACAAATAGTTTTTTTTATTTTCCGGCATTGTCTGTGCCTTTTTTCGTGTATTACAATATTTACATCCCAGGTTAAGATTATTCCAGTCTGTTAAATCTCCACCTTTGGATTTTGAAACCACATGTTCTACCTCAGGAACATGTGGTATAGAAAATTCACAATAAGAACAATACATTCCTATCCGTCTCTCTAAATATGGCAATGCGTCCTTATATTCATTTATTTTTTTATATGGAGACTCCCCCTTATTTATTGGTCTCATTCTTTTTCACTTTCCATTTCTGTTCCAGATACTGCTGATGTACCCACGCCATATAAGCAGGATTTTCGCTGTATTCAGCCTCCAGTTCCGCCAGTCTTTTTCCCAGCCTGTCTATGTCTTCCTGCGATTTTGCCTGTGTAAGTGCTTCAAAATACAGCTTTGAAGCTTCATATATTTTTCTCTTTTTTTCACTATATTGAGGTAACACAACCCCCATAATATCCTCCGAAATATCTTCAATACTCTCTCCTGAATATTCAGATTCCAGAGGCTGGTCTAATGTGATCAGCTCACCCTCTTCAAGTGATTGAATAATAAAAGGCGAATGTGTTGCACAGATAAACTGAATTTTAGGAAACAGTTGTTTTAAAATCCCAATAATTCTTTTCTGCCAGGTTGGATGCAAACTTAAATCAATTTCATCAATAAGAACAATACCCGGTGTTTCCTGTAAGGCTTTCTCCTTCAAATATGGATTTAATATACACATTCTTGCTGCAATATCCAAGATTATCTTGATAACGTTTCTATAACCGTCACTCAACATCTGAAATGGAAGAACGGTTCCTTCAGATGTTCTAAGTGCAATAATATCATCCTCATATTTTGTAGAAAATATAATTTTTTCACCTGATTTTAACTCATCTCTAAACGCCTCATTAACCGCCCACAAAATGACCTCATAAGCCGGGAAAATTTTTCCATCATTTTCTTCAACTGCAACAGCTTTAAGCGTATCTATATATCGAAATGCAATATCCAATCCATGCTGCGCATCAAGGCAGTGGCTATATGCGTCTGTTCTGCTCAATACGCCTGTCTTTACTGTTCTTTTATTTCCATCTTTCCAAAGTCGTGCTGAACTAAGGTATAATACCAGTGGCAGAATAACATCTTCATCAGAGTGATCTGCATTTGCGATTTTGCTTTCCCATTCAATTACAGTCTGCTGCATTGGATTTTTTCCACCAAACTTAGTTCTGCCATCCTGTTTCAAAAGAACACGCTGAAAACCAATAGACTCATAATCAATATTCCATGCAGCCTTACAACTAACCTTGCAAGGATACTGTGGGATTGCACCAGCAGTAAGAATTCTGCTATCATCTGAAATCTGAGTCTTTCGTCTTGCATCAGTTGATTTGATATTAAACACAAACCTGGAAGGTACATATGTCTTAAACGCTGCAAGATATGCCCCCAGCACGACATTAGCCGCTTCCAGTACTGTTGTTTTACCAGAGCCATTCTTTCCTGCAAAAACATTCATTCTTGAATTTAACACAAATTTCTTATCTTCAAACTGCCTGTAATTAAAAAGTTCTATTTCCTGGATATTAAATTCACACATACAATATGCCGCCTTCCTGAACACTAGTGAATCTGGAAATTTCAATAAATCCACTAATAAAAATCCGCTATATATTGTCTTTAGTATAACGGATTACTATGAAAAATACAATTTAAAGTTTTATTATAGAAATTTTAAAAGCAGAACTGAGAGACCAGTAGCAAACATTTAGGTTACTTACAATTGTTTATTTCATTGGGTCAGACCCCAATGTGGTGCTAAAAACGGACGGCCGTTATGCTCCGCAGAGCGGCCGTTCTAAAACGCATTTGCGACCGCCGGAGGGCGCAAAATGCAGCTCACCTTGAAAAGGCATCAAGATTAAATTAATTATCCGCATAAATTACAGATATTGTTGGACTATCCTATAAATATTATCCAATTTATCATCATTTCTGAACTCATTAATACTATTAATATCAAACAAATTATGAAAATCATCCATTTCACCAATATATATTGGAATGTTATAATTAAAGTACTTGGAATCCAGTCTAAACTGGGATTGACTTCCCGTAATATCAATAATTGTACATCCCCTCAGAATAGAATCAAGATCACAGTAAGGATATATATTTATTTCTTTATTATAGCCATATCCTTCTAAAATCCTATTCATTTTATTTACTTCTTCATAATCTGTGGCTTCTTCAGCTCTTTGTATATTTTTCTGCAAAATAGAATCATCTAGCACAAGCCAAGCATGAGTTGTATTTGAATCACTTCCACTAACAACCTTTGTATAAATGCCTTGCTCCCCTAAAAACCTTGCCAAAATATCTGAAGCTTGTCCGCAACAGGCCTCCGGGAATTGATTAAATGGCCATTTACAAAATCTATTTTTTTTATGCGCTTGTTCTATTGCATCTCGATATGATTTTACCAAGTAATATAATTCACTTTCAATCATTATAATCCACCTTTCTTATCATCAACCAATTAAATATTCATTCCACCCCATAAACGTATAAATACAACATTTTATTGTTAAAATAACATCTCACCAGATATGATACATAGCGAAACTATTATTCCATATAAATATTTTTTTAATCCCAATTATATATTGTGCATGATATGGTAAATTGCCCCCGGATACCAGTCCCTTAATTTTCTTGCGATCTTTCTCCCTCCATTTTACTTTGTTATTTTCAATAATAGTATCATCTATGATGATCCCAAATAAAAATCTGTCAGTCATCACAGATTTTTATTTCAATATGTTTTCCAAGGGCATTCGCATATTTCTCCAATACAACCAGCGTTGGTACCCTGCCACCGCTCTCAAACCGGGCCATATTCGACGGTTTTATCCCTGTAATATCCGCTATTTCCTGCTGCGTCATTTTCTGGCGGTGTCTCTCCTCCACTAACTGCCGGATTGTTTCCGAAGATCTGCTCAACACCTTTTCCTGGATCTTCTCTGTATATACTTCCAGTCTCTTTTCCCTAGCTTTCTTTTCTGTCAGGTATTCTTTCATGTTCTCCTGCATTTGCTTATCTCCCTCTTCATCTCTGATAACTCATTTACGAGATTTTATCACTCATGATAAGTTTTTGCAAGATATTTTATGCTTCTTTTATAGAATTTTTAGTTCCGCTTTATTTTCTTTATCGGTATTTCATGGGGTTGGTATTTCATGGTGTCTGACCCCGGGTATTCGCTCCAGCCATATGTTTTCTACTCCTTTTTCACTGCTCTTATTATACCATAAAAAGCAATGAAAAAGAAACAGAAACCCCGGCATTTACAAGGGATTTCAGACATGATACAGGGTGAGCCCCCCCTCCGTTTCTGTTGGTTTGCATAGATGTTTTATGCAATCATTCCGTAGGTTTGAATGCCTTTGGTTGTTCGATTTCAAGCCCGGACATGAGCCAGTCGAATTGCTGCCAGGTCAATTGTTTTACTTCCAACTGATTTCTGGGCCAGCGGAATCTGCCCTGGACCTCCATACGTTTATACAGCAACACAAATCCGTCAGATTCCCAGAGCAAAGCTTTGATCCTGTCACAACGTTTTCCACAGAAAAGATACAGGGCACTTCGCCTTGGATCCATATGGAGTTGATCCTCTACAATAGCGCACAGCCCGTCAATGGATTTCCGCATATCCGTTCTGCCTGTTACGATATAGATTTCATCGGCGGCTGTGATATCTCCTAACATTCCAACTCCTTCACAATGCGAAGCGTTTGAGCCAGAAGCTGAGGATCTGTTCCATTTGGTATTGTTAGATGAAAGCTTCCTACAGACAGCTTCATTGGCTCTGCTACAGAAAGGTTATTTCTTTCCGTAGCTGCCGGAATTACATTTAATGGCTGTTCATAAGGAATCGGGTCAGTATCATGAAAATCCACTCTGACAACTTCCTGGCTTTCTGGTGCACAATAGGTGCGTCCAGTTGACGCCGGTAAATCCACACAACCTTTCTGACGCAGTCTTTTTACCCAGTTGTAAAAAGTTCCTGGCTTGATATCATGTTCTACACACCATTGATGATCTGTCAATCCACTTTGACGGCATTCCATGATGAGACGGTATTGTTCTTCAGCAGGTATTCTTTTGCTTCTCATGAGCACACCTCCATAACTTGAATAGAGTAAAATGCTCGCATCTATCATTTCTAGCAAGAGAAAATGAAGTGAAATGCTTGCATTCTCTAATGATTATTATGAATTGATTTTTAGGGCAACACAATCCGTCGAATTATTTTGCGCTTACCTTTTATACTTTCTTTACAAAACTTTCACTACTAATTAAGTTTCTTTATTTGTCTCTCATAGGGTCTGACCCCGAGTAGCCTGTCAGGGGTATGTTCTTGCATCTCCTGATGAAGAATATATAGAACCACGTACCATGCAGAATTATTTCTGTTATGTACAAAGGCAATGTGGTCTGACTCCTGTAAACTTTCATGCATTGAGACATACATTTGCCACGCGGTGTATAGAGCTTGGCTTCGATGTCAAAAGCCTGAGTGAAATCCTGGGGCATGCCAGTGTAAACATTACCATGAATCGATATGTACATCCTTCCATGGAACTTAAACAACAGAATATGCAAAAGCTTTCTGCTCTATTAGCAGTCATGTGATTACCGTCAAAAATCCCCGGAATTTCGAAAAATAAAGGAATTCCGGGGATTTTTTCGTATAGTGTGATACTCTACGATTTTAAAAAGAACATTTTGGGCTTTTCTAATGTAAAAAATAAAGGAATATGTCTATGATTATTATTCCCTGTTTGTATTGATTTATTCGTATTTTTAATTTGCAGAACTTATTGTTCTTATTTTAACAGATTTTTTGTCCTTTTTCAAGGTTTTTTGTTCTGAAATGGGCAAAAAAATACCCTGTCGGTTTGAAACCGGCAGGGTTAATACTATCCTTTCCCTGACATACTGGCTTTTTTAATCAACCGCTCTCCCAATTCTTCAGATATCTTTCTATTCCCAGTTATACTGCTGATATAATCATCAACGTCCCGCATAATACAATTATCTCCCATTGTATTGAACAACTTCCGAATCTTCAGCGCCATCAAAGTCTGCTCCTTATCCAAAACTCCAGTCATATACAGAGTAATTGCACTTCATAGGTCGAGTAGACGCACCCCACTATCCGACTTCACTGACGCATCAAACTCAATACTGCTGGCTTTTCCCGAACTCACTTCTTTGATTTTCATTTCTTTACAGAATGATTAATAACCTCAAAGAGTATCTGAAACGGCGGTTCATACAACAATTTACTCACTTCTTCATAACATTCTTTGTCAACACTTGAAGTAATCTGATCATCTCCATGTGCAATAGCATTCCTTATCTGTACTAACTTATATTGTTTGGTGCCAAACCTATATGCGTCAAGTAATTTACATATTTTTATGAATGACTCAGTAGATTCTCCAAGAAACGCCCTAAAAGCTTTTATGATGTTGCTGGCTTCCAATGCTTTTTTATCTGAGACAGCTCTTCCTATAAATGGTATGTTTCCCATTGTAGGATGGCTATTTTTCTTTTTAACAAGTGCATCATGTGTCTTCTCATAAAATCTGTTTGTGCATATCGGTATTCCTGCATTTTTATAGTTTTCACTGTCTTGAAAAGGTTCAAAAAAGTTTCTTGAAAACTCATGTTCCAGACTTCTAATCATTGGAAACAACGCCAAATCAAATGACTCAAAATTTTTAAACATGGAAATCGATAGTTTAAGGTCTTTTTTTGTACTTCTGTCAAGCTTTGTCCAGATTTTTTTAAATCGTTCTACATTATTGTTCATTTCTTCCGTCTGTGGTGACAGACAATATATTCTGTATGCAATTTTTTCGATTTTCTCATCTTCGGCTTCATCATCGGCATTTTGCAATTCCCTGAGTTGCTCATATAACAGTCTTTTTCCTTCATTCAATTGCTTTTTTTCATCTATTAGCTGTTTATTTTCCTCCTGTAATCGATTGATTCCCCTCAACAGGATATTCATTTTTTCTTCATCAAACTTGTTAATACATTCTTGCACATAGTCTATAATCTCAGAATTCTTCTCCAAAGTTCCACGAATAGTAAATGCGATAAGAAGTTCCTTATATATATTATTTAAATCTTTTTTTAAAGCATTCTCACTTACTGCACAACATTTTTGGCACGCAGAAACCGCATAACAGGCCCATTTATACATAATTGGATCATTTTCTCCATTATTGGAAAACCAGTGAATTCCATAAGACTTATATACTGTTGCTATCATTTCATACCATCCAAATTTATACAGATATTGAATCCAATCTTCATAAACCCAAATGGTATTTATATCCCATAGTTCTTCTTTCGGAAAAATCGTTGTCGCATAAGCCTCCAGCTTGAAAAAACTATACACGTCAAGCATCGGATATTTTCTCTTATAAGTTTTCTCCAGCTGTTTCCTGCTAAGATTATATTCAGTAAAAAATGGATTCTGAAGAATTTCTTCCAGTCTCTGGATGTCAAAATTCATCCAGTTATTTTCCTCGTCTGGATCGATAGAATTCCAAAACATTGAAGTAATAAACTCAGAGTACATATCCAAATGACTAATATAGGAATCATTTTCTTCTGATTGAGACTTTCTAACAAATATCTTCAACCGTCCCATATCCTGCTTGTCAGCAATTGAGCAATAACACTCCAGCATTTCCAATAGATTTGAAAATGGATTCACTACTGTTCTTGTTTCTTTTTCCCAAAGCAGTTTATCAAATGAGATAAATTTTATAGTCTTTATACTACGAACCTTTTCTACTTTTGTTGGCATATCTCACCTCTCAAATCAGTCATCAATAAATCTTAAGATTCTTTTTTCTCCTGCTGTTGATAACCTGACCTTTATCCTCGTAACCCAGACGAAATGAAAGCATGAATAGTAACCAAGAATTTCCATCACATCATCCCCAACGACGGGATACCTTTATTTTAGACCACGGTCCATATTTTTTCTTTCCATTTACAATTTTATATGCTCTGACTTTAATTTTTGACCGTGCAACAGTAGAGCCAGCTTCTGAATGAGAACATTTCTTTGTTTTAATAATCCGCCACGGTCCCCATTCTCCCGCATCTAATACCTCTACCTTAGCCTGATATCCCGATGCTCCGGCAACGCGTTTCCAGGTAACCGTGTATTCCAGCCCGTCTGCAGGCAATATCGACCATCTTGAATCCTTTGTTTTCTTCCATTCACGTACTACAGGTGCTTTCAGCTTTGTAGTTTTAACAGCTGCATCCGTCGGCACTGGATGTATAGTACAAATCACCGACAATATTAAGCACCATAATAACCCTTTTTTTAAGATATTTTTCATTTTGCGCCTCTTTTGATATTGATAATAAAATTATATATCCTATACAGCAAAAACACAATATACCTGGACTATTCTTAACATTTTTAAGATCTGTATATCTCAAGATATTACCATATAGATGGAAATTCATATGGCAAATCCACAATATCTTTAAATGAATCAAAAACAAATCAAGCATCAGCATATCCAAGGATTCTTTCTCTGGGATATATCTGATGCTCTTTGTCAAAACTACGAGGTTACTTTCATTTCTACATCGTAAAACCAGGTGAACTGGAACAGGTGATCATGTGTCAATGCCCTCAACGGGCTTACTTTCATTTCTACCAGTCAGGCTTATTAAGTTTCGATGATTCCGTAAAGTGTCAATGCCCTCAACGGGCTTACTTTCATTTCTACCGAAAAATTCCATATGGAAACAATCGTTGCCCACAAGTGTCAATGCCCTCAACGGGCTTACTTTCATTTCTACTGCAGCATTAATTAGTATCGATTTTTTTAAAGGGTGTGTCAATGCCCTCAACGGGCTTACTTTCATTTCTACGAAGCTTAAAGATGATTTCAGAACAGAACTCAACTGTGTCAATGCCCTCAACGGGCTTACTTTCATTTCTACAGAAAAATCAATGACATCAGCAATGAGTTCATTAATTGTGTCAATGCCCTCAACGGGCTTACTTTCATTTCTACGGTAGCCTCTCGGAACCCTTGATTTTAGCGGCTTCCGAGAGCTATTTTTGCAAGTAATTAACAGAATTTTCTGTAAATTACTGTTTTTACTGCTTTTTTTGTGCTCGTCCAAAAATCTATCAGCTCGTACATTATTATCATATGCCCTCATAGCTCTTTTGTCAATAAACTCGTACTATAATTTTCAGATAAATTTTTCTGGTTTCTCCTTCTCCTTTACCACTAAAGTAACGAAAATGCGACGCGCAGTTATTCAATTTTACAGATGCTTTCTTGCCTTCATCGCCACATAGTACACCAAACCGCCGAGCACTCCACCTACTGTGTTGTAGAAGATATCCGATAGCTGAAACGTACCCAATCTAAACAATAATTGCAGCATCTCAATGCTTACCGAAAAGATGAACGCTACCTTCCCGCTATACCACAGTATCTTCTTCCAGCCGTTTCCTGTCTTTTCTTTGAATGTCCACATCACTACCGAACTAAACGGCACCATCATGATCACATTCTCTATGCACTCAGTTGTAAGTTTCTGC